>Ga0265338_10007472_pt1 | contig 13548 bp, 15 predicted proteins | sample 42126metaG_FD_193579 | JGI IMG/M metagenome (GOLD analysis project Ga0265338, IMG submission 193579) | Rhizosphere microbial communities from Carex aquatilis grown in University of Washington, Seatle, WA, United States - 4-21-26 metaG | ecosystem: Host-associated > Plants > Roots > Rhizosphere... | reverse complement strand
GGCTTCTGGCGAATCCGCATCAGCAATGGTTTCACCAATTTGGGCAGCGTTAATGCCGGTTAGCTGGACAATATCCCCAGCACCGGCCTTGCCAACTTCAAACCGACTAACCCCGTGGCTCATAAATACGTTGTCAACTCGTGCTTTGGACATTGAGCCGTCTTTTTGGCATAACACAACGTTATCACCAGCTGCAACATGGCCACGGCTAATTCGGCCAATCGCATACTTACCTTTAAAGTTGTCCCAGGCGAGGGCAGTCACGAGCATTTGGAACGGTTTATCAACAGACACTTCTGGCGGTGGTACGTGCTCAGCAATAGCCTCAAATATGATCTCAAGGTCACCTGGCGCAGTAGCGTCGGTGGGTGGCGTAGCCCAGGCTTTGCCCTCTCGGCCAATCGCATAATAGATTGGGTAGTGCAGTTGGTCTTCGTGTACGACTAGTTCCAAAAATAGATCGGCTAGTTCGTCCTCAACTTCTTGAATACGCGAACCCGGCTTATCTATTTTGTTAATGATAACGATTGGTTTTAGCTCAGCGGCGAGTGCCTTGGATAAGACAAACTTGGTTTGGGGCATTGGCCCTTCCTGTGCGTCTACAATCAGCAAACAGCCATCGGCCATGTTGAGGGTACGTTCAACCTCACCAGAAAAGTCAGCGTGGCCAGGCGTATCAATAATATTAATGCGGTAGTCACCATGCTGGACGGCAGTGACTTTAGCGGTGATCGTAATACCGCGTTCACGCTCTTGATCACCACTGTCCATGATGAGATCCTGACCCATCTCCGCCTGGTTGTCTCGAAAAGTCTGGGATTGTTTTAGGAGACCATCAACTAACGTCGTCTTGCCGTGGTCGACGTGTGCAATAATGGCAATATTGCGGATCTTTGTAGGATCTTGGGTTGTACTACTCATAAAAAAATAAAAGCGCGCATGTTAGAGCGCTCCCTTTGGCTTTATTATACCATAAACTCTTTAGAAAGCATATAAATTATACGGGGGCAGGAAAAAAGAGGTACCATAAGCAGGTGAGCAAAGCTAAGACGAAAAAGAAGAAAAAAGGCGCACAGCAAACTGCCAAGGCCGCCCAAAAACCAGATACGTTCTACCTGGTTTTGTCACGGTTTTTTGGCATCAGCGCTGTGGTGCTGCTGGTAATTGGCGGTTTTCTCACCTGGCGCAGCTGGCATGCAAATAACGTGGCCAATCATAAGGCTGCCCAGGCAGTCTATGAGGCCAACCACAACATCAACCACTCGGTACCGGCTACCATTAAACCAAGCCAGGTGGATATATCTAACTACCATGTACCGGCTGACCAACCACGCTATATCGAGATACCAAAGCTAGCCGTTAAAGCGATCGTACGCCCACTTGGCCTAACCAGCGCAGGACAGCTTGAGGCACCGACTAATGTTTTTGATACGGGCTGGTATACCGGTAGTGCCAAACCAGGGCAGATCGGGGCGACTGTCATCGATGGTCACGTCTCGAGCTGGACAACAAAGGGTGTATTTTACGCAATAAAAACCCTCAAAAGTGGAGACATCATCACCATTGTTCGTGGCGACGATTCACTCATAAATTACCGGGTAACGGGCACGCAGATCTATGATGCTAATAACGTGGATATGAATGCAGTCTTAAGCCCATCAGACATCACCAAACCCAGCCTCAACCTCATCACCTGTACTGGCACCGTAGCGCCGGGCACAAGTGAGTTTACTCAGCGCGTGGTTGTCTTTAGTCAGCAGATCTAAGAGTAGTCTAGGCGGCTCTTATGGCAGCGAGCCCACGATGAGCACCGTTTGCGATTTGCCGATGCCAGAGGGGGCCGAATGTTTTTGAGCGTTGAAAGCGACCAAAATTCGTATCAACCAAGTGCGGCTTGCCGTCTGTTGCGGGTGAATCGCTAATCACCACATTATGGTTACGAAATATATCAAAGCCAGTTTGAATATTGGCAATGTCAGGCGCGTAGCCTGTTTTACGATACATCCTCAGGCAGCATTCAAGGAAATCAACCAGTTGGGAACGATCAGCCTTTGGTGAGGCATGAAAGTTGGCCATCGACAGCCCACCAATATACGGCTGCACAGCCACGACGCGGTGTCGATCGGGAGCCTGTTCAGATGGTGCAACCAAGTAGTTGGTCGGTGGAATATACTCACCAACATACGGAGACAGTAGTGCTTGTTCACCCTCGAGCGTCCACAGATGCCTGTATGCGCCATTCTTGCTGTACATACCTCGGCTGACTTTTAAGACTGTGTCGTCGACTTGATACGCACGCGAGTTGAAACCCCTGCCCAAGCGACGTACCACCGCATCGGCCGCAAAGGTCAAGTCTGCGTGTACCACATCCAGCTGATCAAACCGGACGACGGCTAATTCCGGACTATCCATTAGCAAAAATTTTGACAGCAACCCGCAAAAAGAGCAAGCCGCAGATGCCACTAAAAAACGATCAGAACAAGTAAAGCCTAGCTACTAACTGGCTTTTTGGCCAAAAACCAAGGTTGCTTCGGTCATAATACTGCCAACAAGGTTCTCGACATATGAGGTATTTTCTTGATAGTCCTGCAGAGTCCTTGGGCTGTTGAAAGCGATCTGTGGGTTAGTGGTCAGCAGAAATTCTAAATTACCCTTGGTGCCAGACGCTGAATCGAAACCACTATGTACCCGTGTAGCGCTATTTGTGAACGGATCTTCTTGGCGCATATATACATCAACAATTGGACGATCTTTAGCGTCGCGAGTAACCGTTAATCGTTGCAAGAAACCGGGGCTGGCTATACGCACTACCTGCGCCTTGGTGGTTGGATCAACAGAGACGCTATAGCTTGTCTTGGTGCTCGTATCGTCAACAGTGGTTCGCTCGCCGCTGGCAGTTTTGAGCATTTGCTCAACCTGTAGGGCAGTTTGTATATTAAGCGTACGCATAACATTCATTGTTTTCCCGCGAAAATCTGCAATATCATCTGGACTAAAGCACCAACCACCTTCTTCGTAGACGGCCGCCATGACTGCATATCGATGATTAAAGTCATCCTGTGCCTTGTGGTAGGCTTTGCTAGCACCGTCTACCGTTTTTTCAGGTACAAATGCAGGTATAGTAGTTTTCTCGGGCTGCGCTGAGTAATAACAATTTGTTGTTCTTGAGCTCGTGGACTCTGCGTGTGTACCGGTGCCGCAAGCTGCTGCACCCAAACCTACACACACTGCCGTGGCGATAACTGGTACTATTTTCCGGTTGCCAGTTCTGCTTGATGGATCAACATTAGGCTGTCTATAAGTTCCGCTACGCATAATTGAAACTTATTTTACATTTAAATGGTAATAAATGCAAGTAGGTTATATTGTACTAAAAGTAAGAATTATATTTGTTAGAATTATATCGATTGTGGGTTGGCTGCTTGAACTTGCTCGATAGTTTCATTTGGAAAGAAATGGCTATGCATGACGCCAACACCAGTTGCTGCAGTGATAACAAATCTGCAGGTTTTCACTTCAAGGCAATCAGTTCCTCGTTTGATCTGGTTACTGACTTTGAGTATTGTTTCATCACCAACATACCTTGGGTTAAGTCCTCCGTGGTTTGGCAACCAAGCCCTTGAGCCCTTATCGGTCTCGATCTGCACCGTACCTTCGCTGCCTCTAATCCCATACGTTCCATCAGGGAAGAACTGGACAGCACCTATACCCGTGGGCTCAACCCCCTGATCACCAGTAGAGCCAATAACAACGGCGGTGCTGAAAACTCAGAGACTTGAACCATCTTCAAGTTTACATACAGTCACGGCGGGGTTACTCAATTCTTCAGTTCCTTGAACGCCATTTTCAGTTCTTTCATCATAAAATCTAAAGCCCATGGCTATTTTGATTGGCGTATGGCCGCTGAGCTCATTTTTCCCTAAAACCGAAAGTGCATCCAGACTACATTGAGCTGCGTCTTTATCAATTCCAGTGCCACCCTGGGTGCTCGTCGGTGTCGACGGGGTGGCTTTAGGCTTCGTAGGAGTAGTAACGGTCGTTGTCTCTGGCCCAGTCTTAGGTGATGCATCACCTCCAGAACAGGCTGCACCGATCATAACCGCACCCGCTAAACCAATAATGCCAGCAGTATTTCGTAGCCTTCTCAAGACCTCACTCATAAAAACAATTCTACAGATTTAGTCCTAAAGGGCAACTATAAGCAAAATCCTCGATGGTGTCTCTCTTTGGGTTTTCAGCGCACTAGCTTCACGTGGCTCACTTCTCAACTACGCCACATACATACTAAAGCACTATTTTCGCTTCCCCAAACTCGGCAGACCACCCCTCAATGCATGTTGTAGTGCGTAAGCTGAAACACGGCGTGCTCGTTCAATAGACTCCAATCGTAGTGCTTCTATAACGGGTTCGGCTTCAATTAAGCTTTTGGGGTCACCGAGCACTCGCTTTGCCACTCCGCCACCATCCATATCACTCTCCTGCCAATAGTAATAGACCTCTCGAGCAATTTGCCCAACGATGCCCTTGCCAGACGAGTACGTGTCTGCGATTACCAGTATGCGAGTAGTGTTAATTGGGTGATATCGAAGCCTCTGTCTTGCCATCAGCGCTGCCTCAAGCTCGTCAGTGAATGGCAAAATTTGCGCGGTACCATTGCGTAATTCAACGTTGGTACCCTTTGGTCGTAATTGCGTACCTAGAGGCTTTGCCATCAACGGGTTGTTTCGTAATATATCCGCCAGCGGTGCGACTTTGGCAGCAATGCCTCGCTCTAGTTCGTTAAAATCTCTCGTAGAATTAAGCCCAACAACGATGTCACAATCACCGCCTGGCTCAATTTCGATTCTGCCGATTTGTTCTAAATTTAATACCTGCCCAGTTGGCACTGGCACGAGGTCACGATCATGAGCATTTGGGGTTGGTTGAGTCACAATAATACTTTGATAACATAATTAGAGTAATTAATCAATCAATCAATAAATAAATAAATAACTGTAGCCGTTAGTCAATCCAACCGATATAAACGGATGTGGAATTACTGCCACATTGGCAGAAGCTCACCCTCAATCTTTAGGTGAGTATTCGTACTCTTTTGTGCCCAAACGTTTAAACCTAAATATCGCCCCACACAATGGATCGGGACAGGCTATATCCGTTTCATAGAACATCCAATCACTTTTCTGGTTTGCTCTTTGTTTAGCAGCGATAAAGGGCACTAAAGCACTAATTACGTAATGCGAGAACTGATTAGTTCCTGGCTTAAATGCCATGTTTTCTCCTTTTATTACTAACGTATCGCCAACTTTGTGTGAACAGTTAAAGGTTTTAGGATCTCCAACCGTCACAATTTCAAGATCGTATAGTTTATATTTCATGATTGACCTTCTAGTTCGTTAACAATTGATTGGCCAATATAGTGAATGGCAGTCGCTCGGTCCCCTAGGCCATGCGGAGTTCCGAATTCAAATCGGTCTACGCAACCGTCCATTTTGCTTAAAGCAAAGAGCGCATCCTCTGGTGTACCTGCAATCGCAAACCTATCGAGCAGTGCATCCGAAATCACGACGCTTGCCTCACGATCCCCACTCCGAAATCTTTGCAGGAAATCTTCCAGCGACGCTTGTTCATCTGGCCCGAGTGCTTGGTCTAGCGGTCCTACAACATCGAGGTATTTTGCTACCTCTCGTCTCGCAAGCGCACGGGCAGCTTTTCTGTCTGTGTCAATCACCGAAACAGCTCCAAGTACGATTTTTGTGTCAGGGTTCGCCAATGTGTCACGTGCTCGCTCAGCAAGTAATGGATTGGTTGTGCCACCTAGCTTTACGCCTGTCACCGCCAACCCGCCAGCTAAGCTAAGCACCTTCTGCCCGAATCCACCGATATAGATGGGGATATCTTTTTCACTTGCGCTAAACAACCCTCGCAATCGAATCACAGTAGCCTCTAATTCGGAGAGTGGAGCAGGCTTTTCACCTATAGTTTCGAGGAACGCACCCCTGACTAAGCCCACATAAGATTGGTTGGGTAACTGCTCATTTAATGCCAGTGCGTGCATGCCAATCACCTCAGCATGCTGCATACCTACGGGCACACCCATTGGACCAACATGCTTGATTGAACTGTTTCTAAGTTCATCCGCAGTAGCGTGCAGTACTGCGTAAGGCGGCAAATCCCCTAGATCTCCGTAAACCGAAAAGCTATCAAAGCCGTAAGAGGCAGCGGCTTCAGCCGCTCCTCTTACGGCAGCAACACTTATGCCAGGTAGGCCAATGCCAACTTTAGTCACTTTGCTCTCCCTCTATGTGCAACATTTTTGAAGCGAGATACCCTGAGACATCTGCAACGCCGCCGCTCCCTTCGGCACCTGCATTTAGGGCCTGGGGTACAAATCTACGGACACTCCCCGTGTGTACTTTCCGAAACCTGTTGAGGAGCGTTTTAACTGAGCTAACTACATCCTCTGGCATATCGACCTGCGGGTCTTTATCTTCTAGTAAACTTTTCAGCAAACCAGCTTGATGACTTGGATAGAGCCCTCTGTCTATATCGACTAAAAGTCGTATATGCTCTTCTTCTGAGATATTACTACCACCATGACTCAAGAGGTCAATTATAGGTACGGCTGCGGTATAGAGTCCGCTAGGTCCAGGAAAACCGTTGATCCCTCTAAAGTAGGGGCGAAAAGCCGCGAAAGCAGCAGGGTCTAGCCGCCGGTAAAGGTTGCCAAATTTTTTGCCTGCACTTTGCAAGCTTGCCATTGCAATACCAAACTCACTACATAAAATAGCTTCGATAGTCTCTCCGAGGCTGTCTTCTATCGACCGGTGCGAGTCATAGAATAAGGCCTCTTGTGTAGCTACCGTTGGGTCTGTAGATAGTACATATGCTCCAGCTTCTAGAGGATTAACAAAGATAAGATCCTCGTACGTCATCGTTGCTGCGGCGCCTATTTCAGAAGCGACTTCGTTAAGGCTTTCGTTGACCGTTTCAAAGTCATCAGTGTCAAATAAAGCAGTCGCTTGCATGGCAAGTACAGCCTTACTCTCTTGTAGTTTGGGAATTGATCCCGGATTAACATCTCGTACATCTCTTATTTGGTTACATTCGCTCATATTTTCTCCTTAAAATTAAAAAACTCCCTTTCGGGAGTCGTTCTTTGACTTAAAACAAAGTTTTACAAAATTAAATAGACTCCCATATGTAACGAGAGTTCCACCAAGCGCCTTGTTCGCCGTAGCTAGTGAGTATTATTAGACGTCGATTCATGATTGTTTCCTTAGGACTCTAAACCTGCCCTGTGATAGCTCTTTTGAACCCCGGGTGACGGTGGCGACACCCACTCCAAGTTCGCTGGCTATTTTTTGCTGTGGCTCACCCGCAACAAGCCGTTTGATTATTTCAACCCGCTGCGTGAGTTCATCACGCTCCTTACCGGTTGTAACGCCATATAGAAAATCCTCGAGCATTTTCTTGTCTCGAATAGAATGGGTAAGATTGATAAAGTCTTTAAAATCAGACATGCAGACATACTAGCATACTAGTACGCTGGTGTCTATAGATAACGAGAAGCACTATCGAATATCGATAACACACTAGCCCTTACTGTCTCACCCAGTTAGTTCCTTCAGAATACTTCACTATGATTTTAGTATTTGTATCCTTTGTAATCCTAAAGATTGTGTCATTTGGTACATCCTTTGGCGCGCGCACGACATGATTCTGCGTGAGAAATAGACCACTTTCATCGCCGTACTTTTCGACGTTCACATGCGTACCGGCCCGTCCAAGTTTTCCAAGCGCAGGACTAACTCTTGTATTTCGACTCCTCTCGCCACTTGTTTGGTCGGTATCGGGAATCGGACACCTACTGCAGGCTTTCCATCTCTCGAGTACTAGTTCCAGACCATCATGCACAAAAGTTATCGTCTCAACATAATCCTCTGGAAAGTCTTCACCCGGAACTTCTAGCCCATCAAGTATAACTGTGGCTCGTGCTCGATCAGTCGGCATTGGTAGCTTATCTGAATAGCTAAGGTAGTCATTGATCGTTTTAAATGCGGTGGTGCTACCGACGGTCACCGCAAAGCCATCAGCAAAACCAACCTGACCAAGCGTTGGGTCATCCTCCACGAATCGTGGTTTCTCATCACTGACTGCCACTAACCGTACTGGACGACCGATGTGTGCATGCCCCCAATCAGCAGCTTCATCACCTTGGTCAATCGCTTCGCCAGACCACCCCCACACACTCACGGGGATTCTGTTGCCAGCAACATCTTCAATTTCTGGTACAAATATTCCGTCTTGATCGCGGAATGTTAATGCAACCCCACCATCAATCAGAGTCGGGTAGATGCCTGTTAAGCACTTGTCCTCTCTTTGGGAAATAAATCTTCCTGGCTCTACTTGTTTACCGGCTTTGTAATTTACGTAGGTATAGGGCGCGCCTTCAACCCACATATATTTTCTATCCCCAATAAGGAGTCCGACGGCATTAAATTCAAGTGCCTGCACATTTTCATAGGCATGCATTGACTTCCCAGGGGCAAAACCAAGCTCAGCAACAGAGGGCATAATTTTTATATGATACCCTAAATTTCAGTATTTTCAATTAACTACAAAACAAAAGGCCTCCAAAGAATGGAGGTCATTCTGTTAATGAAGTGCTACGGTCGGCTATATTGAAGCTATTGTTTTATTTTCAAAAAAACATATATAAATATCGTTGCAACTGCAACAACTATTAATATGCCGCTAATAAAAGGTGCGGAGCTGGTAGCTGCTTTATACACTCCCGCTCGTTTAGCTTCAGCTATGAAATTAGCATAGTCATCATTCGCCTGATGTGTAGCAGATTTTACTTTGTTTTTATCTGCATGCGAAATATCATTTGCCTTAAACTCCTCGACAGCAGCAGCCCTGTCTCCACGTAAGAGTTTCTCGTATATATCAATGCCGCTATTTAAGACAGGGTCTTCAGAGCCAAAGATAATGGTATAAGCTTCGTTTTTGCCGACATACAGGATGAGACTATATGTGCCGCTAGCATGCTTATAGAAGTGTATTAACTGTGATGGCCTGACCCCAGCCAATTCACCAAAAGGTTTCTGTACTATAATTTCCTGATTTGATGTATCGGTGAGTGTTAGTATTCCGTTGCCATCAAGGCTAAGAGTACCTGGTTTTGGAAGTATATTCAGGCGTACCGAGGCATATGGATTAAACACCACGCGATACGTAAATACATTTGTATTCATAGTTTACCCCAGTATAACAAAAAAGAAAGTCCTCAATTAACTGAGGCCGTAATGCTTATGACGGACCACCCTGAAAAAAGTTCACCCCTCATCTTCGAAGAAATCAGACGATGGCGATATTTACTCTGGGACGAGTATGCAGATTATTGGCGAAAGCTAGAAAATTGAAACTTTATTCAAGTATCAAAAATGCTTGTCAGTGTTCTGTGTAATGACTCGGCATAAGTAACGGGATCAAAAAAGGCTCTATCTCCATTTGCCGCCAAGTCTTTCAGTAAAACATCTATGCGAGTTTTGATTGCTTCTTTGTTCAGTCCTAGCGCTAATGCCATGTTTCTAATGTCTCGACCACCTGCATTTTTTCTTAATATTTCCAGTTCCGCTTCAAGTTCTCCCTGATCTTCTACTGTCTCTAAGGAAAATTGTACGCCATCGATTAGTGACCTGTCTTGAGTTGGTGATATCATTTCGCCTGGTTTTTTGTGAATACTAACAAGTTCACCAGTAGCTTGATATGTAATAAGTGCTACCAGTATGGCTGCCGTCTCTGCGTGCGCGTCTTCACCCAGTACAAAGTCCACCTCAACATTAGCGGCTTTTAGGGCTGTCATCGCCACAAATTGTCCCATGGGGTTGGCCGATTCCAACTTTTTTGCAATTGCGTCATTGCCTATTACCAGCCAGTCGGTATTTTCTCCCGCTTGTAATAGGCGCCCAATATTATACCTTCTTTCAGACTCAATTAAGCGAACTAGCGATTCGCCTACTACTCTAGTCTTCACGAAGGGCTTTTCGGCATTGGCACTAAGGGCGTTTGTGAGCAAGAGATCAATCGAGCCGACCGAATTGTCATCACGCATTCGGTTGTTAGTTACTCTTGGCAGCACAGCTATTAATGCTCCGTCTTCAGCCACTACGCCAACTGTTACCTCGTTGTCAGTAGTAATATGTAACACTGGTTGCCCGGGCTGTACACGCTCTGCAATACTAGCTAAGGCCGTATGGCCTCTTTGGGCGGCATCGGCATAGGCCTTGCTAGGATCATCATCTTTGGCGAGGTCATCGTTTAAGTAGATAAGACTGAATAGTGTTCGAGTCACGTGATCGCCTGGACCTTCTACAATAAGCGCTGCTAATTCGTGAGCGGCACCAGTGATGTCGTTGTGGACTGCTCCAGCATCCATCTGAAGTTATAATAAAGAAGTCTTAGCCGCAGCCAAGCGTCTTTGGACAGCATCTAAGGCAGACTCTGCGTCAAATACTTCATTTTCGGCGTCGACTACATTTTGCCGAGCCAAAATTGCTGCTTGTTGGCGTGCTTCCAGAGTTGATTGATTTACCTCAACAAAAGCTTGTATTTCATCGAATGATTCTGCGTTTAACACGTATTGCTCCTGAACTCAAATTGGTATTTTAACTGCTAACTTCTCGTTCAACAAGCATGAGCAAAACAAAAAAGCACCTCTTTCGAGATGCGTTTTTGGTGGAGCTGGAGGGAATTGCACCCTCGTCCGTCAGTTTATCTTGGTTAGGCTTCTACAGGTATAGGTTATTTATATATCTTGGTGACGTAGCGCTAAATAACCAAAAACTACTTCACCACAGTCCTAAGTCTTAACAAATCTTAGGGACAGTAAGACTTGTGCATCCAGATGATATGACACGTTCTAACAATATCTGGCGTCACGTTAGGCGTGGCTACCTAATTAAATTAAGCAGCTGTTGCGTAGGACAACTGTTTGAATGGGTTTAAAGCACTCAAAGCAGCTAACTTTTCGCTTACAAAAGATTTTGCATCTATTGTGGTTTGCCTATAACGCTGACAAGCGACCTGCGACCATAACCGATAAAGACCAACGTCGAGCTAAAATCAGCCCCGTAAGACATATTTTAACATAATTGTGCCTAAAAAAGCAATAGTGCTAGTGCTTGCAAAACCCACTCGTTCAAGCAATACTTTTTAGATACATTATTTGGGAGAAACTATGGCCACACTCGAGCTTGCACCCTCATTAGCAGACATAAAGACAGGCGAGTCAAAGCTGCGCCAAAATGAATATCCAGGACGAGTGCTTATACTTGGTCGAGTTGCTCATTATGCGGTTGTGGCCTATGCTCTGACCGGCCGCAGTGAGCCCTCTCGTAACCGGGTCTTTGCCCAAGAAGCAGATGGCTATCGCACATTGCCGGTGACCGCACAAACTGAAGCGGACGGTAGTACGAGAAAAGTTCGTGATATGACCACCCCGTTTGACCCAATTCGGCATTATAAGGCCACCAAACACAAAAAAGGTCTGTTTGTCGCAACTAATGGTGCGCAAACAGATTACATCTTGGAGGATATGCTCAAAGCCGCTACGCTCGAAGATGCTATGCGGGCTGCGCCAGAGGTTGACGGCATCAAGCTATCTGAGTTTGAGCCAGCAGAAACAGACTTTACGCCTCGCATTGCTAGCTACGTTGACCTAACCGCATATGCACATCGCCCAACCACTGGTCTTGGTCGAGTGCGCCGCGACGATGACAGCGGTTTACCAATTTATGACACTTGGACCGCTCCAAGCATTGACGCCTTGCCGTCAGAAGTTGGTTACGTTATGCAAACCTATAGGGGTGACGGCAAACCGCTACCGGCCTTCATCGAAGATCCCTACATGGTGCCACTTCACGAGGACATAGAGGTTGCTACTGCCCAAATCTGGGATATGTTACCTGAAGCTAATCGGGCTGCGCTCCTGGTTACGGCCATCGATCTTGGAAACCTGGCTATGACTGAGCTGCGCGTCGATATCCACAATATGGCAGCGTAGCTAGACAGTATTCTTAACCGGTAGAACTGGTATGATGAAAGGCGACCCATGAAAGTTGCTATTATCACGTGCTATAAACTACCGGACTATGGCCGCAGCGTAGCACTACGATCTGCGCTTGAGTCCAACCCCGACTACGATGTAGTCGTTATAAAAAACAGCCACCAGGGTGTTTTACGCTACCTAGAAGTACTGTTTAAAACCATCAGTGCTCGTTTGCGTGAGCGACCCGATGTTTTCCTTATCACCTTTCGTGGGTACGAGATTTTGCCGGCGATTCTATTGATTGCGCTCGGTAAACCAGTCATTCTCGATGAGCTGATCAACCCACTTGAAGTTGTCGCCGAGCATCGACAGCTCTACCGCGGCAAGCTGCGTGGTCAGCTGATGGCTGGTTGGACTCTCGTTGGTGGCATATACAACTGGTTACTGCGCCGCTGCGCTCTGATCATCGCAGACACGCAGGCGCACGCCAACTACGATGCACAGCTCAGTCACGCACCACCAAACCGCTACGTCGTTATACCGGTTGGAGCAGACGAAGACATCTTTAAGCCACAGCAGGAAAAGCAGGCCAAGCACGTATCTGAGGACTTCACGGTGCTCTACTACGGCACAATGGCTCCACTGCATGGACTCGACTACGTAATCGAGGCCGCCCAATTACTAAAAGATCAGCCTACTATTCAATTTCTATTGGTTGGCGGCGGCAAAGAGACAAGCAGGCGGATTGAGCAAGCAGTTAGTGAGGGGGCTCATATAACTCATAAATCATGGATTGAACCCGTTGATTTACCAGGGGTGATAGCACGGGCTGGTGTCTGTTTGGGTGGCCCGTTTGGCAATACCGTTCAGTCACAACTTATAACAACCGGCAAGACGTATCAATTTCTGGCCAGTGCCACCCCGGTCATTATTGGCCAGACCGAGGAGACCAAAACGAGCGGACTATTTAAAGACAAGGTTAACTGCCTTTTAGTTCCTCAAGCGAACGCGCAGGCACTGGCTGATGCGGTTATCTGGGCCAAAACGCATCCGGTTCAGCGAACAAGGCTAGCGCAAGCTGGCCGAGATTTATTTGAACAGCACTTTTCCCAGGCGGTTATCGCCGGGCTACTTACGAAGCTTTTGAATCAGCTAGCTTAGTGCCCAGTTTATCTTTGGCATGCACACCAAGTGCCAGCAGGAAGAGTAGGCCCAGGAAGACGAGATACACGCCCCGGTCAATGACGCTTGCCGCTATAACGATGTTATTTGGTATGTGGTGCAAACGATGAGCAAGTAGCAGGAAGGATTCACGAAAACCAATTGCCCCAGGTGTCAGCGAAACAAATAAAGCGAAATTGGCTGCCCCTGTGTAGATAACAGCCTGTCTGAATGTGATATGGCTATCAATAGCGTGGAGTTCAACGAAGTAAATAATCGCCACTAGCAGCACCTGCAGTAGGGTGGCCAGGGCAAGTTTGAGCATATAGGTGTGA
>Ga0265338_10007470_pt1 | contig 13551 bp, 8 predicted proteins | sample 42126metaG_FD_193579 | JGI IMG/M metagenome (GOLD analysis project Ga0265338, IMG submission 193579) | Rhizosphere microbial communities from Carex aquatilis grown in University of Washington, Seatle, WA, United States - 4-21-26 metaG | ecosystem: Host-associated > Plants > Roots > Rhizosphere >... | reverse complement strand
TGTGACGGGGTCGACGGTTTCGACGAATTTCCCGAATACCGCCGGTCTCTATTCGTTCGTGGCCACCAACACCCGCCCTGACTTTTCCACCAACGTTTTCCTGACCAAAATCACCAACGGCCTCATCAGCAGCACTCAGCAGGTGGGCATTGCCTGGTCCGCCGTGTTTGGCGGCAAGGGCATGGACGTCGGCAACGGCGTGGCGGTGGACCCGGCCGGGGCAAACGTGTTTGTGACGGGCTCGGCTTCCTCGACCAATTTCCCGACCTTCAAAGTCCCGGGGCTCATGAGCCGGACCAACTCCGGCAAGAGCGACGCGTTCGTCATCGGGTTCAGCGCCAACGCCACCGATCTCACGGGAACGCTCTATTCCGGCTACCTCGGCGGCAAGGAGAATGATAGCGGTTACGGAATCGCCTTGGACTCGTTGACGAACGTCTATGTGGTCGGCGTGACAGCCTCGACCAATTTCCCGAACTTCAACGGCCAGTTTGACACCCGCAATGGCACGAACGATGCCTTTTTGACCAAAATCATTCTGAATGTGCCGATACCGGAACTCGATACCAACGCCGAACCGATCACCCAGACCAACGTGGTGGGCTCGACCGTGATATTTAGCGCCAACGGAACCACGAATGACAATTTTCCACCTTACTTCGTGCATTGGCAGTACGGGACGAATCTGGTGGGCGGGACAAACCTGGTGGACGCAACCAATCTGGTAGACGGGGGGCAGATTAGCGGCGCAACCAACCTCGCGCTCACGCTGAGAATCAATAACGTGCAGCTAACCAACCAGGGTTACTATCAGGTCGTCGTCACGAACTTCGGGGGATCGGTGACCAGTTCCATCGCCGCTTTGGGGGTGACGAATGATCCGGCGAGAATCGTGGTGCAGCCGGTCAGCCAAACGAACGGCCTGGGATCGACCGCCATCCTGAGCGTCACCGCAACCGGAACGGCGCCGCTGAGTTACCAGTGGCAGCTCAACGGGACGAACGTGGTGAATGACAGCCATGGAAATCACATCGCGGGCGCGACTACCAACGTACTGACCATCACCGGTGTGCAGCTGACCAACGCTGGAAACTACACGGTCATCGTCACGAACGTGAACAACGCAGTTACCAGTTCCGTTGCAGTCCTGACGATCCAAACAGTGCCGATCATCACCGTGCAACCGATATCCCAAACGAACCAGGTGGGATCGACCATGATCCTGACGACCACCAATATCGGAACGGTGCCGTTGCATTTCCAGTGGCAGTTCGGAACGGACCAGGTAAACTGGTCGAACCTGGCAAACGGCGGCAGCCTCCCGGGCGCGATCATCAGCGGTGCGAACTTCAACACCCTGACCATCACAAACGCGCAGGTGACCAACAGCGGTTTCTACCAGCTCACGGTCACGAATATCTCCGGATCGGTGACCAGTTCCATTGCCATTTTGGCGCTGACGAATGTCCTGCCAGTGGTTTCAGTGCAACCCACCAACCAGCTCGTGGGCGTCGGAACGAAAGCCAGCCTGGCGGCCATCGCCACCGGGACGGCGCCCTTGCATTACCAATGGCTGTTCAACGGGACGAACCTGGTGAATGGCGGCCAGATCACTGGCGCAACCAACGCCACATTGAACATCAATGCGGCAACGACGAACAACACCGGCAGCTACACTGTTATCGTCACAAACGCCGCCGGGTCGGTGACCAGTTCCCCGGCCATCCTGACGGTGCAAGCAGCGCCGGTGTTCACCGTGCAACCGATATCCCAAACCAACGTGGTGGGAACAACCATAATCCTGACGGCCACCAATGTCGGAACGGTGCCGTTGCATTACCAGTGGCAGTACGGGACGAACCTGGTGACCTGGAAAAACCTGGTGAATGGGGGGCTGATCAGCGGCGCAACCACCAATACCCTGAGCATCACCAATGCGCAGACGACCAACAGCGGTTTTTACCAGCTCGCGGTCACAAATATCGCCGGAGCGGTGACCAGTTCCATCGTTACTTTGCTGATAACAAACGCTCCGCCGGCGATCAGCACACAACCGACCAACCAGACGGTAGTGGTGGGATCGAATGTGACAATGGCCGTCATCGCCACCGGGACGCCGCCCTTGCATTACCAATGGCTGTTGAACGGGACCAACCTGGTGAATGAAACCCACGGCGGCCACATCAGCGGCGCAACGACCAGCACATTAAAAATCGACAACGCGGCGATAACCAACAGTGGAAACTACACGGTCATCATCACCAATCTCGGGGGCTCGGTGACCAGTTCCAACGCCTTCCTGACGGTGACGGAGGCACCAGTGATCACTGACCAACCCACCAACCGGGCGGTGGCAGTGGGATCGACGGCGACCCTGGCGGTCAAAGCCGTCGGAACGCCGTCGTTGAGTTTCCAGTGGCAGTTCAACGGGACGGATCTGGTCACTTGGACAAACCTGGTGAACGGGGGCCAAATCAGTGGTGCCACCAACGCCGGGTTGTTCATCAGCAATGCGCAGCTGACCAATGGCTCAAATTACCGGGTCATCATCACGAACCGTTTTGGGTCGGCGACCAGTTCCATTGTGGTCTTGACGGTGACGAACATCCCGACGGCGGTCATCAGGCCGCCGACCAACCAGACGGTGGCGGTGGGATCGACGGTGACCAATGTCGTCATCGCCGCCGGGACCGGGCCGTTGAGTTATCAATGGCAGACGAACGGGACAGACCTGGTGGATGGTGGAAATATTAGCGGCGCTCTCACGAATGTGCTGATTCTTCGCAATGTGCAGACGAACGACAGCGGCGCTTACTCGGTCACCATCACCGGCCCGGGCGGATCGGTGACCACCAATGCCGTCCTGACGGTGACCAATGTCCCCCCGACGATTGTCACGCAGCCGACGAACCAGCTGGTGGTGTTGGGAACGACGGCAACCAACGTCGTCATCGCGAACGGAACGCCGCCATTGAGCTACCAGTGGCAGGTGAACGGGACGAACCTGGTGGATGGCGGAAATATCAGTGGCGCCACTACGAATGTGCTGATTCTCAGCAATATGCAGACAAACAACAACGGTGGCTACTCCGTCACCATCACCGGCCCGGGCGGATCAGTGACCAGTTCCACCGGGTTGGTCAAGGTGGTATCGTCACCAGAAATCATCGTGCAGCCGACTGACCTGGCGGTAAAGGTCGGATCGCTCGCGACCCTGGCGGTCACTGTCGAAGGGGCACCGCCATTAAGCTACCAGTGGCAATTGAACGGGACCGACCTGGTGAATTGGACGAACCTGGTGAACGGCGGCCAGATCAGCGGTGCCACCACCAGTGTTTTATCCATCAGCAATGCGCAAGTGGCCAACACTTCAAACTACCGGGTCGTCATCACCAACAGTTTCGGATCGCTGATCAGTTCCAATGCGCTCTTGACAGTGACGAACGTCCCGCCGGCCATCATCCTGCAACCGATAAACCAAATTGTGGTATTGGGAACGAAAGCGACCAATGCCGTCGTCGCGATCGGGACGGCGCCATTGAGCTACCAATGGCAGATGAACGGAACGAACCTGGTGAACGGCGGGAATATCAGTGGTGCCACTTCGAATGTGCTGATCCTCAGCAATATACAGACGAACGACGGCGGTGGCTACTCGGTCACCGTTACCGGCCCGGGCGGATTCGTGACCAGTTCCACCGGAGTACTGACGGTGGCATCGTCACCGCTGATCACCGTGCAACCAACCGACCGGAGTGTTGCCGTGGGATCGCCGGTGACCCTGGTTGTTGCTGCCGTAGGGGTATCGCCGTTGAGCTACCAATGGCAGTTTAATGGGACGGACCTGATCAATTGGACGAACCTGGTGAACGGCGGCCAGATCAGCGGTGCAACCAACAGTGTTTTGTTCATCAGCAATGCGCAAGTGACTAACACCTCAAATTACCGGGTCGTCATCACCAACAGTTTCGGATCGGTGACCAGCTCCAATGCACTTTTGACGGTGACGAACATTCCGCCGGCGATCATCCAGCAGCCAACGAACCAGGTGGTCGCGGCGGGATCGGCAGTGACCAATGTCGTCATCGCCACCGGAACGGCCCCCTTGAGCTTCCAGTGGCAGATGAACGGGACCAACCTGGTGAACGGCGGGAATATCAGTGGGGCAACCAACAATATATTGATCCTCGGCAATGCACAGACGAACGACAGCGGCGGCTACTCGGTCACCGTTACGGGCCCGGGCGGATCCGTGGCCAGTTCCAATGCCATCCTGACGGTCGCCTCGTCACCGATCATCCTGGTGCAACCCACCAACCTGTCACTGGCCGTGGGATCGACGGCGACCCTGGTGGTTACCGCCGTCGGCATCGCCCCGTTGAGTTACCAGTGGTTGTTGGACGACACCAACCTGGTGGACGGCGCCACCAACAATATTTTGACGATCCCCAACGCCCAAACGACCAACAGCGGCAACTACTCGGTCACCATCACCAACAGCGCCGGTTCGGTGACGAGTTCCAATGCCATCCTGACGATAACCAATATCGCAACGGTGCTCTCGCTTCAGCCATCCAACCAAACGGTAAACGTAGGAGGGACCGCCACATTCAGTGTTAGCGGGACTGCGCAGAAGCCTTTCGTTCTTCAATGGCTGAAAGACGGGACAAACCTGGTGAATGGCGGCCGCATCGATGGCGCAACCAATGCCATGCTGGTGATCACCAACGTGCAGACCATTGATGCTGGAACCTACTGGATCGTCGTCACCAGTCCTTGGGGGTTGCTGGCCAGTTCCAATGCGATCCTGACGGTGATTGCATCGTCACCGAGTTTCGGGCAGGTCGCAATCGCGAACGGCGGCGGTTTTATATTGAGCGGCAGCGGTGGCCTGAGCAACGGCACCTATTATGTCCTGCTTTCCTCCAACCTGCAGGCGGGTTCCTGGACGCCCGTGGCGACCAATCTATTTGACAGCAGCGGCAATTTCATTTTCACCAACACCGCTGACACCAATGCGCCGCAACTGTTCTTTATGCTGCAATTGCCGTGATTTCACGATACCAGGTTTGGCCCGCCAGTTTTCAGTTGGCGTCACCACTGAATTTTGCTTTCCTATGCCCATGAAATTTTTACGCATCGTCATTTTGACCCTTTCGTTGCTGGCATTTTTGAGCGTTCCTGCCCTCGCGCAGACCAAGATCGGCACGGTGGACCTGCGCAAGCTGTTTGACGGCTACTGGAAAACCAAGCAGGCACAGGCCGCGCTCAACGACCACAAGGCCCAGCTGGATCGGGACTACAAGGGCATGCGCGACGATTTGAAGAAGGGCAGCGATGAGTATCAAAAGCTGTTGGAACAGGCGAATGACCAGGCCATCGCCGCCGACGAGCGCGACCGGCGCAAACAGGCCGTCGCCGACAAACTGAAGCAGTTGCAGGATTCCAAGAATGCCATCGACCAGTTTGATCGTCAGGCCCAGGTCACCCTGTCAGAACAGGGCCAGCGGATGCGCGAAAATATCCTCGGCGAAATCAAGGCCGCCGTGGCCACCCAGGCCAGGTCTGCCGGCTTTGCGCTGGTCATCGATGCCGCGGCGGAAACCGCCAATGCCACCACCGCCGTGGTTTACAGCAGCGGCGAAAACGATTTGACGGCCTCCGTTCTCAAACAACTCAATGCCGGTGCCCCGATCAGCACTCTCTCGCCGGCAACGTCTCCCTCGTCGTTGTTCAACAGCAACAGTTCGCCGATCAACTTGCGCTGAGCCGCTGGACCGGCTTTTCGAACAGGAGCCGGTGTGATTCCTCCAGAATCCCGGGAATCCGCTCGGCAAACGGACTGTTTCGCAGCGCCGGACGCAAATCCAGCTCCCGGACCCGGGCGGCGTTGGCGCCGGGAAACCAGTGCTCGGCCTGCCCCAGCAGGTTGTAACGCATTTTGCCCCAGGCCACCAGATCGAGTGACTTCGCGTACGTCCACAACCGCATGATTTCCGACACGTTGACCTGGCCCGGCACGTCCACGTAATTCGGCAGGCCCTCGAACCACCGGGCACACCAGTCCGCCCCCAGCGTGCGCTCCATTTCCGCCCGCAAGCGCCTTTCTACCGGCGCGATCGTCTCCGGGATCCGGTCGTAAAATTTCAAGGCGGCCACGTGCTCGTCAAAATCGCCCGGCCGGGCCGCGCCGCAACTCAAGGTATGGACCTCCTTTCGGCCCAGGCAATAAAGGTCATTGAACACCATCGGTGAAAGCGGCGCACAAAGGTCCGCCAGTTTTCTTGGCGGTTCGTAGAGTTTCCCGCCCTTGTCGTTGGGACTGATGATAAACACACCCAGGTCCAGCCGGTGCGCAGCGGCCACCGCCGCCCAGTTCAAATCGTTTACGAAATACCAGTGAACATTGATATAATCGAACTCGCCGGTGTTCACCGCCGCCAGGATAATGTCCGGCGTCGCATGCGTGGAAAAACCGATGAACCGGGCCCGGCCCTCCTTTTGCAACCGGCGGGCGGCCGCCAGGCAGCCGTCTTTCTTCAACGACCAGTCGAGCAATTCCTGGTTGTTGATGCCATGCAACGACAATAAATCCACGTGGTCGAGCTTCAGGTATTGCATCGACGTATCGAACGTTTCGAGGAACTCCTGCGCGCTCGCCTTGGGAGCGACTTTCGTCTGCACGATGATCTTGTCGCGCGGCAGCTTCGGCAGCACGTTGCCCAACTGCATTTCGGAGGTGCCATAGCCGCGCGCCGTTTCAATATGGTTGATCCCCAATTCGAGTGCGCGGTGGATGCAGGCCTCCAGGTTCGCCTGGTTTTCGCGCGGAATGTCCCCGGGCGCCACGTCCTGCCACTTGAATTGATACCGCATCCCCCCGCAGGAAATCACCGGCATGCTCAGCTTCGTCCGGCCAAAACGACGATATTTCATCGGGGCGAAAATAGGTTGGGCCGGCGACGGTGGCAAGCGGGAGCACCAATATAAATTCAAAAATCGCGCTTGCCTCGGCACCGGGCGCCACGTATAGTTTGCGCTCTTTTGCAATAACGATTTTATGCGACGACCCAAAGGCATCAAGACCAGAAAGTCCGTGGCCAAGCGATTCAAGATCACGGCCCGCGGCAAAGTACTGCGCTCCAGCGCGGGCCGGCGACACCTGGCCCAGACCAAAAGCCCCAAACGCCGGCGCAATTTGCGCGGCCTGACCGGCATTGATCCGACCGATACGTACCGGATCACCCAAAACCTGCCGTTCAGCCATTGATTTTTTCATCAACGCTCAACTCTCAACCAGCAACTAACGATGCGAGTCACCAACGCCGCCGCCTCCCGCAAACGCCGCAAACGGATGGTCACAGCCGCCAAAGGCTTCCGGATGCGCCGCTCGAAACTTTACCGGTACGCCTCCGACGCCGTGGATCACGGCCGGCAATATGCCTATCGCGACCGCCGCACGAAGAAACGGAATTTTCGTTATCTCTGGCAGATCCGCATCAACGCTGCCGCCCGGGCCGCCGGCCTCACCTACAGCCGCTTCATTGAAGGCCTCAAAGCCGCGAAATGCGCGCTCGACCGCAAGGTGCTCGCCGACCTCGCCGCCACGGATGCCGCCGCTTTCACCGAGCTGGTCAATATCGCCAAAAACGCGCTGAAAGCCAAACCCGCCGCCACCCTGGCCAAGGCGTAACCGGTTCGGCAACCAATCTCAGCGGGCGACCTGAAAAGGCTCGCCCGTTTTGCTTTCCCGGTGGAAACATCCAACATCGAACATCCAACGTCCAATATGTTGACGCGCCATTGGATGTTGGGCGTTGGATGTTCGATGTTGGATGTTTTTTCGAAATTTTTCTTTGTGTCTTTTGCGCCTTTTTGTGGCTAGTCTTTTAGAAATTTATGGCCGGACTGATTGACCAAATCGAGCCACTGAAGCATACCGCCCTCGCGGAACTCCAGGCCGCGCCCGACCTCGCCGCGCTCGAGCAAACCAAGGGCGCGTGGATCGGCCCGCACGGCAAATTCACCGCGCTGATGAAACAGCTCGGCACGCTCTCCAGGGAAGAGAAACCCGCCGCCGGTAAACTCATCAATGCCGCCAAAGCCGAACTCGAGGCCGCGCTCGTCGAACGCCGTTCCGAACTCGAACTCAAGGCCGCCCTGCCCAAGGAACCCACCGATTTCACCCTGCCCGGCCGCCGCCGCGCCCTCGGCAAACTCCATCCCCTCACCCAGGTGACCGAGGACATCGTTCGCAGCTTCCGTAAAATCGGTTTCGTCGTCGCCGACGGCCCGGAAATCGAGGACGAATATCATTGTTTCGACGCCCTGAACACCCCCGCCGACCATCCCGCGCGCGATGCCCAGGACACGTTCTATCTTGCAAGTGGATCGGCGGATAAATCCCCCTCTCCCGGGGGAGAGGGCCGCGGTGAGGGCGAGCGTAAATCGCTTTTGCTCCGTACCCACACTTCGTCCGTCCAGATCCGCGTCATGAAATCGCAGCCGCCGCCCGTGCGCATCATCGTGCCCGGCCGCGTCTATCGCCGCGACAACGCCGACGCCACCCATAACCCGACCTTCCAGCAGATCGAGGGGCTTTATGTGGACAAGGGCGTCACCGTGGGCGACCTCAAAGGGACGGTGGAATTTGTCTTCAAGGAACTGCTCGGCAGCGACGTAAAGATCCGTTTTCGTCCGCATTATTTCAGTTACACCGAACCGAGCTTCGAGATTGATTTCAGCAACGCGCTCGTGAAAAAACTCGGCAAAGACTGGCTGGAAATTGCCGGCTGCGGCATGGTGCACCCGCAGGTGTTTGAAAATGTGGGGTACGACCCCGAGGTCTGGACCGGCTGGGCGTTCGGCTTCGGCATCGAACGCATCGCCATGATCCGCTACGGCATCAACGATATCCGGCTCTTTTACGAAAACAACGTGCGGTTTTTGAAACAGTTCTAGCCTTTCAAATTTATGAAAACTTCGTTGAGCCGTCATCCCATGCTGATTGCCCTGGCCGCGGCGATTTTGATCGCGGCCGGCTGTCAAAGCCCCAAAGACTCTTGCTGTTCGCCGTCGGCACCGACCTGTTCGATGCCGGTGACGGCGGTCACCGCCACTGCCACAGCGGTCCCGCTTACCAAAGAATCACAGGCGGCCATTACGCCGCAATCAGCGCTGGCAGAATTGAAAGCCGGCAACGCCCGGTTTGTTGCCGGCCATCCGCTGGCCCGCAATCAATCGGCGGACGTCAAGGCGACCGCCACCGGCCAGTATCCGTTTGCCGTGGTGCTGAGCTGTCTGGACTCGCGCCAACCCGTCGAAATCGTCCTGGACCAGGGCATCGGTGACATCTTCAGCGCGCGCGTCGCCGGCAACGTGTTGAACGAGGACATTCTCGGCAGCCTGGAATTCGCCTGCAAGGTTTCGGGAGCGAAACTGATCGCTGTCATCGGCCATTCCAATTGCGGCGCCATCAAGGGCGCCGTGGACAGCGTGGAACTCGGCAATCTCACCGGTTTGCTCGCCAAAATTCAACCGGCGATCGGCCAGGTCCCCGCCGAGGTCCAGCCGCGCAATTCAAAAAACCTCGCGTTTGTGGACCAGGTCTCCGAGGCGAACGTGCGGCTGGTCCTGCAACAGATTCGCGAACGCAGCCCCCTCCTGCGCGAGATGCTGGACAACGGCCAGATCGGCCTGGCCGGCGGCATGTACGACCTCGCCACCGGCGAAGTTCATTTTTACAGCAACTTGGACAAATGAAAGTCACCCTCAACTGGCTCAAACAATACGTTGATTTCGACTGGTCGCCAGAGGGGGTCATGGGGCATCGCCAATCACGCGCAACGCTGCCTGCTGTTGCTCGACAGTAATCGGGTAGCTTCCGGCAAGGGCGATGATCCGCTGTCCACGCCGGCTGACCGCGAAGCGCAGGAACTCCCGTGCCGCCGGATTCATGGTGCCATCCGGCTTGCGATTGAAGACGATCCGTAGCGGGCGCACGAGCGGATACCGGCCGTTGAGCGTGTTCTCATAACTGGGCAGCAGGTAACGGCCATCGTCGGCCTGAAGTGGAACGAAGCGGGTGCGCGCGGTGGCGAACATTACACCGGCGAAACCGATGCCCGCATCATCCGCACCCACGGCCTGCACCAGCGAACTGGGCACGATCTCAAACCGCACGTCAAAGCGATAATCCGATCCCTGCATGACATAGTCCTGGAAAAATAAATGACTGCCATACGCCCGGTTCAAGCTGACGCGGTTGATCAGTTTCTCCGCCAGCGGACCGGTTACTCCCAAGTCGGACCAGAACTCCGGCCGCCCGCCGCCACGTTTGCTCTCGCGGGAATAGATCGCGTCGAGTTGGGTGAGCGTGAGTCCCTTGAGGGGATTGTTCTTGTTCACATAAACTCCAATCGCATCCTGCGCCACGACGATCTGCGATGGTTCGTAGCCGAATTTTTGTTTGAAGCGCGCGGCCTCTTCCGCCGGCAGCGGCCGGCTCATCGGCACCAGGTCAACCTTGCCTTCCAGCAAAGCCGGCAGGGCATCCACACTACCTCCGCCGTGAATATCCATTTCGACTTCGGGATAAAGCGTCGCGAATTCAGCCGCCCATTGGTTGACCAAAGTGGTGGTGCCGCCGCTGCCAATGCTAGTGAATTTGCCGGCGAACCTGGGCGGGTTGGCGTATTGCTGAAGTCCTGCCGTCAACGTGAAAACGGCCTTATCTTCGAGCAACAGCTCCGTGGCCGGCGGCAGATTCGTGTCCGCGTACACCGGCAGCAACGCAAACAGCACGAGACAAATGATGGCAGAGCGAATCATGGTTTCTCCTGTTTGGTGGATGTCATTCGTCGCTCCAGCTTGAGCGAAATGAAGCGGTAGGCAACGGCCAGAATGAAAGCCAGGCCGAGCACCAGGCAAAGGCCGAAGATCGCGTGATCCACCCGGCGATCGACCGACTGCATGGTCCGCTTCCAACCATCCGAACGGCTGAGTTGGTCGGCATTCAGGGTCAGTTGCTGCAGGTTCGTAACGACCTCATTGAGCCGCGTCAAAGTGGCGGTGTAGTCTTGAATGTCGAACGGCCGTTCCGGCGGATTGGGCGAAGGTTTATCGAGGCCAAAATGCTGGCCAACCGCGTCCGCAACTTTAAGCGTGTTGCCCAGCACCAGCAGCGTCTGCTGGACATTGGTGGTGAGCAGCGACACGGTGCGGCCAAGCGCATCTGCGTCAGCCATGATGTGGCGCACATCGCCCAGCGTGTTGGTCAGCAGCGTCTGGCGGGCGTCGAGTTCTGTGAAGATGGCGTGGCGTTCGGCAGCGATGGTTTGAGGCATCGCCTCCGCCGTTTTACCCATGCGATCGGCATTCTGCAACGCTGAGCCAATCTCCGGTGCGGACAGAATTTCGTTGACGGCCCCCTCGGCCTGAATGGCCGCGATATTGGGTGCGCGTTTGGAATACCAGAAAGCGCGTTCCGTCAGCCGTCCCCAATCCTTCATCACCTGGCTTGCCTCGCTCAATGGCGCGAGAAAACCACTGCCCGCTTTAAGTTCGATCAACAGCCCGGTCGCGCGCGTTCCCGCGAAGTTGTCGAACTTCACAAACGCCACTTGATCCACCTCCGGGTGCGCGCGCCGCCAATCGAGAATGACGTAATCCAGCCGCTCGAGTTGGTCCTGATTCAGAACTTTCGCGGCCAGTTCCCACGCCTCGACCCGCATGGTACGAATGGCTTTGATCAATTCCGAAGCTCGTTCGCCAAAGGCCTGCTCGGCGCGGTTTTCATCAATCAAAACGATGCTCTCCAGCGTGACGGCGACCACCAGGTCGAAGACCTCCGAATAGGGATCGTTGCCGGAGACAATGTCGTTCATGGACAACACGCCATTGAGTTTGATCTGATGGGCCAACCGCCGCTGGGCCGGATCCGGATTGTTGCGCTTGATGGCATCCACCGCCGAACTGATCACCATGTAATAACGGTCGGCATAGCCATAAGTGAGCTCGTCCAACTCCGGAATGGTAATCTGGTGCTGGCCGGTGGCAAGGGACGCCTTGAACGCACCGGCCGCTTTGGCGCGCTCGCGGGCACGTTCCTGAGCGGCCCGTTGTTCACCCGGCGACGGCCCGCCATGACTCGTGGCCCGGCAGCCGAGGCACACCAGGACCGTCAGCGCCACCACTGGAGCCAAGGTCATGAACCATGGGCAACTGGGCTGGAAAAACTTCATTCTCACGTTTGAACTTTCCGGTCATCACGACTGACAACAGTGATGAAACCGCAAATTGGAAAACCCTATCCAAAGTTACTTCACTTTAAAACCTCAAATTTGGATTTCTGCATCCAAATGCAGATAGTTTTCTTTTCAAAAAATTCGTCTGGAGAAGCAGGCATTTCACGGTTAGTTTCCTTCGTACGAAATGAAAGTCACCCTCAACTGGCTCAAACAATACGTTGATTTCGATTGGTCCCCCGAACAATTGACCGAGCGGCTCACCATGCTCGGCCTCGAAGTCGAGGGAGTCCGCAAAACCGGCGGCGAGTTCGACGGCATCGTCGTCGCCCAGGTCATCACCAAGGACAAACACCCCAATGCCGACAAGCTCACCGTCTGCAAGGTCAACGACGGCACAGGCGAACGGCAGATCGTCTGCGGCGCGCAGAATTTCCAGGCCGGTGACAAGGTGCCGCTCATTCTGCCCGGGTCAACATTGCCGCCCAAACCCGGTGAAAAGGAACCGTTTACCATCAAGGTCGGCAAAATCCGCGGCGTGGAATCGCATGGCATGATGTGTTCGCCGCAGGAGCTCGGCCTGCCCGACCAGGTGGAGGGCCTGCTCATCCTGCGCCCGGACGCCAAAGTCGGCCAGACCTTCGCCGAATATCTCGGCCGCAGCGGCAGCGACGTGGTGTACGACCTGGAAATCACGCCCAACCGGCCGGATTGGAACAGCGTCATCGGCATCGCCCGCGAAATCGCGGCGCTCACCGGAAACAAGCTGAAACTCCCTGACATTGGTGGGGCGAGCGCCCCCGCGAGCCGTGGCGCAGAAACGGCTCGTCAGGAGCCTCGCCCCACCGCCGCTGAATTGGTCTCCGTCCGCATCGAAGACGCCGAGCGTTGCCCGCGTTACACCGCCCGCGTCGTTAAGGGCGTGAAAATCGGGCCCAGCCCGGACTGGTTGCGTTCGACGCTGGAAAAGGTCGGCATCCGCAGCATCAGCAACGTCGTGGACGCGACCAATTACGTCATGCTTGAGATCGGCCAGCCGTTGCACGCGTTTGATTATCATCTCATCGCCAAAGGCAAGGATTGCAAACCGACCATCGTCGTCCGCCGCGCCGCGGCGGGTGAAAAATTCAAAACCCTCGACAACCAGGAACGCGCGCTGACGAACGAAATGCTCTTGATCGCCGATGAACAGAAAGGCATCGCCCTGGCCGGGGTCATGGGCGGCCAGAACACGGAAATCAACGACCGGACCATGGACGTGCTCATTGAGAGCGCTTACTTCTCGCCAACCAATATCCGCCGCACG
>Ga0265338_10007469_pt1 | contig 13552 bp, 9 predicted proteins | sample 42126metaG_FD_193579 | JGI IMG/M metagenome (GOLD analysis project Ga0265338, IMG submission 193579) | Rhizosphere microbial communities from Carex aquatilis grown in University of Washington, Seatle, WA, United States - 4-21-26 metaG | ecosystem: Host-associated > Plants > Roots > Rhizosphere >... | reverse complement strand
GCACCGTTGTGGTAGCTTTCTTAAAGGCGTAGGTCCATGTTCCTGCCGGTGCCACCGTACCCGATAACGCTACCGTATTGCCAAAACACACTGCTGCCGATGGACTGGCCGTGAGGCTGACGCTGGTAGGAGGGTTACAAAGGGAAACTGTTGTGCACTGAACAGCAGATAAGGATTTTAATGTATCCATTCCATATACCAATGCCATACCTATATTAACAATATAATCGCTACAATTTGCAACTTTAGAATCAAAGGTGTATGTATATGTTGTACCAGCCAAAATAGGTCCGGCAATAGTTGGCCATTTGACAGTTGTACCGGTTAAAGTCCCACTGTTTGAAATGTTAGTTGCACCAGTAAGTGTTGTAGGTAATGGATCAAACATATTCAAACTAAAGGCAGAATCGAAATAGCTGTTCCAGCTCGAAAGAGACTGTTGCGAATTATTTGCATAAATTCCAACATATCCTGCATTAAGATTTGTAATTCCACTATATGTTTTTAAAGGATTTCCAGTAAAGTCACTTATATATATGTACATTTTATCATCAGTCAGTTGTACTTTTATATTTAAAGGATTATAGCTTCCACCATACGCAATATTTGTTTCGGATATTAAGGTTGTTCCATTAACAATAACAGCAAAATTTATTGTATTGTTTCCAACGGGATTAGGTGTGATTTGAAGCATTACGCCTTTGAAGTCAGCTTGACCGGGCGTACCGGCGGTATGTCTGAAAACGAAATCAACATTACTGGAGTTAGTTCCAACTATTGATGCTGTAACATAACCGTTTTTGCCATGGGAATTGACATTACCAAATGCATATCCATAGCTGCCCGGTTTACTGGTATTTCCATTTTGATCTAAAGAAAGTGTCGCTTTCGTAAAATCGGGTAAACTTCCATTACCAAGAGCTTTCCAATCGGATGCTTGTTTGAAGTTTCCAACAACATTGGTTCCTAACGTATTAATATATTTTAAAGTATAGGTAATGACATCACCAACTTTTGCTTTAGTAACACTTGATGTTTTAAAGAGTGAGCTTTGAGGAGGAATAATTGGAGGTAGTGCTGTACATGTTATTGTCAGTGCTAATGAAGAGGAATCGGGAGAATCTGTTTGAGATTGAATCCATGCTCTATTTATAAAGTTTTTATCAGCACTCGGACAAGGTGGATCAATGGCAATAGTCTTATAAATAAGTTTATCTTCTTCACCAACAAGCATAATAGGTATTGATAATTTAACAATACCAGTATAAGTAGCACTTGCCGCTGCTGCCGTATAAGTTGCTGTAACGCCTAAACCAAGAGAATCAACAAAGCCATTCCATTTTAAATTTTTAGGTATAGTATCGGTAATGACAACATTGGTTACTTCTTTTCCAGGTAACGGACCACGCCCTAAAATACGTCTCCATGTGTAACCATCCCATTCTTCAACTAAAACTCTATCGTAATTAGCAACATTTGCCATGCAAGAATATCGGCTGTAATTATTTACAGGGATATTCGGATTATTCGGATCTGCCCAATTATTAGTAATAGGTGTTAACTGTTGTGTTTGTCCATCAAGAGCCGGAATTGCTACAGCCGGTGAATATGACCAATCGTCGGCAACTCTAGTCTGAAGTTGGCTCGAAGGATTTGACATTAATGAGGTTCTAATGAAACCTGGACCCCACACTCCTTTATGTATAAGATAAAGGTTATCTAATTTATCGAAAATATGAGTTGCAGGAGCAGTTAATACATCTGCAAATTGAACAACCAGCCGTTGATTCCAATTACCATTGGCGTCTGAACCGGCAGGAATTTTCTGGTAAGTAAAAGTAATAGGTCCGGTTGAAGGGTTATAACCATATTTGTCAAGATCGTTTTGATTGTCAACCGCAAAAGTCCATCCTGAAGTATTCGTTGCTGAATACAATCCCATAGCAGCAGCATCGTTCATAAAGTACGATACCCTATAATTATGTAAATTAACATAAGCTTCAGATGCATCATGCCAAATACGATAATATTGATAAAAATTCCAGCTGTTACCATTCATATAGTAGTTACCATACGATACTACAACATTACTGCGTCCACCATTAAGCCAGGATCCAGCAACCGATTTGTTTTTAAAATCCAAGGTGAAGGTTGTGATATCGCCTGGATTCATTTTAGTTCTATCAGCAGTTTTAGCTATCAACAGAGAACGAGCAGGCAGAATATCTACACAGTTCCGTTCCATAGTGTAGGTTGCATTATTGGGAAATTCGTTACTTGTCCAACTCAAGGTATTAGTTCCCGAGATTGTGCTTTGAAGACAAACTCTTTTATTCGTAGTATCAGTAACGTTTACAGTAAACGTTACTGAACCTGTTGTAGGGGGAATTCCCGTAGCTGATTTGAAACCCGGAACTACACCTATATTCCACGTTATAGAATTACCGGAGACCGTCCCTCCATTGGATGCACTAAGCATTTTATAGTCATTGTCTAATGGAGTAGTAATAGTAACGCCTGTTGCATCTAATGAACCGTAATTTCTATAATTTACGGTATATGTAATCTTATCTCCATCGTAAGCATAGGTTTTATCGACCGACATATACACTTTCATATTTGCAATTGCTTTTACATCTCGTGGAGCTTGGAAGTTCCCAGTGGTAATCATCATGCCCATGAGTCGAAACCAGTCGTGGAAATATTTGGGAGTACTATTATCATATCGTTGGGAATCGGTCAAACCTGATGATTTTGCTGAAGCATCATCCCACATTATCTCGCATTGACGATATATATCTGCGGTAAGTTGCATATTTTCGTTGGCAACAACAGCCGGTGTTCCTGTTCCAAGGTTGTAATTGGTATGATACTGTCCACAAATACCATTTACATCCCAAAATTGAGTTATTTGAGCCGGTCCCCAATACGAAGGACAAGCAGGATCGGGGGATGCCCCCATTTTAACACATACTTTTGTTCCTGCCGAAGCTAATGGTGTTTGCATTTCGCCAGCATGCCGAAGTGCCATACTATATTCATTTGTATTTCCTGTTGCTGTGATATCGTGTGTAACCGGATTCCAAGAGGTTGTAGGGTTTCCATGCCACACATAGTTTAGAATAGTTCTCCATGCGGCTCTAAAATCCTCACCGTAAGGTCCGGAAGGATTTTGTCCGAATGATGTTGTCGCTCCGTCATTACTTATAGTACAGCTACCCGACGATGCAATATATCCTTTATTAAACATTTGACCGATAAGCCAATCGGACGAAGCCTCACCTCGTTTATACTGATTAATTTCCCAAGCACTTCCTCCGTTTGATTGAAGATAATTAGCAAATTCGTTAAAGTATGCAGGAGCTATGTAATCGGTGTAAAGACCGGTAACACCATAAGCTTCGGGAGTGTTGTTTGCCCAAGTATAGGTGGTGTTAGCAGCAGAAGTTCTCCAAGATGTAGATTCACCCCAAGTATTTCCATTTTTTACATAACCATCAACACCAATGTCACCAGACATATATCCGGAAAAACCTCCATTAACATTATTTAATCGAAGACTATCAACAAGAGCCTTCATGAAATATTCGGCATCGGCTTTATAACTTATTTTATTGCCACAAGCATCATTGATGCCCATAAATTCACCCCATTGTTTATAGGCAAGTAAAAGACCCAAAGCCATATCGACATCACCGTCGGTAGCAGTATTAACATCGGTACTTCCGGCGGCGGTTGTTGCATCGCAATCCCAGCCGGCCATGAAATTACCATATCTATAGGTAGGACGTAAGCTGACGCAGTCGGCATATCTTTTAACGCCGCTTAATCTATTATCGTGCATCCAAAGCCAAAGACCGTCAAACATGTCTTTATCACCAAAATAAGCTGCAGCAATAAGCATATAGCCGTCACCTTCAGAACAGAATGTATTATTATTAAAAGGAACAACACTGGTATTATAAGTAATGTATTGTTTCCCATTAAGTGTTTGTGGGGCAGTTCGGCAGCGGTGAGTCATCATTATATAAGCTTCACGCATTGCTTTTTCCATGTCGGCATGAGTTACACCTTCAGCATTATACTTTGCAAGCGTTTTACCTTTTGTATATTCTAAGAATTGAGGAAAAGGGAAATTGGGATTTCCGGTATTAATTTTTGCAGTCGGCCATTGACCGTATGCAACATTCATAGCTAATAAAAGAATCAAAAAGATGATATGTTTTGCTTTATTATTCATCAAATGTATTGTTAAAATTTCTTATTAGTTAATAGTAACCCCTAATTAATAGAACGTTGATAAGTATCGTTCGTAAAAGTAATCAAACTTTTAAATATTCGTAACTTGTCACCATGTGACAAGACCTGTTTCTTGTATAAAAAGTTGCATTTAAAGCGTTTTATTTGAAAATAAAACATCTATCTATAAGAATTTCACCATAATAAAACTTTTTAACAGCATGTTTGTAAAAACGGATCAAAAAAAAATAAAAAAACTTATGAAATAATGTGATATTTGATAAAATTTCATAAGTTTGCATACGTAGGTTCTGTGTTACGGATTGACATTTGTTATAAAGAAAATATTTTATACTATATATAAGCCTTTATGAAGAAGTTTTACTTATTGCTTATCCTGTTTTCAGGTTTTATTTATCAAGCGGAAGCACAAGATCCTAACTTCTCACAGTTCTTTTTCAAAGAAGCCTATTATAATCCTGCATTTACAGGTATAAATCCCGGATTGAGATCTGTATTAACAAATCGTCAGTTTTGGACGAATGTACCAGGTACGTACACATCGACCCATTTAATGGTTGAATTTTATGATGTGAAATTTTTAAATGGAGCATTTGGATTAAATATTCTTTCGACTTCAAAAGGCGAAAGTTTTCTTATGTCAAATCAAGTAGGTCTTCAATATGCTAAAAGAATAGGTATCTCTCGCGATGTTATTTTACAATTAGGTTTGGAAGCAGCGTATGGAACTCAAAACGTACAATATAAAAATCTTGTTTTCCCCGATCAATTAGATCCTCGTTTAGGTAATATTTTTCAATCGGAATTTGTTGCTCCAGTTGGAAAAAATAAACCTTATGTGGATTTAGATGCAGGAGCCGTTTGTCGGTTCAATATTATGCAAACATCAACAAAACCAATAGCTACAAACAATGTGGGTATTTCGTTTTATCATATAAATCAACCTGATAACGGCTATTTACCCAATAGTCAATCAAAACTACCACTTAAATTTGATGCCCAATGGTATTCGGTAATTCGTGTAAATAGAAATTCATTTTATAATAGTTATTTCTTGCTTGCTCCAGGGTTTTTATATGAAAATCAAAAACTCTCGCAAAATTTCTTTAAAACAGATCAAACTGGATTTAAAACACTTTCCTTTGGTTTAAATGGGGTAATCCCGGCACGTTTATCTTTCATGTCGCAATTGTATACCGGTGTTTGGATAAGAAAACAATTTGCTAAACAAGTTAGTTTAAAAGAAATTAATGTTGTAACAAATAAACAATTTGATGCTGTAATTTTTATGCTAGGTATCATTAAATATTCGCGTGATGGAAAACAAAACTGGCGAATTTGTTATAGTTACGATATGACCGTTTCAAATGCGTCATTAGCTACAGGAGGTACTCATGAAATAACCTTAGCTGTTGAAATTCATGATTTAGCCTTACCTAAGGGTGGCCGTAACTGGGGATATGTTCATCATCCGGCAGATAGATTCTTTAATATAGGAAGCGGACGTTAATCAAACGTTATTAATATCTCGTAATCTCAGGTTTTACTAAAAATTAGATTATTTTTGTATTGATTATTATATCAATTCAAATTTCTAATTGTTCTATGACGTATAATGTCGTAATAATTGATGGCGAATTAAACATACATTCATTAAAGTCAAAATATAAAGACTTCGATGAGTTAATCCATTATACATTATTTAATCCATTAGACTTTTTTCAATTGGAAACTTTTTCTTTCCCAATTGATGTGTATGTGCTTCGGATTCTTGATAATGAAAATATTCTTCATTTCTTAAAGAAAATAAGACAACTCTCACATTTTTCATTCATTCCTATTATTGTTGTAGATAATTCTATTTCTCAAAGTGATTTAATGACTCAGGAATTTGAATTAGTTGATGGAATAACCGAAGAACAATATCTTGATAATGATTCTTTAGCTAATCGTATTCTTTTCTTATGTAAAACGACGAATCGATATAAAAGATTCCAAGGAGAAAATACAATACTAAAATCGAAACTTATTGAATTGGAGCGATTAAGGATTAAGAATGATTTTTTGTTTACTTCAACAAAGTCGCTTGAAGATATGAATCAAGAATTGATGCATCAACGTGATGAAATTGAAACTCAAAAGAAAGAAATCGAGAACGAGAAACGTAAATCAGAGGAACTGTTAAAAAATATTCTACCTGAAGAGACATCACGAGAATTAATGATTCATGGAGAAGCCAAAACTCAATTCTATAAAAAGGTTACGGTTCTCTTTTCCGATTTTCAAGGATTTACAAAGACATGTGAGAATATGCCACCACAATTGATCGTTAAAGAATTGGCAACACATTTCTCGAAGTTTGAAGAGTATTGCGAAGATAGATATGTTGAAAAGATAAAAACGATTGGTGATGCATATATGTGTGCAGGTGGTATCCCAATGCGAAACAACAGTAATCCTATTGATGTCGTTTTAGTTGGACTTGACATTGTTCGATATATTGAAGAGTCAAATAAACATAAAATACGTGAAGGATTAGTAACCTGGAATTTACGAATTGGTATTCATACCGGTAATTTAATTGCCGGTGTTATCGGCAAAAAGAAATTTGCTTACGATATATGGGGCGATACGGTTAATACAGCTAGTCGTATGGAGACCTCAGGCGAAATAAACAAAGTAAATATCTCAGGCAATACCTATGAATATGTAAAAGACTTTTTTACTTGTATAGCAAGAGGTAAAATAGAAGCCAAAAATAAAGGTTTTGTCGATATGTATTTTGTGTCGGGAATTAAACCTGAATTATCAATTAATGGAAAAGGAATCCTTCCCAACAAAGACTTTATTGCCGAATACTCTAAATTATAAATTAGCAGTAAGGTTTATCCTAAATATTTAATACTTTTGCAATAATAATAAGCTCGTTACGTTACAACGAAAAACGATAAGTATATTCGAAAAGTGAATTTTAAACAGGTCATAAAATATTGTTACTTTCCTATTCTTTTTTTAGGTATTATAGCCTGTTCATCACAAGCAAAGCTCGAAAAGAAAGGCGATGAGGCATTACAGCGAGGCGAATATTTTACGGCTTCCGATTTTTATGAAAAGGCTATTGAGAAAACTAAAAATGAGGCTAAACTATCAGAACGTTTATTCAAAGCTGCTGAATGTTATCGAATAATGAATTTACCCAAGAAGGCTGCTAAATATTATCAAAAATCAATTAGAAAGAAAAACAAAAACCCTCAATTATATTATAGTCTTGCTGAACAAAAAATGAAGCTTGGACTCCATGACGAAGCATTACCTTTTTTTCAACAATATAAAAGTTTGGTTAAAGACGATAAACATGTTGATACAAATATTCTATCGTGTACTGTTGCAAAAGAATGGTTGGCAAATCCGAATAGATATAATGTTTTACCTTTAAAAGCGGTAAATACAAAAGAAAATGAGTTTGGTCCTGCATATGCAAATGAAGATTTTTCTTTGGTTTATTTTACATCGTCACGGGAAAGTGAAAACTCTAAAAAGGTTAATCCTGCGTCGGGAATGATATTTACCGATATTTATTCTATAAAACAAGATAGAACAGGTAAATGGAACGAAGTGAAAGCTATTGAAGATTCGACCATTAATTCTCCCTTTGATGATGGATTACCCTCGTTTTCGAAAGATAAAAACACAATGTATTTTACTTCTTGTAAAAAAGAACAAGGTAAAAACCTCGGTTGTAAAATATTAGAAACACAAAGTAGGGGAGGCGAAAGAATTAAAACCACGAAACTACGATTGGCAGTTGATTCGGTGAGTGTGGGGCATCCATCAATTTCGGCAGATGGTTTGAAATTATATTTCGCTGCATGTTTACCTGGAGGTTTTGGTGCAAACGATATATGGTATTGCGAAAGAAATACACCCTCTGATGCATGGAGTAAACCGAAAAATATGGGACCTTCAATTAATACATCGGGCGAAGAAGTCTTTCCATATATACGCGAAGATGGAAATCTTTATTTCTCATCGAATGCACGAGTAGGAATGGGCGGATTGGATATTTACCGTGCTATATTAAACGATGATGGTTTTTGGATTGTGGAAGATATGAAATCGCCAATCAATTCTTCGGCTGATGATTTTGGCATTGTATTCCAAGGTAAAAAAGAACTCGGATTATTATCGTCTTCGCGTGAAGGAGGCAAAGGAGGCGATGATATATATTCGTTTGAACTTCCAGAATTAGAGTTTTGGGTTCAAGGCTTGTTAGTTGAGAAGAATTCAAAAAAACCGGTTAAAGAATCGGTTGTTACCTTATATGGAAGCGATGGATCTGTTAATGAAATTAAAGGTCATGCCGATGGAACATTTAAGTTCAAATTAAAGCAATACACCGATTATTTAATTTTAGCATCTGCTTCAAATTTTCTAAAAAAGAAGATTAAAATATCGACCAACAACTTAACTGAAAATAAAACCTTTGACGAAAAGATAGAGCTAATCAGCATGTCGGAACCCGTTCCAATACCAAATGTGTTTTACGACTTTGGTAAATGGGAATTAAATGAAACATCGAAAAAGGCATTAACCGAATTGATGAGGTTACTCGAAGATAATCCTAATGTTACGATCGAATTAGGTTCGCATACCGATATGGTTGGTGATTCGATTAAAAATATGGATTTATCGATCAAACGGGCTAAGTCTATTATTACCTATTTAAATGAAAAAGGATACGATCAAGATAGACTTATTGCCAAAGGATATGGCGAATCGAAACCTGTTATTGTCGATGAATATTTGAGTAAAGAATATCCCGATTTCAAAACAGGCGATACGTTGAATGAACGTTATATACTTGCTCTTCCTTCGAAAGATGTTCAAGCCAGAGCTAATCAAATAAATAGACGTACAGAATTAAGAATTATGTCGTCGAATTATATTCCAAAGCCAGAGTATTTTATTCAGCTTAGAAATAAGAAAAAAGGAATGAAAGCAGAGTTAAATTAGATTTCTCCGTGTATAATTTTTAAACACCACGGTTCAATATTTTCGTTTTTAGCTGTTTTAATGGGCGTTAATCCAGCTTTTAATGCTGCAACGATATCTCTTTCACTATCGCCAATTAGATATGATTGGTTTTTATTAATGTTGAATGTATCAACCGCTTGTTCAATTAATAATGTGCCTGGTTTCCTACATTCACATTTTGAAATATCGGAGTGATGCGGACAATAATATACTTTTTCTATTTTAATGCCATGTTCCGAAAGTTTTTGAAGCATGAATTCGTGTACAAGTTCAATATCTTCAATCGAATAGATGCCCTTAGCAACGCCTCCTTGGTTTGTAATTACTATAAGCAGAAAACCTGCATCTTGAAGCAATTTTAATCCGTTAAAAACCCCTTCGTTAAAATGGAAGTCCTCTGTTTTATAGGTGTAATAAAGCGTTCCATCATTTATAACACCATCGCGATCTAGAAATACAGCTTTATTCATGTTATATAGTAAATGTTTTAAAAGAAAGGAATAACCCTATATGTTTTATACTGTAATAAGTCATCGCAATATTTGAAAATTGAACTTCTAATCCAGATAACATTGTTTTAGTTTTTAGTTTTTAATTTTTAGTTTTTAGTTTTTAGTTATATAGTAGTCATCGCAATATTTGAAAATTGAACTTCTAATCCAGATAACATTGTTTTAGTTTTTAGTTTTTAATTTTTAGTTTTTAGTTATATAATAGGTTAACCATTCAATTTATATTCTTAATTGAGAAATAAAGATAGTGAATAGTTCCGGTTTAACGAGTATTGGAAAGATAAATCCCCATATTGCACCACCAATGTGGGCATCGTGAGCTATAATATCGTTATTTTTTTTTGCAAGATAAACAGATGCAATAATAAATAAAGCACCAAATAAAATTGCAGGAATTCCAATTGGTAAACCCATCAAATACATCTTTTGTAGAGGCTCAAATAAGATATAAGTGAATACGATGGCAGAAACGGCACCGGAGGCACCTACGGCACTATATTCACGGTTATTCCTCTTTGTAATTACAGCATATAACGCCGAAAAAACAATAGCTCCCAAATAAATTGATAGGTAAATGATAATATAGAACTGTTTAAAATAAAAGGAACAAATATGTTCAACAGATAAACCCATAAAAACAAGTGTTATCATGTTAAATAATAAATGTTCCCAACCTACATGCAAGAAAGCGTGGGTAATTATTCGATAAAATTCGAACTGATTAAATATCTTATACGGACGAAGCGATAATGTATCAAACAAAACATTATTTGAAAAGCATTGCCATGAAATAATTACAGTTATTGAACAAAGTATAACGGTAATCATTTGCCTTGATAGATTATGCTTGGAATTAGAACGATGATACTAAAAAAAGTCTATCCTAGAAATTTCTGTAACAAGGTAAGTAAAGTGTTTGGTCTCATTGGTTTTGTAAGATAACCATCAAATTTGCCGAGTGGATAATCATCTTGAAACAACGAAGCATAAGCTGTTTGACCAATAATAGGTAAATCGCTTCTCATTTCTTTAATCTTTTCTGAAGCATCGAAACCATTAATAACAGGCATTTTGATATCCATTAAGATAAGATCGATTTTATTGTTTGGATCTTCACACATCTTTATTACTTCCTTGCCATTTTCAGCCCAAAGAATTTTAGCACCGGTTTTTCGTAACGTTTTTTCTATTAATTTATAATTAAAGATTTCGTCTTCAGCAATTAAAATAACTTTGCCTTTCCAATCTATATTTAGTTGTTCTATTGTATCGCTCATAAAAGTGCATCATTTATTTTAAAACAAATATACTAAAAGTAAAGATAATTCGTATTGTGCCGAATAAAAAACTAATTCATATTTATTTTATAATTTAAAGAAACGAGCTACATTTGATGTTTATAACGAAAGATTAAAGTCAATGGGAAATGAATTTGAACTAATTGCCGGTTTTTTACTTGAAAAGAACATAGCAAAGCCACAAATCGGGATTATTCTTGGAAGTGGTTTAGGAGCATTAGTCGATAAAATTGAAGTTGAAACAGAAATTTTGTATTCGGAAATACCCGGATTTCCTGTTTCAACAGTCGAAGGACACGCAGGGAAATTGATTTTTGGAACAATTGCTTCAAAAAAGGTAGTTGTAATGCAAGGTCGATTCCATTATTACGAAGGTTACAATATGGATCAAATTGTTCTTCCTATTAAAGTAATGAAGGTGTTAGGTATTGGTTATTTGTTTGTGTCGAATGCATCGGGTGGATTAAATCCAACCTATAGAACGGGCGATCTTATGGTTATTACCGATCATATTAATTTCTTCCCGATAAATCCATTACGTGGAGCTAATAACGATAAATATGGACCTCGTTTTCCCGATATGGGGAATGTGTATGATAAAAAACTTATAGATAAAGCATGCGCAATTGCAAAAGCTGAATCGATACCACTTCAAAAAGGTATATATATAGGAAGTAGTGGTCCCACACTCGAAACACCTGCAGAATACCGTATGTTTAGGATATTAGGAGCTGATGCAACGGGAATGTCTACCGTGCCCGAAGTTATTGTTGCCCATCATATGGGAATAAAAATATTTGGAATATCGATTATAACTAACGAGAGCGAAAGTGCTGCTGAAATAGCAACAACACACCACGATGTTCAAATAAATGCTGCTAAAGCCGAACCGCGTATGACGGTATTGTTTGAAAAGTTAATTGAATCATTATAATAGTATAATAAAAAAGGCGATATCCAAACGGGTATCGCCTTTTTTATTATACTATTCAATTATATTATTTATCAGTATTCAAGAATCCAATCAATACAGCAACACAACCTCTAGCGGTTTGATCTGATGCTTTATCTTCGTTCATCCCAACTTGTATTGAGATAATTAATTGTTGACTTGCTTCAAGTTTAAAGTCCCATACTTTTGCAAAATTAGCTTCTTTATTGCTAAAAAGAATGTTTCTATCAGCATCTAATATTTGAAACTCAATTGGGGGAAGTGTTGGATCACCACAAATTGCTACTCTATATTCCTGTCCGGAATAAAAAGTTTTGAATAACTCTGCAGATTCACCTTCAGAAAGTTCGGTAGCATTATAAATACCGTCGTGTATATAAGGTTCTAATTGAGGTTTGCAAACACCTTTAGCAAAATTCTTACACTGAGCGTATGATGTGGTAGTTGAAGTAATTGCCAATGCAGATACCAACAATATTATCGACCAAATTCTTTTCATATTCCTTCGTTATTTATATTATTTAATAATTGCTGTTCTTAATTTAAGTGTTTCGTCTTTCAACTTTTTAAACTGTTCTTCTGTTATGGTGATTTTAGACGTAGCCTTAAATGTTGTGATTTTAGAGTCTTTATCAGTAACGGGAACAATGTTCGAAGTTTGAACTTTAATAGCATCAAATGCTGCTTTTACCGGTGCCAAGCTAGCTAATACTTGTGCACAATCAGGATTGTCGCTATTTTGTTCAAGCAGTTTAGTCATATCGTTAAACGAAAGTCTTTGATCAACAATTCTTTCAATGAGTTCTTTATCTTTCGATGATTTTGTTACAGATGTTGCGATATATAATCCTTCTATCCATCCTCCTGTTAATATCAGAGCTGCTAAAGCTGGTCTATTATCTTCCTTTAAAGACGAGTTTGAGTTCATAAATGTTTCAGAAATGATTCTAATAATAGAATCTCTATCGTTAACATTCGATTCCATTCTCTTTATAATGTTTTGATCTATTGAACTCAACAATCCTAAAGCATCGGCAATTTTTTTACTGGTTGCCATATATTTCATTACCGTTTGAGTTTGATCGAAGATCGAAGCATAGCTTAAATCGGCACCATAAACACCCATTGCTATCGACATACTCTTATTAGAGGTATAGTTTGCTGCATTTGATGTTGGGTTTAATAACTCTTCGTTAAATTTTGCTCCAGCACGTTTAATCAACATGGCTGTTTCAATTGGCGATGGAAGTGATAACATCACTTTCTTTGCATCTTTCAGAATTTTTTCTTTTTGAAGAGCTTCATTATCAACAGATATAGTGTCATCTTATTCTGAATTTCCTCCGTTTGATTTACATCCTACAAAAAGAGACGCTAGACCAGCTAGTGTCAATATTCTAATTGTTTTAAGATTTAATAGAGTGACGCTCATATTTCCCTTTTGTTAAGTTTTTTGTTATACCTAATTACTTTTCATTGATGAACGTAAAAGTACT
>Ga0265338_10007467_pt1 | contig 13554 bp, 11 predicted proteins | sample 42126metaG_FD_193579 | JGI IMG/M metagenome (GOLD analysis project Ga0265338, IMG submission 193579) | Rhizosphere microbial communities from Carex aquatilis grown in University of Washington, Seatle, WA, United States - 4-21-26 metaG | ecosystem: Host-associated > Plants > Roots > Rhizosphere... | reverse complement strand
CGATGCCGATATTGCCGCGAGTTCCCCCGCGTTGCTCGAAGGCCGCGGCGCCAAGATTGCTGGATATCCCGCAAATTTCCACATCCGGGATTTTCTCGATTGCGTCAAGTCCCGGGCCAAAACCCGTGCCGACGCCAACACCGCCTGCCAGGCGCACATTGCCTGCCATGCCGCCAACATCGCTTTGTTCCTCGGGCGCAAGGTCCAATATGATCCCGTTAAGAACGAATTCATCAACGATGAGCAGGCCAACCGCCTTCGCTCCGAGGCGCTGCGTGAGCCCTGGAGAATTTAATCTATCTCAATCAGAAAAACCCTAATGTAAGGCATTTTATGTTCCTCAAGAATCGCTCGATACCCTGGTTCAGCGCTTTGCTTGTCATGAGCTCGCTGGCGTTAGCCCCCGATCGCGTCCAAGCCGAAAACTCGGCCAACCGGGCCGAAAAAGAACGCCAGCTCCTTGCTGTGCTGCAATCGCAAGCGTCGAAGGATGAAAAGGCGGTCACGTGCAAGTTATTGGCGGTGTATGGCAGTGATCAAGCCGTGCCGGTTCTGGCTCCATTACTGCTCGATCCGCAATTGGCATCCTGGGCCAGAATTGCGCTCGAAGTGATCCCAGGCGACGCCGCCGATGCTGCGCTTCGCTCCGCCGTCCCCAAATTGCAAGGGCGGTTGCTGGTTGGGACAATCAACTCGATCGGTGTGCGGCGTGACACCAAAGCCGTGCGCGATCTCACCTCAAAGCTGAAAGACAACGATCCTGATGTCGCTTGCGCCGCTGCTGTCGCCTTGGGCCGGATTGGCGGACCTGCCGCCGCGTCCGCTTTGAAAGCCGCCCTCGGTGCTGCGCTCGAAACGGTTCGTCCATCAGTGGCCGAAGGGTGTGTGCGGTGCGCTGAGCGATTCATGGCTGAAGCACAGCCGGCTGAAGCCATCAAGCTCTACGACCTGGTGCGCAAGGCGCAGGTTCCTCAACAAAATGTCCTCGAAGGAATCCGTGGGGCCATTCTGGCCCGCCAGGACAGCGGGATTCCCTTGCTGCTCGAACAGTTAAGAGCGACCGATAAGGCCTTGTTCCAAATTGGACTGCGAGTTGCGCGCGAACTCCCCGGCCCCCAAGCCACAAAAGCGGTCGTCGCGGAAATGCACCGCGCACCGGCGGAACGTCAACCTTTGCTTCTGCTGGCAGTAGCCGATCGGCCGGAAGACGAACTCGGCCTGCAGGCAATTGTTGACGCGGCCAAAAGTGGATCCAAGAAACTACGTGTGGTTGCTGTCGGTGCGCTGGATCGCCTGGGTAAAGTGTCGACCGTTCCTGTGTTAATCGAGGTGGCTGCCGAGAACGACCCCGATCTGACCAAAGCCTCTTTGGTTGCGCTGACTCGAATGCCGGGCAACGAACTGGACGCGAAACTCCTGGAACAACTCGGCTCGGCCACCGGCAGGACCCGCCAGGTTTTGATCGAAGTGTCGGCCCGGCGCCAGATTCAGGGCGCTATTCCCATTCTGGTGAAGGACATGCAGAGTACTGACTCTGGCACTCGCGGCGCCGCGGTTCAGGGCGTTGGGGCTATTGGCGGCAGCGGCCAGGTCAACGATCTCGTTACGCTCATCTCCGCCGCTCAAAATGAGCAACAACGCCAGGACATCGAAGCAGCGCTGCTTGCGATTAGTGGCCGCATTGGTAATAGTTGCGCGCAATACTTGATCCCGCTGGCGCAGAATCAGGACAGCTCGGTCCGCAAGGTTGCCTTGCATGCCCTCGCTTCCGCTGGCGGATCCGAGGCCCTTACCGCCGTTTCTTCCGCGGTCCAGGACCGCGATGAATCCGTCCAGGACGAGGCCGTTCGAACTTTGTCCACTTGGCCAAACACATGGCCGGAAGACGAATCCATCACCCAGCCGCTCCTCAACCTTGCAAAAAGCTCCAAGAAGGCCAATTACCAGGTCCTGGCCATGCGCGGCTACCTGCAATTCCTGCAAGGCGATAAGAAGCTTAACGGCGACGAGAAACTGGCCAAGGTCCGCGAAGCTCTCCCCTTGCTGAGCCGGCCAGAAGAGAAGCGTTCCGCGATCGCCGTTGTCCAATCAGTCCCAAGTGCTGATGCGCTCGAAATGCTGGGCGGCTTTGCCGGGGAATCGGCCGTGGCCGAAGATGCCTGCTCCGCTATCGTTGACCTGGCGGGCAAAAACATGTCGGGGGTCACCGGAGAGGCCAGACGCCTCGCGCTCCAGACCGCTATCGACAAGTCGGCAAACGAGGAAACCAGGAACAAGGCCAAAAAGGCTCTCGAAAAGATTCGCTGAACCGCATGCTCAATGAATTAACGATCTCCGAGCTCGAAGAAAAATTAGCCACGCGCGCAGTTTCGTCGCGCGAGGCGACTCAGGCCTGTCTGGATCGCATCCGACAAATCGATGCCCGGGTTCACGCCTTTATCAGTTACGATAGCGAAGATGCCCTCGCTCAGGCTGATGCCGCCGACCAGCGCTTGGCGGCTGGCGAAAAGGCTCCGTTGCTTGGGGTCCCTATCGCTATCAAAGACGTCATAGCCGTCAAAGGGCAGCCGTTGACTTGCGGTTCCAAGATTCTCGGCAAGTTTATCTCCCCTTACGACGCTACCGTTATCCAAAAGCTTAAGGCCGCGGGCGCGGTTATTTTCGGACGCTTGAACATGGACGAATTTGCCATGGGCAGCTCGACGGAAAACTCCGCATTCCATACCACCTGCAACCCTTGGGATACCTCTCGTATCCCGGGCGGCTCTTCGGGCGGATCGGCGGCCGCTGTCGTCGCGGACGAATGCATCGCCGCGCTCGGGTCCGATACCGGCGGCTCCATCCGTCAACCCGCTGGTCTCTGTGGCTGCGTTGGAATCAAACCTTCCTATGGCCGCGTTTCTCGCTACGGCCTGGTCGCCTTTGCCTCTTCCCTGGATCAAATCGGCTGTCTCGCCAAGCGAACTCACGATGCCGCGACCGTGCTGGAAATAGTGTGCGGGTTGGATCCTCAGGATTCGACCAGCGTGCCTCAGCCGGTTCCTCATTTTTCGGAGGCACTATCGCTGGGCCTCAAGGGCATGCGACTAGGCCTCGCTAAAGAATATATGGTGGGCGGTCTGGATCCTGAAGTCCGGCAGGCCATTGACGCGGCGGTGAAGCAATTGGAAAAACTGGGAGCCGAGATTGTTGAGGTGTCGCTTCCCCATACCAATTACGCTGTCGCAACCTACTACATTATAGCCACGGCGGAGGCGAGCGCCAACCTGGCGCGCTTTGACGGCATCCGGTATGGCGCCCGCGTAGAGGGTGCCGACCCGATCGACCTGTATTGCAAAACCCGCGGGGCCGGATTTGGTGCTGAAGTCAAACGCCGTATCCTGCTTGGCACTTACGTTCTTAGCAGCGGCTACTATGATGCCTACTACCTGCGCGCCCAAAAAGTGCGGACGCTGATTCGCAATGATTTCCTCAAAGCGTTCGAGAAAGTCGACGCGATCATCACCCCCACTTCGCCAACTCCTGCTTTCAAAATCGGCGAAAAAGTCGATGACCCATTGCAGATGTACCTGATGGATATCTACACCATCTCAGCCAACCTGGCGGGTATCTGCGGAATCAGTGTGCCTTGCGGCTTTACACAATCCTCCAAGCTTCCGATCGGTCTCCAACTCCTGGGCAAACCCTACGGTGAAGAAGCGATCCTCCGAGCCGCCTACGCTTACGAACAAGCTACAGCCTGGCACAAAGAAAAACCGCTGCTGCAGCCTTAAAGCGTTGGGAATCGAAGGCTGTAAGCCGACTGCAAGTCGGCGCTCCATATCTTCAACCTGCAATGTTCAACCTGCAACCTACAACCGATTCCGCTCAGCTCCACCGTTCCTGTGAACGCGTGCGCGCTGCTTTCCGCGCCGCCATCCTGAGGTTGGAACTGCCACGCCTGCGCGCCGCCGAACGGGCTTGTCTGGCTAGCGCCTGATGCGATGCCGCACTGTGTCCTTCCCGTCGCAACGCCTTCAACCCGGTCTGAGATCTTTTGGCCGATGTCTTCTCTCCGCGCTGGCCTTTGCGATAAGCTGAAACCGCGCTCTTGCGAGTTTTTGCGGACGTTTGGCCCTTGCGCGGCGGTTTAATTTTCACCCCTGCGCGGCGTGCTTTCGATAGCCCAATGGCAATCGCTTGCTTGGTCGAGCGAGCGCCATGTTTCCCTTCGCGGATGTGGTGCATCTCTTCCCGCACGAATTCGCCGGCTTGCGTGGAAGCCGCTTTGCCTTGTTGCTGGTCGCGATGCGCGCGCTCTAGAGTCTCCTTTTCAGGCATAATTCCTTTCTTTTATCCTTCGAAACAACACGTGTTTCGCATGCACAGCCTAAAAGTTTTCAGCTCTCAAACTCAATAGGGTCAAATCCTCCTGTGACGAAACTGGTCGGAGTTCCCATCTTCAGGCGAAACGATGCAAAAGATACCTCACGCAAAGCTTGCAAAGGACGCAAAGGCTTGGAGATCTGAAAAGGAGAGCGGGCTCGTAGGTGCAGGACAAGATCGTGCTCAAATAGCCTTTTCCGCTTCATTCTTTGCGTCCTTTGCGAGGTTTGCGTGAGGCACTTCGGTTCTCAAAAGAATGAATAGCGCTACCTGCACCCTGGTGGCCCACCTAAAGCCGGCAACTCAAAACCTTGACGCCTGCTCCCCAGGCTTGATTTTCTAAATTAACTCCCAATCGAATTGAATTGCCTGCCTGCCCTTCCCGGGGCTGAATTGGCATATGTTCTACGAACAGCCCGCAAGCTCGTTTTCGGGGCGGAGCTCCGAAGGATTACCGAGGGCAACCTGGATCCGGCTTGGCTTTTTTTTTGCCCTGCTTGCTTTGAACGGAACTTCATTGCAGGTAAGTAGTGCTGGAGCAATCGAGAGCGGGGGCCTGAAGATTGGGCTTTTGCTACCGCCGGAAGAGCCGCAAGGGACCAGTGTGCGGGAGGGGGCGCTGCTCGCTCAGGAGCAGGCCAACCGCCCTTCGAACGGAGCGGTTCAGTTGATTGTCCGTGGACGTGTTGGACAATGGGGCGCGGATGCGGTGGAGGCAGCACGAATGGTCACTGACGAAGGAGTTGCAGGTCTCATTACTCCTCCCGATGGCGCGGCTTCGCACCTAGTGTTGCAAGTCTCCGGCCGAACGGCAGTGCCGGTGGTGTCGCTGTGCGCCGATACGTCAGTGAGTCGAACGGGCGTCCCGTGGATGGTGCGCGTAGTGCCGCGAACGACGGAAGAGGCCACAGTTTTATTCAGAGACGTTCCAGCCGCCGTTTCAGGGAACACAAATGGATGGCTGACGTTTGTTCCCGACGGCCGCGCGGGACGTGAGATTGCCCGAGACCTGAGAACAGCCGCTTCCGCATGTCATTGCCGTTTGGAGCAAACGATTGAGATTGGTTCGGCTCTTACCAATGCAGATGAATTGGTAGTGCAAGCGCTCAGCAATCGGCCAAACGTTGTTTTGGTTTGGCTCGCACCCATTCCTTGCGCAAAGCTGGCGAAAGTCTTGAGAGCCGCGGGGTATAAGGGAGTGCTGACGGGCCCCGGTTGGTTGCGCTCAGCCGATTTCATTCGTGTGGCCGGCGATGCCGGCGAAGGCATTCACATTCCTGGAATCGTTCAGACAAAGGCGAGCCAAGAACGTTGGCGTTCATTTCAATCTGCCTATCAACAGCGATGGGGCCATGAACCTGATTGGATGGCGGGGATGAGTTATGATGCCGCTGTGGCTCTCATTCAAATTGTGAGGGAAGACGATTTCCAAAGCCCCTCTCACCGCCTCCGCGCAGGCTTCTCGTGGCCAGGCGTCACCGGGGATTTGACTTTCGATTCAGACGGAAATCGGCAAGTTTCATTGGAGATGCTACAGGGCCAAGCACTTGGTTTCCGCGCCCTCCAAAAAGGCGAGCAATGATACAAAGATCCGCGCAATTCTCGACCATGTTCACAAAGCCTGAAATACTTGTTCTACCGTGGCGATCTCATGAGATCTTTATCCTATTACTGGGCTAAGCGCTTGGAACTGGTTCCTCAAACTCTCGTTGGTAGGGACCAAGACGTTCCCACCTCGGAATTTGGACATTTTCGCGAGTCGTTTTCTACGGATGCTTTGCGTAAATGGCTCTCATCGCAGAGCGATACCCTGACGGTAGCCTTGGGGCTTGAGCCCACGGGACTGCCGGTGGGTTGTGCGCATGTCGCGTTAGCGACTCTTGAAAACATTGCCGTCGTGCCATCGTTGCGACAGGTGTTTCCAGCCAGACCAGAAACTGGGCGATCCCCGCGACTTATCAGCATTGCGGGAATCATTTTTATGGTTTGCGCGCTGGTCATCGCCTGTGCCGGATGCGGCAAGAATTCGCAGGCAGTAGCAAAATCCGCTCCGCCCGAGGTTACCTTCAAGCCGCAGGAAATGGCGGACGCGTTGCACTCGGTAATCGCGGCGGACCGGGAGATTTATTCGCGTCACATCCTGCAACGCCTGCAGGCCGACGAAAAACTGATTAAAGCCTCTGAGAATTGGCAGGAAGAAAAGGCATTGCCCGTCCCCGCGCAGATCCTGCGCATGGGTTCTGAAGCTGTGCAGCAGAAAGGGGCCGAGTTTCATTATGTGCTTCGCTCGCTCTGGCCAATCAATCCAAGAAATGCGCCGGAAACGCCGATCGAGAAAGCCGGTCTCCAAGCTGTTTTGGCGCACCCGGAAACAAACTACTACTCGCAGGAATCGTTGGGGGGGCGTCGCTATTTTACCGCTGTATACGCATACAAAGCGATCGTTTCAAGTTGCGTAGACTGCCATAACGCGCATCCAGCCAGTAGCAAACGAGACTTCCATACAGGAGAAGTCATGGGAGGGATGATTGTGCGCGTCCCGCTGGAGTTCTAGCTATTGGCAATTTGCACGACCTTATCTATCTTCCACCCCACTCATGGCTACTATTAAACCTTTCGCCGCGCTGCGCCCCAAGCCGGAGCTTGCGGCTCAGATATGCGAGCTGCCCTACGATGTGATGTCCTCCGACGAAGCGCGCCTGATCGCTTCAGGCAACCCGCTGAGTTTTCTCCATGTGAGCAAGCCGGAAATTGATTTGTTACCGTCTACAGATATCTACGCTCCGGAAGTCTATGCCAAGGGAAAGCAGAACTTCCAACAACTCATAAGCGAGGCCGCGCTGCGCCAGGACCTGAAGCCGGCATTTTATCTATATCGGCAAGTGATGGGTTCGCATAGCCAGGTTGGCTTGGTCGGAGCCGCGAGCTGTAAGGATTACCTCGAAGGCATCATCAAAAGACACGAGTTCACCAGGCCGGATAAAGAGGATGACCGCGTGCGCCACGTCGAAGCTCTAGATTCACAAACCGGCCCGGTCTTTTTAGTTTATAGAGCGACCGAAGCTCTTGGTGAGATTGTCTCCAAGCAGACGGCATCGGTGCCGCAAATCGATTTCACAGCCAAGGACGCCGTTCGCCACACCGCCTGGGTGATTGAGGAGCCGGCACAAATCCAGGCAATCGAGCAGGAATTCGCCCGAATGTCATCGCTTTACATCGCTGATGGCCATCACCGCAGCGCCGCCGCAGCTCGAGTCTTCAAGACACGCCAGGGCGCGGGGCAAAGTGGATATTTCCTCAGCGTGATCTTCCCGCACGATCAGGTCCAAATTCTTCCTTACAACCGCGTGCTGAAGGACCTGAACGGTCTGTCCCTGACGCAATTGTTGGAAAAGCTCGACGGCGTGTTTGTGACCCATTCAGTCGGAAAACCCGCTCCCGCGCGCAAGCATGAGCTAGGCCTTTACCTGGAGGGCAAATGGCACAACCTGAATTTCCGTCCCCGGTTTGCTGCTACAAGCGACCCGATTGAGAAGCTCGATGTCACCCTGCTGCAAAAATATGTTTTGGATCCGATCTTCGGCATCGACGACCCGCGCACCAGCAAACGCATTAACTTTGTGGGCGGCATTCGCGGAACATCGGAACTTGAAATGCTGGTGAACAAAGGTGATTACGCCTGTGCGTTCTCGATGTTTCCTACGAGCATCGAGGATCTGATGACGGTCGCAGACGCGGGCGGAGTGATGCCCCCGAAAAGCACCTGGTTCGAACCCAAGCTCCGCGACGCCATGTTCTGCCACATGATTTAATTGAGGGGACCGTTGGATACACGACACAACGATGGTTCTCCCTCTACCCTTCCGAAGGGGAGAGGGCGGGGTGAGGGGTCCCGTCAGGTTTCGCTGTAGCCCATGCTGTGGACTACTCTGTAGGTCAGCTGTACAAAGAGAGGAACTTCTCGCGGTACTGGATCTCTTGTTCAGGGAGCCGGTTGCGGAGACGATCGACGGTCACGGCGCCGTGCTGGAAGCGGCGTTTAGGAAAGACCGGCATGTCCAAGCCCGTCAAAGCCTTGATGCCCCGTGAAACAATTTCGCCTTTGAGGGAGTACAGTTTGTCGACGGACATCTCGCTCAGGGTCGCGAAGGGTATGCCTTCGGCGACCGAGATAACATTGGGACGCGTGTAGGGGCTAAGACCCTCGAACCCATAACGCCGAGCCGGCGCGTAGGTGCGGGCGTAGCTGCGGCTCAGTCCACCGCTATACGTCAAGGAATGCTTGATGCGCCCGACGCCCCAGCCCTCCTGGTACAACATCAGGTTGTTCACCACGCTTCGGATGGTCAGTTCCGGATTCTCTTCGATTGGGTAATCCTTAAGGTTTTCATCCCCGCCGTCGCCGTCAAGAAGGAATCGCCATTGGGGATAGCGACCCCGAATGCCTCGGCAAAGTGCCAAACCCATTGAAGCGCATTCCACATCCAACGTTTTATAATCCTCCAAAACACGCAGCGTTTCACCCACATCCAATGAGGAAAGATCCGCTTCAATGGGCTCAAGGAACATACCCAGCTCCAGACGGTTCAGGAATTCGCAAGCTTGTTGAAAGTCAGGGCCGTCGCCGAAATTGAGCGTGAAGGCTTTGAGGCGGGCGGGACTCATTCCAAGCTTAGTCATCGAGTGATAAGCAGCCAGAAAGACTGAGCCGCTATCCACTCCTCCTGAAAAAGCGACTCCGATTGGCTCTTTTTCGGGTATGCTCTTAAGCCACTTCACAATTTCACTCGTCAAGGCCCCGATGTACCGACGGCCAATCTCGTCCAGGTCCGTGGGCAGGGCATCGCGCTGCGGCGTGAAAAAGCGGGTATAGGTCGGATCCGGATCAGGACAGCCGATCAGTTGAATCTCCACAACGTAATGGGCTGGAACCATCCGGCTATAACTGGGATGAAACTGGCCGGCGAGTCCTTCGATTTGGAGTTGTTGGTAAATGGTATCAATGCGGTCGGCAACTATTAGCGCAGGGCCCTCCTGGCGTTTGGCCAGAAAGTAGCGCATCGGACGGTCCAATGAGCGGGCCATGCGAACGGTTTTGCCCTCTCGCGCCAGGAGCGCGAACGATCCGTCGATCTCGTGCACGGCTTCGACTGGACCGCGCAAGATCCGGTTCCGGGCATCCTCAACGCTCATATTATAGATTCGGTTCGCGGATGGATCCATCAGGTCGACGACGCGTTCGATATATTGGTTCATGTGGGTCTTCTAACGCGGCTCAGTGATTACAGTCAAGCGATCAATCTGTGGCGTTACCTTTTGGACTGTGCCACTTGGCCAGGTGATTTCAACGCCCTCGACTTTATCGGCATCCCCCAGGCCGACGGTCACGGGAAGTTCAGATTGAGAGAGGTAACTGCGAGTGGGCATGACCTGGCGTGACAGTTGATGCCCATTCACACGAGCTTTGATCCACGCGCCAATCGCATCGCGATTACTCTTCGTGCCGACCAATTTCACACGAATCCAGTGATGTCCAAGCTTCTGATCGTTGCGCAACAAAAGCGGAGGACCCGCCACCTGCGTCAGGATGACGTCGAGGTCGCCGTCCCCGTCAATGTCCGCAAACGCTGAGCCGCGTCCAACAATCGGCTTAAACAGATCGGTGCCGCATTTATCGGACGGGACCGTAGTAAACCCAGCGCCTCTCGTTTCGCCGCGATTCCAAAATAGTTGGGCGGGCTGACGGTACTGTTGAGTGGGTTGGACGCGATTGATTTCGGGTTCGAGGTGGCCATTGGCGGTTAGCACGTCAAGGCGTCCGTCCAAATCGTAATCGAAAAAGAACAAGCCAAACTTCAACAGGTTCTGGCTGGCCGGGCCGACTCCTGACTTGATGGCCTCATCTGCAAAGAGCAGGGAATCGCGTTGGGCAACGTATAGCGCGTTCATTTCGTTGGCGAAATTGCCGATGGCGATTCCGAGCGAGTCGTCACTGCGGAAGCGAGCCGAGTCGATCCCCATCGCGCCGCGAGTCAAGCCGTAGGCATCATAAGCGATGCCTGAACGCGCGCCAATTTCCTTGAACGCCTTGGCGCCCGCGCGGCCTTCGTTATGGAATAGAAAGTTTTGCACCGTATCGTTGGCCACAACCAGATCAATCCAGCCATCGTTGTCCACGTCCACCGGCGCTACCGCCAATGATTTGGCTACCGGAGCGCCGGTGGCCGAATTGCGCACCTGAATTCCAGCCGCGGCCGAGACGTCTGTAAAATGACCGCCGCCGTCGTTGTGATAGAGGTACGGGAAGACGCCTTCGAAGTTACGAGGCGGGCCGTACGCGCGGCCGATGTTTGGCAATTCAAAGGGAGCGGCTCGATCCAATTCCGGAGACCAACGGATGTAGTTGCACACGAACAAATCCAGCTTCCCATCATTATCGTAATCGATCCACGAGGCGCTGGTGCTCCAGCCGTCAGCAGCTCCGCCCACTCCCGCTTCCGGCGTGACTTCACGGAATTTCCCTCCGCCTTGATTGTGGAACAGATGGTTGCCCCCGACCGCCGTAATGAAAATATCAGGCAATCCGTCATTGTCGTAGTCTCCGACCGCCACGCCCATCCCGTAGAAACTAACATCCAGACCCGAACCCGCTGTCACATCGGTGAAATGTCCCTGGCCATCGTTGCGATACAGAGCCATGGTCGGATTTGGGTGGCCTGCCGGGATGTGACCGGGCCAATAACCAGAGTTGATGAAAAGCAAATCCTGGTGACCATCGTTATCGAAGTCGAGAAAGGCGACCCCCCCGCCCATCGTTTCCGGCAACAGCTTCTCCCCGTACGCCCCGTTGACGTGGACGAAATGAATGCCCGCTTCCGACGTAATATCCGTGAATTTGGCTACGGGGGTGTCCTCAGCTCGGCCGGAGCTTCCTAAACCAATAATAGCCGCGAGACACAGCGCCTGGGAGCGCCGGCGTCTCGCCGGCGAGTTAAAGCCCAGAAAGCACAATGCCGACGGGATGCAGGCGCTCCCAGGTAGGGACGGCGCGCTGCGCTGTCCGGGTCCGTGTTCAGCGGACCGAACGAAGTACCCGGCCACGCCAGACTTCTCTGCGCTGCCGACGTTGCAGCCCGCAGTCCCTATAAAGTAGCAATGTCGAGCAGGGCCGGCGCTCTCAGGAAAGCCCAGAATGGCTTTGATTGGCATTTACAACCAGTTAGCATGTCATTTATCAAAACCGCAGGCAACATGACTTTGGCCAAAGTCCTCCAACACCGCGCGGGCAAGTGGCTTCTGGGTTTGGTTTTTTGGACTTTCCTGGGACTTTCCTTTGCCAGCCAGTTTTACATCTCCAGCGCCAAAGCGGGGATGGAAGTCACCTGGAGACAAGCAGTCAGCTACGCGCTGGGAGACTGGTACGTGTTCGCCCTTTTATCGGTCCCGGTTAGCGGTTTGGCGCGCCGATTCAGGTTTGACGCCGGGAAGTGGGGACGCAGCCTGGCAGTCCATGTGCTCGGGAGCATCGCGTTTTCACTGGCGTATATGGTCCTTCGCGCCGGCGTAGGCTCATGGCAGTTCGGCGCCAGCTTTAGCGAAGCTTTCAAACCGTTGCTGGTTAAGACCTGGCATTTCAATTTCCTAATTTATTGGGTCATCGTGGCCGTCAGCCAGGCCTTTGACTATTATCGCAGGTACCGCGAACGGGAGCTTCACGCTGCGGAATTGGAGAAGCATCTGGCTCAGGCGAAACTGCAGGCGCTGCAGATGCAGCTCAATCCGCATTTCCTTTTCAATACCCTGCATTCCATCTCCTCCCTGATGCACAAAGATGTCGAGGCCGCCGACCGGATGATCATGCGATTGAGCGATCTGCTACGAGCTGCCCTGGACAGCGCCGACACTCAGCAAGTCAGCTTGCGCAAGGAACTGGAATTGCTTCAACTCTACCTCGGGATCGAACAGATCCGGTTCGGTGATCGACTCAGCTTCAAGCTTCATGTCGAGGCCGACGCGCTCGAAGCCCAAGTGCCGAATCTCATTTTGCAGCCGCTCGTTGAAAACGCCATTCGACATGGTATCGAGCCCCGCGCCCGTCCCGGCCGGATCGAACTGCACGCCCGGCGCCAGGCCGACGCCCTTACGTTGGAAGTGTGCGATAACGGCAACGGAATGCCCGCAACCAAGCCCGCCCGAGAAGGAGTTGGTCTCTCCAATACGCGGGCGCGATTGCGTGAACTCTACGGCGACGCCCATCGATTTGAGTTGGGTGGCGGCCCCCAAGGCGGGCTGCGTGTGGAGATGACGATTCCCTACCGCACCGAGAATGAACCAAATGAAAATTCGAACTCTCATCGTAGATGATGAACTGCTGGCGCGTGAACGGCTGCGCCAGTTGCTGCAGAGCGAGCCGGAGATCGAGTTGGTGGGCGAATGCGCCGACGGTCAGGAAGCTGTAGCCGCGATCCAGAAAGAGACCCCTGACTTGGTCTTCCTCGATATCCAGATGCCCGAGTTGGACGGCTTCGGAGTCCTTGAAGCCGTGACGGCGGACCCGGCCCCGGTCATCGTATTTGTAACGGCGCACGATAAGTTCGCGTTGCGTGCTTTTGAAGTGCATGCCGTGGATTACCTCCTCAAACCGTTCGATCGGGAACGATTCAAGAAAGCCCTCGCCAGAGCCCTGGATCGAGTCAAACACCGCGAAGGCGACGATTCGAAGGCGGCGCAATCCGCGCTGCTGGCTGAACTGAAACCACCCGCCCGGCCGCTCGATAGATTGGCTGTCAAGACTGGCGGCAAGGTGATTTTTGTCAAACTCGACGAGATTGACTACATTGAAGCAGCCCACAATTACGTTGAGTTGCACGTGAATAAGCAATCGCATCTGCTGCGGGAAACACTTAATTCAATCGAGGCCCGGCTGCCCGCTGAAAAATTCGTGCGGATTAGTCGGTCGGTAATGGTCAATATCGATCGAGTCAAAGAACTGCAGCCCTTGTTCTATGGCGAGTATACCGTTACTCTTCAGAATGGTGTGCGCCTGACCCTGAGCCGGCGTTATCGCGATAAGCTCCAACGTCTTGGTGTGGAGTAGGGCAGACATTCCTGTCTGCCAGTTGTTGCGGCTTTCCAGCCGCAACTTCCTATCCTGAAAATTCTCTTCTCAACGGGACGTCAAATGCCGAT
>Ga0265338_10007465_pt1 | contig 13557 bp, 12 predicted proteins | sample 42126metaG_FD_193579 | JGI IMG/M metagenome (GOLD analysis project Ga0265338, IMG submission 193579) | Rhizosphere microbial communities from Carex aquatilis grown in University of Washington, Seatle, WA, United States - 4-21-26 metaG | ecosystem: Host-associated > Plants > Roots > Rhizosphere... | reverse complement strand
GTCGTGCTCGCCGAGCGCGACCGCCATCGCCGGCGTCACGCCGTCGACGTCCAGAACATCGTCTTCCACGCCCAACTCCTTGCGCTTGTCGTCCATTTCCTTGTTCTTCGCCTCGATGAATTCGAGAGCGCGCTGCTGCAGCTCGGTCGCGGTCTCCTCGTCGAAGCCTTCCACGGCCGCGAGCTCGTTCAGCGGCACATAGGCCACGTCCTCGATGGTCGCGAAGCCTTCGGACGCCAGGAGCTGCGCCACGGTCTCGTCGACGTCGAGCGAGTCCATGTAGAGCTTGGTGCGTTCGGAGAATTCCTTCTGGCGGCGTTCCGATTCCTCGGCCTCCGTCAGGATATCGAGCTGCCAGCCGGTGAGCTGCGACGCCAGGCGCACATTCTGGCCACGGCGGCCGATGGCGAGCGAAAGCTGCTCGTCCGGAACAACAACCTCGGTGCGATGCGTGTCTTCGTCGAGCACGACCTTAGAGACTTCCGCCGGCGCCAGCGCGTTGACGATGAAGGTCGCCGCTTCGTTGTTCCACGGAATGATGTCGATGCGCTCGCCCTGAAGCTCCTGCACCACGGCCTGGACGCGCACGCCGCGCATGCCGACGCAGGCGCCGACCGGATCGATCGAGGAATCCTTGCTGATCACTGCGATCTTGGCCCTAGAGCCCGGATCGCGCGCCACGGCGCGGATCTCGATGATGCCGTCATAGATCTCCGGCACTTCCTGCGCGAAGAGGCGCACCATGAACTGCGGATGCGAGCGCGAGAGGAAAATCTGCGGCCCGCGGGTTTCGCGGCGCACGTCATAGATATAGGCGCGGATGCGGTCGCCGGCGCGGAAGGATTCGCGCGGGATCATCTCGTCGCGGCGCACCACGCCCTCGGCGCGGCCCAAATCGACCACGACGGAGCCGAATTCCGAGCGCTTGACGATGCCGTGCACGATCTCGCCGATGCGGTCCTTGTACTCGTCATATTGGCGCTCGCGCTCGGCGTCGCGCACCTTCTGCACGATGACCTGCTTGGCGTTCTGCGCGTTGATGCGGTTGAAATCGACCGGCGGCAGCGTCTCGGCGATGATGTCGCCGACCTGAGCGGCGGGATTGCGGGCGCGCGCATCGGCGAGGCTGATCTCGATCTTGTCGTTCTCGACCAGCTCCACGACGTGGAGATAGCGCGAGACATGGGTCTCGCCGGTCTTGGGATCGATATCGACCTTGATGTCGTTCTCGCTGCCGTAATGGGCCTTGGCGGCGCGCTGCATCGCCTCTTCCATCGCGGTGATCACCACCTGCTTGTCGATGGACTTGTCGCGTGCGACGGCATCCGCGATCTGCAGAAGCTCCGTCCGGTTTGCGGCAATGCTGGCCATGGTCTTTTTCTCTCTCCTTCGTGCGCGGAGGCGCACATTCAAACAATCAGCTTGCGCGTTTGCGCGCCTTCAAATCTTCCGCGATGAGCGCGTCGGTCAGCACCAGCTTTGCTTCCGCGATGCCGCGGAACGGGATCGAAATGCGCTGACCTTGGCTCTCGATTGTGACGTCCTGTCCGTCGAGGCCGAGCAGCATCCCGCGGAACCGCTTGCGGCCTTTTTTTGATTGGTCGCTCTGGCTGTCGCCAACGCTCTCGATGGGATTCACGAGTTCCAGCTTGGCTTCATGGCCCGCCCAGCGGGCGAAATCGGTCAGCCGGGTCAGCGGCCGGTCGATCCCGGGCGACGAAACCTCCAGGTCGAAGTCGCCTTCCAGCGGGTTGCCCTGTTCCAGGAAATCCTGGAGGGCGCGGGCCAGGATGGCGCAATCCTCGACATTCATCGTGCCGTCGGGCCGTTCCGCCATGATCTGGAGCGTCTTGGTGTTGCCGCCCATCAGGCGCAGGCGCACGAGCCGGAACCCGGCCGCTTCGACGGCGGGTTCGATGATCGGCTCCAGATGGGCCATGGCAGAAATCACGAGGCGCGGAACTCCGAATACAAAGCCTTTTCCCGCGCGGCGGTCTTTCGACCGCCACACAACAGCACGTTCTGTTGTCTGGGATGACGGCTATGTACGCCTCGACGGGCGTGATTTCAAGCCGCGGCGGGCGGTTCTTAAGGTTTCGCCGGCGCCGGCTGGATGGCGCTGCCCTGGCCGATTCCGATCGAGATCTCGGTCGGCGGCTTTTCCGCGGGCACCTTAAAGCTGAAGAACCACAGCCCGATGATGCAGGCGGTGAAGACCGCCGCAATGGCGATCACGCCGAGGTCCCAGAACTGGCTGGGCGGTTTGATGTCGCCGTCTTCGTCGAGCATGCGGTCATTGTATCAGGCCTGCCGGAGCGGAGACAACCTGGCGCGGCTTCACTGGCGCGGCCAGCGGAACAGGTAGTTCTCGGCAAGCCGGTCACAGGCCGGCGGCTCGCGATTGGCCATGCAGACAAAGGTCACCCGGGTCTTGGGATAGTAGCTCAGCACCAGACTGTCGCCATGGGCGCCGCCGCCATGGCCCCAATATTTCAGGCCGTTGGCACCCGACTCGATGAAGCCATAGCCGAAGCCGTTGCCTTCCTTGAAGCCGAAGCCGCCCGGCGCATGCGTCGCGAAGGCGAGCGTGGCCTTGGAGACAAGCTTGCCCTCGTTCAGCGCCGCGATGAATTTCGCTTCGTCGCCCACCGTCGAAACACCGCCGCCGGCCGGCGTGCCGCGCCACGGCCATTGATCCATCGCGGATACCAGCTTGCCGTCCTTCACCCACATCGGCACGGCCGTGTCCGCCATGTCGTCGTGCAGCGGGAAGCCAGTGCGCGTCATGCCCGCGGGATCGAGAATGTTCTTCTGGACATAGTCATAATAGTCCGTGCCGGATGCCTTCTCGATGATGGCGCCCAGCAGGAGGTAGCCATAGTTCGAATAGTCGAATTTGGTGCCCGGCGGAAAGTCCGGTCCGCGCGCGCCGTTCAGCGCGATGATGTCGGCGATCGAGTGCACCTTGTCACGGTTCGCGGCTTCTTCCGGCATCAGGATGCCCATGTCTCCGGTGCCGCCGGTGTGCGTGAGCAGCATGCGCACCGTGACTTTTGCCGCAATGTCCTGGTTGGGATAGCCGGTCAGGAATTTTCCGACGGTGTCGTCCAGCGAGACGCGGCCCTTCTCGATCAGCTGGAAGATGGACACCGCGGTGAACATCTTGCCTTGCGACGCCATGAAGAATTTGGTGTCGAGCGTGTTTGGGACCGTCTCCGCCCCGTCGGCATGACCATAAGTTTTCGCGAAGAGATCCTGCCCGTCGCGGCGCACAAGCACGACGCCGGAGAATTCGTTTTTCCGCTCGAGCCGCTTCGCGAAGTCGTCCAGCTCCGCCAACGCCGCGCCTTCGGATGCCAGCGGTTCGGGATGCAGCCGGATATCACTGAAGCGGGCGGGGTCCTTCTCGTCGCGCGTCAGCAGCAGCCGCCAGATTTCGGGTGACAGCCGCTCGCGCGCCAGCACTTCGATGTCCTTGCCGTCGTCCTTGTCGATGCGCACGAAATCCAGGCCGCCGCTCTCCTCGAATTTGTCGTGGTCGTAATCCGCACTGTCGTCGCCCAGCGCCTTGAGGGCGGCGACGTCCTGCGCGTTGAAGGCTTTGATCCAGGCCTCGACCGGCGGCGGTGCCGGTGCCGGGGCCACGCCACGGCAAAGAACGAGGCACGCCAGTGCCGCCACGCCCATCACGGTTCTATTCATGATTCCGGTCCGAAGAAGATGGTGGAGATTTTGCCGTCGGGCGTCAGCGGCCCGATCTGCCATTTCGAGCGGCCATTCCGGGCGACAACCTCGTAGACATCGGTGCCGTCCTTGGCCACGCCGGCGAAGGTCACCGACGTCACCGGGCCCCATTTGGCGACCATGGCATGAAGGGTCGGCAGCATCTGCCGCGTGCCGGCGGCCAGCGTCGGCACCATCAGGTCGTAATCGGGCTTGCCGCTCAGCAGGCCGTCGATCTGGCGGCGCACCGCATCGGCGGTGCCGGGGCTCGCCACGTTGTTCGCGATGCGCCGCGCCAGGGCTGCCTCTACGCGCTTGCCTTCATCGTCGGCGATGCGGGGCGCGTGCTGCTCCTCGCCGCTCTGGTGCAGGACCAGTTCCGTCACCCGGCCGCCCGCGTCGGTCGTGAAGCTGAATTGCGCCGGCGGGTTCGCGCCCTTCAGGAAGAACCTGCTCTCGCTTTCCGGATAGATCTCGTCCGGCGCCTGGCCGATCACGCCTTCGAAATAATGGGCGCCGTTGCGCCGGATCACGAAGACGTCGGTCGCGGTGAGACGGTAATAGCCGGCATATCTGTCGAAATGCGTCGGATCGAAGGGGATCGCGGTCCGCGGCCTGCGCTGTTCGGCGAGCCTTTCGCGCACGCGCTGCGGCGATGAATCGCCGTCCGCCGCCTGCGTTGCCGATACCAGCCCCATGGCGAGAGGGACAAGGAGAGCAGTGGCGGCGAGCGCGCTCAGGAACGTCTTCTTCGCAAAGCCCAGGCGAAACACGGGCCTGCTTTCCATGATCGTCTCCATGCGCTTGGCAAGATCGGAACCCGATACGCCCGCCGCACAGGCAAGCGGGGACTGCATGTAGAAACGGCAGACTTTCAGAATGCTTTCGGCATAGGTCCTTGGATCATTGCCTTCGTTCAGCACGGCCTCGTCGCAGGCGCGCTCGCGCTCCTCGACCAGGCGCGCGCCCATCCACCACAGAAGCGGGTGAAACCAGAACAGGCTCATGGCCAGCATGTGGATCGCGGCCGTGAGATTGTCCTTGCGGCGGAAGTGACAGCGCTCATGCGCCTCGATCGCCTTCAGCTCCTGCGGCGAGAGTCGCTGCAGGATGCCTTCCGGCACGAGAAGCACCGGACGCCAGAGTCCGACCAGGCCGGGCTCCAGCGGCGACCGCGTCGCCTTCACCGGAAACGGCGCCCCGACGCGCACATAGCGCGCAGCGCGGACCAGCGCGCGAAGCCGCGCCCAGCGGACCAGCCACACGCCCCAAAGCACCGCGAAGCCGCACGCCCACAGAACGAGGAAAATCGTCGTGGCATGAAAATCCGCCGCCGCGGGCGCGGCGGGCAGCGGCATCGCGGCCGCGAAGGGCTGTGCGACCGAGGCGATGCGTTGAAAAACCGGGGGCGCCGTGTAGTCCGGCGTGAGGGGACCGAGCACAAAGCCGCCGAGCGCCATCAAGACGGAGAACGGCAGAAGGAATTTTATCGAAGCCGCGAACCACAGGCCGTGGCGCACACCCGCGCCATTGCGGCGAAAGGCGAGCGTCAAAAGCCCCAGCGCTGCGGCGAACAGCGTCGATTGCCAGAGGTGATCGAACAACGCGCTCATACCTGCGGCCCCTTCTTGCGCTCCAGTTCGCGCAGGAGTTTCTCCGCCTCCTGCACGTCGTCCCGGGTGAGCTTTCCCGCTTCGACGAGCTGCGCCATGACGGGCTGCAGGCTGCCGCCGAAAAACCCGAGAAACTCGTCGATGAGGCGCCCCTGCGCGGCGTGGCGCGAAACGACGGCCTCGAAGATATGGGCGTTGCCGGTCTTGCGGGCGCGCCTGAGCACCTTCTTGGTCTCCATGCGATAGATCATGGTCTGGACCGTCGTATAGGCGGGCCGCTTCTTCGGCGGAAAATGCTCCAGCACCTCGCGCACCGATGAAGGACCATGCGTCCACAGCACGTCCATGATCTGAAGTTCGAGCCTGCTCAGCTTGGGATAGGGCACGTCGGGCTACCTGTCTACTACTGATGTAGTAGAAGCTACTACAGGTGCCGTAGACAGGCAAGTGCGGCGGGCGGACGAAGCAATCAGAGGCGGATGAAGCGGAGAAAGGCCGGCGGGCCGTGCAGTTCCTTGGCTTCGTAGCGGGTCGGCGGCCAATCGGCGGGGCGCGTCTTCCAATCGGCCTGCGATGCCGCGGTCCAGGCGAAGGCGGGATGCGCCATCAGCCGCTCCAGCGCAAAGGCAAGATAACCGGCATCGTCGCTGGCGAAGCGCAGCTCCGCGCCGGGTTTCAGGATGCGCGCGAGGCGATCCAGCATCTCGGTCTGCAGAAAGCGGCGCTTATGATGACGCGTCTTGGGCCAGGGATCGGGGAACAGGAGAAAGAAGCGGCCGATGCTGGCATCGGGCAGCGCATCGATGATGTCACGCGCGTCGTCTTCATAGAGCCGGATGTTGGGACGCGGATCGGCTTGCAGCTTCGACAGAAGCTTCGCCGTGCCGGAGATGTAAGGCTCGGCCCCGATCAGGCCGATGTCCGGATGATGCTGCGCCTGCCAGAGCAGATGCTCGCCGGCACCGTAACCGACCTCGAGCCAGACATCGGCGACGGGCGCGAAATAGCTTCGCGGATCGGCGCCCGGCGCGATGTGCAGCGCCAGAAGCGGCAGCAGCGTTTCGCGCAACGATTCCTGATGCGCCGACAGCGCCGGACCCTTGCGCCGGCCGTACAGCATCCGGCGCCGGCGGTCCGGCGTATCCGTCACACCGCGCGCTTGAGCGCGTCGGCGAGGTCGGTCTTCTCCCAGGAGAAGCCGCCCTCGGCATCGGGCTCGCGGCCGAAATGGCCATAGGCCGAGGTGCGCGCATAGATCGGCTTGTTGAGGCCCAAATGCGTGCGGATGCCGCGCGGCTTCAGGCTCATCAGCTCGGGCAAAATCTTCTCGAGCTTGGCTTCTTCGACCTTGCCGGTGCCGTGGGTGTCGACATAGACCGACAGCGGATCGGCGACGCCGATGGCATAGGCGATCTGGATCGTGCAGCGGTCGGCGAGACCGGAAGCGACGACGTTCTTCGCCAGATAGCGCGCCGCATAGGCGGCCGAGCGGTCGACCTTGGTCGGATCCTTGCCGGAGAACGCGCCGCCGCCATGAGGGGCCGCGCCGCCATAGGTGTCCACGATGATCTTGCGCCCGGTGAGGCCGCAATCGCCGTCGGGTCCGCCGACCACGAAGGCGCCGGTCGGATTGACGTGCCACACCGTCTTGGCGTTGATCCATTCGGCCGGCAGCGCCTTGCGGATATAGGGCTCCACGATCGCGCGGATGTCGGACGAGGTCTGGTGCTCGTGCATGTGCTGGGTCGAGAGCACGATCTGCGTCACCTCGACGGGCTTGCCGTTCTCATAGCGCAGCGTGACCTGGCTCTTGGCGTCGGGGCCGAGCGTCTTCTCCTTGCCCGACTTGCGCGCGTGGGCCAGCAATTCGAGAATCTTGTGGCTGTAGAAGATCGGCGCCGGCATCAGCGCCGGCGTCTCGGTGCAGGCATAGCCGAACATGATGCCCTGGTCGCCCGCGCCCTCGTCCTTGTTGCCCGAGGCGTCGACGCCCTGGGCGATATGGGGCGACTGGGCGTGCAGCAGCACTTCGATATTGGCATTGCGCCAATGGAACCCGTCCTGCTCGTAGCCGATGTCCTTGATCGCCTTGCGGGCGACCGCGACCACGTCATCGACCATGATGTGCTTGGGACCGCGGGTTTCGCCCGCGATCACGACGCGGTTGGTGGTCGCCATGGTCTCGCAGGCGGCGCGGATATCCCATTCGGACAGGCCGGCCTTGGGGCCTTCGCGGAAGAACAGATCCACCACCTCGTCGGAGATGCGGTCGCACACCTTGTCGGGATGGCCCTCGGCCACGCTTTCGCTGGTGAAGAGGTAATTCTGCCGCGCCATATGTCAAAACCTTTATGTGACTTGGGAGAGACTGCTTTTTGCAACAATTGCCGCCGGGGTCAACTGGCGTGTCCGCACATCGCTTATTACACTGCGCCGAAAGCGCCGTTTTCGGGAGGAATGGGCATGGTCGCACCTTTTGAGGGCGGTTGCCTGTGCGGGGCCGTCCGTTACGAGTCCGCGAGCGAGCCGCTCGCCGTGATGGAATGCCATTGCCGCGACTGCCAATACGCCTCGGGCGGGGCCAGCAGCGTCGCGGTCGTGATTCCGGCCGGCGCGTTCAAGTTGACCTGGGGCACGCCCAGGCGCTTCGGTTCCAAGGGCGATTCCGGCGCGGACGTCTATCGCAGCTTCTGCGGCGATTGCGGTTCGCCGCTCTTCAGCGAGCCGCCCGGCGGCGCCATCATGGTGGTGAAGGCGGGAAGCCTCGATGACCCGTCCTGGCTGAAGATCGGCGGCGCGCTCTATGTGAGCTCGGCGCAGCCCTGGGCCCATATCGACCGCAACCTGCCCTGCTTCGAGAAGATGCCGCCGCGGCGCTAGCTAGAGGATATAGCGCGACAGGTCCTGGTCCTTCGCCAGATCGTCGACCCGCGAATGGACATAGGCGCCGTCGACGGTGATCGTTTCGCCGCCGCGCTCGGACGCCGAATAGCTGATCTCGTCCAGCACGCGCTCCATGATGGTCTGCAGGCGCCGCGCGCCGATATTCTCCAGGCTCGCATTCACCTGCGCCGCGAGATCGGCGATCGCCGCGATGCCGTCCTCGGTGAAATCGATGCCGACTTCCTCGGTCTTCATCAACGCCACATATTGCTTGATGAGGCTGGCTTCCGGCTCGGTCAGGATGCGGCGGAAATCCTCGCGCGTCAGCGCTTTCAGCTCGACGCGGATCGGTAGGCGGCCCTGAAGTTCGGGCAACAGGTCCGAGGGCTTTGCAATGTGGAACGCGCCCGACGCGATGAAGAGGATGTGATCGGTCTTCACCTGGCCGTACTTGGTGGCGACCGTGGTGCCTTCGATCAGCGGCAGCAGATCACGCTGCACGCCTTCGCGGGAGACGTCGCCGCCACCGCGCATCTCGCTGCGGGCGCAGATCTTGTCGATCTCGTCGAGGAATACGATGCCGTGATTCTCCACCGTCTCGATCGCATCGCGCACGATGCGGTCTTCGTCGAGCAGCTTGTCGGCTTCTTCGGCCACCAGCGGCTCATGCGCCTCGGCCACCGTCATGCGGCGCTTCTTGCCCTTTTGCCCGAACGCCTTGCCGAACATGTCGGAGAGATTGAGCATCGAAATCTGCGCATTCGGCATGCCGGGAATCTCGAAGGACGGCATGCCGCCGGCATCCTTCATCTCCAGCTCGATCTCCTTCTTGTCGAGTTCGCCGGCGCGCAGCGATTTGCGGAAGCTTTCGCGCGTATTGCCGCCGGAGGACCCGACCAGCGCATCGAGTAGGCGTTCCTCGGCGCGGGCTTCGGCCTGCGCCTCGACCTCGCGGCGGCGCTGCGCGCGCACCTGGGCGATGCCGACTTCGAGGAGATCGCGCACGATCTGATCGACGTCGCGCCCGACATAACCGACCTCGGTGAATTTGGTGGCTTCGACCTTGAGGAACGGCGCCTGCGCCAGCTTGGCGAGGCGGCGCGATATCTCCGTCTTGCCGACGCCGGTCGGTCCGATCATCAGGATGTTCTTGGGCAGCACCTCTTCGCGCAGATCGGCGGAGAGCTGCTGGCGGCGCCAGCGGTTGCGCAGGGCAATGGCGACGGCGCGCTTGGCGTCGTGCTGGCCGACGATATAGCGGTCGAGCTCGGAAACGATTTCGCGGGGCGTGAAGGAGGAACTCATTTACTCTCGAGACTTTCGATGACGACGTTTTCGTTGGTGTAGATGCAGATGTCGGCGGCGATCTTCATGGCGCGGCGCGCGATCTCCTCCGCCGTGAGATCGAGGCCGATCAGCGCGCGGGCGGCGGCGAGCGCATAAGGCCCGCCGGAGCCGATGCCGATCAATCCGTCCTCCGGTTCGACGACGTCGCCGGTGCCGGAGAGGATGAGCGAGGTCTTGGAATCCGCGACCGCCATCATCGCTTCGAGCCGGCGCAGATAGCGGTCGGTGCGCCAATCCTTCGCGAGTTCGACGCAGGCGCGCGCCAGATTGCCGGGATGCTGCTCGATCTTGGCTTCCAGGCGTTCGGACAAGGCGAAGGCGTCGGCCGTGGCGCCGGCGAATCCGACCAGCACGTCGCCCCCGTTTGGGCCCTTGCCGATGCGGCGCACCTTGCGCGCATTGGACTTCATCACGGTCGCGCCGGCCGTCACCTGGCCGTCGCCGGCCACCACGACGCGTCCGCCCTTGCGCACCGACAGGATCGTGGTCGAGCGCCATTTCTCTTTGGCTGTCATAAAACTGTCACCTATGCTGCAAGAACCACCGAAGGGGTACCGGCAAATGCGGAATTTCGCTGTTTTGGCAAGCCTAGGCGCCCTGCTTTGGCTGGCGCAACCGGCCGTTGCCGCCCCCATCACCTATGACTGCCAGGCCCGCATGACAAGGGTTTGGACCGCCCCGCCTCCCGCGCCGGGCGACGCCAGCCCCTGGCAGTGCACCGCGCCCACGGCCAAGACGCCCGTCGGCGTGCACTGGCAGCGCAATTCGCTGGAATATTGCCGGCTGAGCGTGAACGTCTATGACGAGGCGCTGGCGGCCGCGCAGCGATTGGCCAGGACGCACAGGCCGGGCACCTGGCTGGTGCTGATGGATGCCGACGAGACGGTGATCGACAATTCGCTGTTCGAGCGCGAGCGCCAGATGTGCGGCGGCGAGTTCAAAGATCCGCAATGGCGAAGCTGGGTGAAGGCCGCGATGGCGGCCGACGTACCCGGCGCCGCGGCCTTCACGAACGCAGTTCACAGACTGGGCGGGCTGGTCGGCATCGTCACCAACCGTTCGGTCGAGGACGACGATCTGACGAAGGCAACGCTCAAGAAAGCCGGAATCTGGTTCGACTATGAGATCGGCATGACGGGCGATCATGCCGACAAGACCGAACGCTGGCGCGGCGCCGAAACGGCGCTGACGACCACGGCGCGCGGCCGCCCCGTCGCGGTGATGTGGCTCGGCGATCAGGTGACCGATCTCGCCATCCTCGACAGGCGCGGCAAGCTGCTGCGCGCGATGAACGAGAACGACCGCGGCGACGGCATCGGGAACTATCTCTTCCTGCTGCCCAACGCGATGTATGGCGGCTGGCAGAACAATCCCGACCGGTGACGCCGGTAACGGACGCTTAACCACAGCCGGCGGCGTTCCATGCCGAAAAATTAACCCGGTTCGGGCGATAGCTGCCGCATGACCGTTGCGGCGACCCAGGCGACATTGCCCACCCGCGCCACCTTCCGAAAGAAGGTCTTCGTCTGGCTCGGCCTGGCGAGTCTTCTGTTCACCGGCGTGACGGCACTTCTGTTCGCCAGCATCACACAGCTTGTCGGCAGCATCGGCTGGGTGGCGCACAGCTATCAGGTGCTCGAAGCCCTCGACGTGACCGAGGACGTCTTCACCGACGCGCAGTCGGAGGAACGCGGCTATGTCGCGACCTGCAAGCCGATGCTGCTGTCGCCGTTCCGCGCCGACGTGCCGCGGCTCTATTCGCAGCTTGCCGCGCTCAGGTCGCTCACCGCGGACAATCCGGCGCAGCGCCGCCGCGCCGACGAACTGAGCACCGCCGTCGGCAACGAGCTGGCGCGCATGAGCACCGTCGTCGCGGAGAACATGCGCGGCGATCAAAAGGGCGCCGAATCGATGCTGATCGATACGGCCGACACCCGCGTCACCCGCGCGGTATTCGCGATCACGGACGACATGCAGGATGCCGAGCGCGTTGTGCTGGCCGCGCGCCAGCATGAAGTGGAGCGCCTGGAGGTTCTCACCTTCGTTGCGGCCATCGCCGGCGTGGCGGGATGTTTCGGCATCCTCGCCTTCGTGTTCTGGCTGATCCGGCGCGAGACCCGCCGCCGCGAGGAAAGCGAGCTATCGCTGGTCGAGAGCAACGCGAAGCTGACCGATTCACTGGGCGAATTGCGCCATTATGCCGGTTCGGCGCGCGCCATCGCGGTCTTGGGCGAATTGCTGCAGACCTGCCGCAACACGGCCGAGGCGCTGTCGATCGCGGCGCGCCATATCGAGCAGCTTCTGCCGGACGCGTCGGGCGCCATCGCGATGTTCAGCAATTCGCGCGACATGCTCGACGTCGTGCAGCGCATCGGCGACGGCGCGGCAGTCGGCGAAGCCTTCACGCCCGACGCATGCTGGGCGCTTCGGCGCAGCCGGCCGCATCGATCGCATCGCGGCGGCGGCGAACCCTGCTGCCCGCATCTGGGCGATTGCGACGGCGATACGCTGTGCCTGCCGCTGTCGGCGCGGAGCGAGACGCTTGGGCTGATGAGCATCACCCTGCCGCGGCCGGAGGGTCTTGCCGGCATCGACCGCCAGGCGATCCAGACCATCGCCGAGCAGCTTTCGCTCGCGCTCACCAACATCCGGCTGCACGACACGCTGCGCAACCAGTCGTTCCGCGATCCGCTGACCGGGCTGTTCAACCGCCGCTATATGGACGAGGCGCTGGCGCGCGAGATCGCCCGGGCCCAGCGCCACGGCCATGACGTGGCGATCGCCATGCTCGACATCGACCACTTCAAGCGGTTCAACGACACCTATGGCCATGAAGGCGGCGACGTGCTGCTGGCGGCGTTCGCGCAGCTCGTGGCCGATTCCGCGCGCGCCGAGGACATCGTCTGCCGCTATGGCGGCGAGGAATTCGTCGTCATCCTGCCGGGCGCAAGTATCGAGATCGCCGCCGAGCGGATGGACGCGCTGCGGCTCCAGCTGAAGCGGCTGCGGGTGGATCTGCGCGGCCAGCCGCTCGGACCGGTCAGCATGTCCGCCGGCGTCGCGGTGTTTCCGGCGCACGGCGCGACCGGCGCATCCGTCCTGCATATCGCCGACGCCGCGCTGTACCAGGCCAAAGCGGAGGGCCGCGATCGGGTCATCGCCGCGCCCACGCCCGCGGCGCTCCAGGTCCTTGGCCGGATGGGCAAAGCGGGCTGAGCCCGCGTCTTTCTCCGCCGCCGCGTCCTTGCTATCAGACAGACGGGCTTGGGCCCGCCGCTATCCGGACCGGTGAACATGCGCGATCTGCCGAGCATTCCCTTCGCCGACATCCGCGGCGGCAATTCGGTCGATCTGCTCAAGCTCTATCCCGACAAGGCACGCGCGCTGGCGCGGGCGGCGACCAATACCTTCGGCTTCGCCTCGCGCGCGGCCGCCGCGCTGGCGCTGCCGCTGGGCGATCGCGCCTCGCGCAACTGGCTTCAGCGCGCCGGCAATCCGTTCCTCGCCGAGATCGACGCGCTGGCCGAACATCTTCAGATCCGCGGCGTGCATTTCCTCAATCTCTGTTTCGAATGGGGCTGCACCGGCGGCGTGTGGCGGAGCAATGACGGCCCGGTGATGCGCCGCGTGCTCGACTGGCCGTTTCCCGATCTCGGCACCGCGATGGTGGTGGCGCAGCAATCGGGACGCGCGGGAGACTTCTACAACATCACCTGGCCGGGCCTGAGCGGCAGCTTCCAGGGCGTTGCGCCCGGGCGTTTCGCGGCGGCGATCAACCAGGCGCCGATGCGCCGGCACGGCAGGGGCTATGCCGGCGACTGGCTCGGCAACCGCATCCAGGCCAAGCGCGAGACCGGCATGCCGCCGGCGCATCTGCTGCGCCTGGTGCTGGAGAGCGCCGCCGACTGCGCCGCGGCGAAGACGATGCTGTGCGAGACGCGGCTGGCGGTGCCGGCGATCTTCCTTTTGTCGGGCGTGCGCGAGAGCGAGG
>Ga0265338_10007464_pt1 | contig 13558 bp, 10 predicted proteins | sample 42126metaG_FD_193579 | JGI IMG/M metagenome (GOLD analysis project Ga0265338, IMG submission 193579) | Rhizosphere microbial communities from Carex aquatilis grown in University of Washington, Seatle, WA, United States - 4-21-26 metaG | ecosystem: Host-associated > Plants > Roots > Rhizosphere... | reverse complement strand
GCGGGACCAACGTCCTGTTCACGCCACAGACCAACTTCACCGGCATAGCCACCATCGGCTACACCATCATTGACAATGTAGGCGGGACCAACGCGTCGCTAATCACGGTGACGGTGACGAACCGGCCTCCGAGCGCCAATGGTCAGAGTGTGAGCACGGTTGAAAACACGCCGGCGGCGATGGTGCTCACGGGCAGTGATCCCAACGGCCTTCCGCTGACGTTCCTAATTGTGAGCGGGCCGGCCAACGGCACGTTGAGTCTTTTGGATACCAACACCGGGGCGGTGACTTACATGCCAAACACGAATTTCACCGGGACCGACAATTTCACCTTCCGCGTGAACGACGGTCAGGCGAACAGCGCCACGGCGACGGTCTCAGTAACAATTTTGCCGGCGGCTGATGTCGCCATTATCAAAACCGGCCCGACCAGCGGAGTCGCTGGTTCCAACCTGACTTACACTGTCACGGTGACCAACCGCGGACCGGGAACGGCGACGAACGTCATGGTATTTGACCAGTTGCCTGCTGGATTTACTTTTGTGAGCGCGACCCCGGCGGCGGCAACGGTTTCAAACAATCTGGTGAGCTGGCCCGCATTCAATCTGGCCAACAAGGCCAGCAGCAACTTTACGGTGACTGCGGTTTCCATCGGGGCCGGCAGTTACACCAACATTGCCTTTAGTACGGCGAATACACTGGATTCAAACCCGACGAACAACGACGGGACGGCGACGAATTCACAGGCGATCACCACGGTGACACTGGTGGCAGATCTGGTGGTGTACAAGACCGGCGCCACGAACGTTGCGCCGGGCGGCACGGTGAATTACACCATCACCGCAACGAACGCCGGGCCTTCGCTGGCGACGAACGTGGTGGTGCGGGACACTTTGCCCGCGAACGTCACCTTCCAGAGCGCGTCCGGCGGTTTCAATTTAAGCAATAACATCGTGACATGGTCGCTGTCGGCCCTGGCAAAAGGCGCCACAGTCAGTTTCACCGTATCGGTGACCGCACCGGCGAGCGGCTCGTTTGTCAACCTGGCTTCGGGCACTTCCGATGCGCTGGACCCAAACCCGACCAACAACAACGGCACCGCATCCAGCTCGCGGGTAACCACGTCGGTTGTGACCTCGGCGGATATACAGGTCTTTTTGTATGGACCAACCAATGTGACCCTGGGTGACGAATTCTCCTACACGGTTGTGGTGACAAATGCCGGACCTTCGCCAGCAGTAAACACATTGGCGCAAGATTTCCTGCCGACGAACCTGGTGTTTACCAGCGCGTCAGGTGGCGGAGTGTTTTCCAACGGCGTCGTGACCTGGCCGGTCCTGTCCTTGCTGACAAACGGACAGGCGACCAATCTGACGGTGAACGTCGCATCGTCGGCGTTGGGCTCGACGAACTTGTTTTCATTCCCGACGAACCATCCGTTCAATTTTATCGAGACAAACACAACATTCTTCTATGGCACCCTGACGAACATCGCCTCGGCTTTTGCGGCGACCTATGATCCGAATCCGTCGAATAATAACGGCACATTGTCAGCGGCACAGGTACAGACTGTCATTACGCCCGGTACGTTCGACGTCTTTGTGGCTACAAACACTTATCCAACCAACACGGTGGTCACCAACACGGTCATTCCCAGTGGGCCGGACCTGTTTATCGTCGGTGCTGGTGCGTTCAACCCGCAGTCGGGACTCTTCGAGGAAACCGTGACGGTCACGAACCTCGGGACGACTGTGGTTCATGCGTTGCGGCTTTACATCGGCGGACTGCGCAGCGGAGTGACACTCTACAACGCCACCGGCACCAACAATGGCGTGCCTTATGTGGAATATGATCCGCCCTACAGCACGCCGCTGTATCCGTTCCCGGCGTTCACGAACGACAACAGTGTCACTTTCGTGCTGGAATTCTTCGTGCCGGACCGGCGGCCCTTCACGAACTCATTGTGGGCTGTGGCGATTGCCCCGTCGGGGACATCGACGACCAACGCCACGCCGGTATTTATCAGCCAGGTGTTTCAGGATTTCCGTAACCCGGACAATGTTCGCCTCGTGATCGGGTTCAACACCGTTCCTGGCCGGACTTACACCATTGAATACAGCTCCGACCTGGTGACGTGGAGCCTCGCGGTGCCATCGATCGTCGCCAGCGCGAACGTGACGCAATGGTATGATGACGGTCCGCCGGAGACCATCAGCAAACCAACGTCCATTGGCTACCGGTTTTACCGGGTGATCCAGCACTGAAACGAATATGAAAAAATTCGTCAGAATTTTGATAATTCTTGGCCTGATCATCGGTGGAATAATTTATTTAAACCGGCAAAGAACCGTGCCGAAACCCGCCCCGGCCATTGTCTCACCGCCGGTGCAAACGGAACCAAAGCCGACGGAAAAAATTATCGTTCCGCAACCAGTATCACCCCCATCGGTCCCGGAAGCCACCAGCCACCCAACACCGGTCCCGGTCACGAATGAACCGGCGATTAGTCATGAAGCTGTCAATACGAACCTGGCGGCGAGCAGTTTGAACCCCGACGATTCCTCATCCTTCACCGCCCCTCCCGCGAGTCAGGCAGTTGAAGTTTCAGCGCCCCGGCCCATTGAGGACTCCTGGAAAATCAGTGCTTATGCCACCAACCGTTTCACCCTTTCAGCGCGCTTCGGGTTGAACCTATCTGGCAAATTCAAAGGCGTCGGCAGTGCGTTCAGCTCCGGCACCCCCCTGTCCGCCGGCCGCCACACTCCGCAAGGTGACGCCTACAATTACGACAACGGCTACGTGCTTACCGATATCAGTGGCAATGCCGGCGGCCAGAGCTGGTATTGGGGCTACGATAATGCCAGTCAGGTCAACTCGGGCGCCAACACCATTGCTTTCAACCACACCGTCGCCACCGGTTTGCCTTCGCAAAATTCCGGCAACGATTCGACTTCCGTCGGCGCCGAGCTGACGTATGATCGCGAACTGGGGGTAAGGGAGAATTGGCACCACCTGCGCTACGGCGTCGAAACCGCTTTCAATTACGCGCCGATTGAATTCAACAGCGGTGGCGTCTTCAGCGCCATATTGTCGCAGCGTACCGACACTTACAGCTACACGTCCGGCACCACGCCGCCGCCTGCGCCGTATCAGGGCAGTTTCGGCGGTCCCGGCTTTGTCATCAATGTTCCGCCGATCAGTTCCACGACCACGCTGATTCCAGGGGCGACCTTTCTTGCGCAACAACATTTCGAGGCCAACTTATGGGGTTTCCGCCTTGGGCCATACATTGAATATCCGCTCTCGAAAAAATTGGATGTGTTCTTCACCGGCGGTCTTGCTGTGGGCTTGATCGACGGCAACGCTTCCTGGAAGGAAACCCTTATACTGCCAGGTGGTGCCGGTTCCCTTACGGCTAACGGCGGTGGCAGTGACATCAGTTTGCTCTACGGTTATTACCTGGGTCTGAATGCCGCGTATCAATTGACCGAACGCTGGAATGTGGAAGCGGGCGTGCAATTTCAGGACCTTGGCACCTACGACCACAGCTTTGGCGGCCGCCAACTGGCATTGGATTTAAGCAACTCAATCTTCATTCAAGCCGGCGTCGGCTTCAGCTTTTAAAATTCGGCGTGTTCAATGGCCACGATCTGAAAGACCTCCCAACCGTTGGTAATCTTCAAAATCGCGGACGGGCAGGCAACTCCAGCGACCGGCCGGCCGGGAATCCATTTGAACTTCCCACCGAAAGGGTGAACCCAGTGGTTGGCGAGCCGCCGCTCGGCCAGACTGGCGAAGGTTGGCTGGCTGGCACCTTTTGTCCGGTTCAGATGGGCAACCTTCTTGCGGAGCTCATTTAGCCGGCGCCGGGTGACCGCCGGATTTGCTTGCCCGCACGTTTGAAGAGGGCATAGTATGTTTTGGATGATTCGAGCCGATATAAATTCTGAGCAACCTTTTGGAAGGCAGCTTCCGATGAAAAATCGGCTTATTTGTCAGGCCAGAATTGCATGGTTACAACAGTAGGTTACAAGTAAAAATATCACCTAACCTACAACCCTTCAAAGTCATTAATTTGCAATGGTTTGCGCGTGTAGCTCAATTGGATAGAGCGTCAGCCTCCGAAGCTGAAGGTTGTGGGTTCGACCCCCGCCACGCGCACCATTTCCCGTTTGACGACGGGGCCGGGAAGGGCGAAAACAAGTCTGCCCATGAAATTAAAAAACTGGGTTCTTTGGTTGTGCGTGGCGGCGCTACTGGCCACCGAGGTCTTTCTTTTCCAGGCCAAGAGTCAAAGGGACGAGGCGCGCGTCCAGGCACGCGAATCCCAGGAGAAGGCGGTGCAGTTGCAGTCGGATTTGGACCAGCTTAAAAATTCCAGCGTGACCGCCCTGAGCGCGGAAAATGCCCGGCTGCGGGCCGAAAACCAGGGTTTATCCCAAAAACTGGCCCAGTCGCAGGCTTCCGGCAGCCAGTTGCGGGGACAAAACCAGAAGCTGACCCAGCAGTTGGAAGCCGCTCACAGCGACGTGCAACAGCAGCAGCAACAGTTGCAGCAAATACAAACGGAAAGTCAGGCGGCCGCGGCCACGCCGGAACCATCGACGGAACAACCCATGACCGCGGCGGCCCAGTTGAACGCCTGCATCAACAATCTCCGTGAGCTGGACGCCGCCAAACAGCAGTGGGCGCTCGAAAACGAAAAGACGACCGGCGCCGTTCCCACGGCCCAGGATCTTTTGCCTTATCTTCCCGACAACCTGTTTCCGGTCTGTCCTTCTGGTGGCGTTTATTCCATCAATGCCGTGGGGGTGCTCCCCACCTGTACGGTTCCCGGCCACGTCCTGCCGCCCTGAGTGCGTTTTTTGATTTTCATTCTTGGCTTTTGCTTTGATTGGGCTAAGTTCTCCGCTCCATGATTGATACGGACATTGAATTATTAAAGGGCATCGCCAACCAGTTGCGGATTCACTCGGTCACCTCAACGACCGCTGCCGGCAGCGGACATCCAACATCGTGCTGCTCGGCGGCGGATGTGGTGGCCACGCTGTTCTTCGGCCACATGCGTTACGACGCGAAGAATCCCCACTATCACAACAACGACCGTTTTATTCTTTCCAAGGGTCACGCCGCTCCACTGCTCTATGCCGCATGGGCGGAAACTGGTTTGTTCCCGACCAGTGAATTGTTGAAACTTCGCCAGTTCGGCAGTGATCTCGAAGGGCATCCGACCCCGCGCCTGCCTTTCGTGGACGTGGCGACCGGCTCGCTGGGCCAGGGCCTGGGCGTCGGCGTCGGCATGGCGCTGGCCGCGCGCCTGGATAATCTGGATTACAACACCTATGTCCTGATGGGCGACGGCGAAATCGCCGAAGGCGCCGTCTGGGAAGCCGCCTCGCTGGCGGGCGTTTATAAACTCAGCAATTTGATCGCCTTCGTGGATGCCAACCGTCTCGGCCAGAGCGAGCCAACCGCGTTTGGCCATGACATCGGAGTTTATCGCAAACGCTTTGAATCCTTCGGCTGGCGGGTCGAGGACATCGATGGCCATGATATCGAGGAAATTCTGGAAGTGCTCAGTGGCGTCGGCTTGAACGACCAGCCGTTGTGCATCATCGCCAAAACCTACAAAGGCGCCGGCATTTCGTTTTTGCAGGACAAGGAAGGCTGGCACGGAAAGCCGCTGAATCAGGAAGAGGCCGCCAGGGCCATCGCCGAACTTCAGCCCAGTGCGAAGTCCGGCATCGGCGTGCCCATTCCCGCTCCGGCCCAGCTTCCGGCGCCAAATAATGCTGCGCCGGCCGGTTATCCTCCCATCAATTACAAACTGGGCGACTCGGTGGCCACGCGCGAAGCCTATGGCACCGCGCTCGCCCGCATCGGCGAAGTGGACCAACGCATCGTGGCGGTGGATGGCGACACGAAGAATTCAACGTACGCGGACAAGTTTTTCAAGAAATTCCCGAAACGTTCAACGGAATGTTACATCGCCGAGCAAAACATGGTGGGAGTGGCCACCGGATTCGGCGCGCGCGGCAAGGTGCCGTTCGCGTCCACCTTTGCCACTTTTTTCACCCGGGCATTTGATCAGATCCGGGTTGCGGGCATCTCGCAGGCCAACCTGAAACTCGTGGGCTCTCACGTCGGCGTGAGCATCGGCGAGGATGGCCCGTCGCAAATGGCGCTGGAAGATATCGCGATGATGCGTGCGGTGGTTGGCAGTGTGGTGTTGTATCCCTGCGACGCGGTCAGCACGGAGAAGTTGCTGGAAGAAATGGCGCAGCAGAAGGGAATTTCCTTCCTGCGCACTTCCCGGCCCAAAACGCCGGTTATCTACGGCAACGACGAAAAATTTCCATTCGGCGGCGCCAAAGTGGTGCGCCAGAATGCCGGGGACAAGGCCACGGTGGTCGCCGCCGGGGTGACGTTGCACGAAGCGCTCCAGGCGGCGGACAAGTTGAAGGCCGAAGGCATCGGCATCACGGTCATTGACGCCTACAGCATCAAGCCTTTGGGCCGGGACATCATCAAGGCGGCCGCCCAGAAAACCGGCAACACCGTCATTACGGTTGAAGATCATTACACCGAAGGTGGTCTGGGTGACGCGGTGGCGGGCGAGCTCAGCGTGGATGGAATCAAGGTGCACAAACTCGCCGTGACCTCGCTGCCCCGTTCCGGCAAGGCCGCCGAGCTGCTGGCGCATTTCGGTATTGATGCGGCCGCCATCGTCAAAAAGGTCAAATCTCTCGGCTGATTTGGCGTAAAAGGTGCTCGTCGATTGCAGTGGGCAACGAAGCGCAGGCTTCCGTTGCGGCACGGTTTTTTACGCCATGCGACGCTGCACCAAGTATTTCCTGATCTTCTGCTGGCTGGCCGGTTTTGGCCTCGTCCGGCCGCTGTCGGCCTGGGCGGAAATGTGCGCCATTTGCGGCCGGCCCATCGGCGGCACGGTTTACATTTCCACCGACAGGGTCACCAACGAAAAAAAACTGGTCTGCGCCGACTGCATCCGGCTGCCCCGCTGCGCCATCTGCGGCCTGCCGGTCAAGGATGGCGGTTTGCAACTGCCGGATGGGCGCGTCCTTTGCGCGCGTGACGCCCGGACCGCCGTGGTGAAGCCGGATGAGGCACGGCAAATTTGCGCCCAGGTCAAAAACGACCTCGACCGGCTCTTTTCACGATTCACCGCTTTCCCGGACAATGTCGATGTCAGCGTCATTGATCGCATCGATGTGGACACGATGTTCAGTCCGGGCGGCAACGATTTTGAGAGCCCGAACCTGCTGGGTTGCATCCGCCCCGAGACGGTCGGGAAGGAAACCCGTTATCAAATGCACCTGATGACCGGCCTGCCGCTCACGGAATTGAAGGCGACCTGTGCCCACGAATATTCGCATGCCTGGGTGGGTGAAAATGTGCCAAAAGAGCGACGAGCGAGATTGGGGCGTGACGCCGAGGAGGGGTTTTGCGAACTGGTGGCTTATATGCTGATGGATTCGCAACAGGAGGAAGGCCAGAAAAAATTCATTTTGCAAAACCATTATACCCGCGGCCAGATTGATTTGTTTATCGAGGCGGAAAAACGTTACGGCTTTGACCAGGTCATGGACTGGATGAAGTACGGTGAAACCGGCCAGTTGGAGGAAGGCCATATCGATCAGCTGCGCGACGTCAAGATGCCTTTGGCCAGACCGGTTGCCGAAAGTGTCCCTGTTTACCGCGGCACGAACAAGCCAGTCACGCTTCCGACCCCGACCGTCCTCAAGCTTGACGGCGTGATGTGGGGCAGCCGGCCCGTGGCCATCATCAACGGCCGTTCCTTCCTGGCCAATGACCAAAACCCGGTCAAAATCGGGGGGACGAATATGATGATTCGTTGTCTGGGCATTCAGAAAAATTCGGTGCGCGTTCAGGATGTCGGTTCCGGCAAGGAACAGGAACTGCGCCTGATGAACAATTGAACTCTCTGCGCCGGGCGCCGGGATGAAGATAAATGCCGAGTTTGGTGTGATTTGGGCCCCATTGCCAGATGCCGGTTTGTGAGGCACATTAGCCTTGGATATGGGCGAAACGGCAAAATTCCTGAAAGGCAAGTTGCTGCTGGACGGCGGCTCCTTGCAGGGATCGTTTTTCCATCGCACGGTCCTGCTGATTTGCGACCACAATGCGGAAGGGGCCTTCGGCCTGGTGCTCAATCGCGCCGCCGGCAGCAAGGTTGGCGAAGTGCTCGTGGCCGACCTGCCTGACCGGCTCCGGGATTCGCCGCTATTTCTCGGCGGGCCGGTGCAGCCAACCGCACTGAGTTTTCTGCATGCGGACAATTTCATCCCCGACGCCAATGTCTTTCCCAACCTGAATCTCGGCCATTCGCTCGATGAACTGGTGGAAATCGGCGAATCTTTTTCGTCGGAAAAGAAGGTCAAAATGTTCGCCGGTTACGCCGGCTGGTCACCCGGCCAGCTCGAGAGTGAAATGAAGCGCAAGGCCTGGCTCACGTTCCCGGCTTCGCTCGAACTCGTCTTCGAAACCCCGCCCGACCAGCTTTGGCAGAAAATTCTCAAGAGCAAGGGCGGCTGGAAAAACAAACTGCTGGCCCAGACGCCGGAGGATTTGTCGCTGAATTGAAGCCGGCGCATGAAGAACAACATTGTGGCCGACGGGCGTTTTCGATTTGGGCAGGCCCAAAAAGCCGGCACCACGGAATCGATTGAAAAGAAGTATGCCGCGGAACTGGCCGGGGCGGATCCGGCCCGGAAACTTCAAATTCGCAAACAAAAGGTGGAAGAATTTCTCCGGCTCCAAAAAATCAAAGCCCATAAGCCCTCGCCGGGAACTTTGTGGTAGGCTTGCAATTCGTCCCGACGCGCAGCCAGGTGGCGTCTGACTTTGCCGAAACTTCCGTTTGTTCCAAGCCGGCCGGTATCAGGCAGAATTGTCCGGCGGACAAGTTCACGGAAACCGAACCGCCCTTGATTTCCAACCGGCCTCTCACCGCGGCCACAATTTGCAGCGTGTGTGGTGTCAAATTCATCCGGGTGCCGGACTTCATGGCCACCGTTTCCACATCAAACAAAGGATCCTTCACCAGCGGACGGACCTTGACTGCATCACCGGTAAAACCGCTTTGCACCAGGGCCGGTTCAAAGTCATTGAAATCAATGCTGGCCAGCGATTGGGCGACATGGAGTTCGCGCGGTTTCCCATCCAGCCCGACGCGGTTCCAGTCGAAGACGCGATAGGTCGTGTCGGAATTCTGCTGGATTTCAAAAATCACCATGCCGGCGCCGATGGCATGGACGCGGCCGCTGGGCAGAAACATCGCGTCGCCGGCATGCACGGGAACGCAATGAAAACATTCCGCCACTTCGCCGGTCCGGACTTTTTTCTCAAAATCCGCGCGCGAGACACCGCGTTTGAGCCCCACGTAGAGTTCCGCGCCGGGTGCGGCATCCGCGATGAACCACATCTCGGTCTTGGGTTCGCCGTTGAGTTCGGCGGCCTTGGCGGCGGGCGGGTGGACCTGGAGCGAAAGTTTTTCGCGCGCATCAAGGATTTTGCAGAGCAGGGGAAAACGGTTTTCTGCCGCCGGCTTGGCCGCGCCGAGCAGTTCGGCCCGATGGCTTTCCATCAACCAACGCAAATCTTTTCCCGCCAGCGGGCCGTTGGCGATGATGCTGGCGTCACCGGGCCGGTCGCTGATTTCCCATGATTCTCCGATCGGGCCGCCCGCCGGCAGTTTTTTTGAATAAAGCCGTTCCATCTCGCGGCCACCCCAGACACGCTCCTTGAAAATCGGATGGAAGGTGAACGGATAAAGCACGGGAATCAGGCGGCGGAGGCCTGGGGAACTTCACCATTCACGGAGGGTTCGGTATTCTCAACGAAATGGCCGTGAGCGCGGAATTTCTCGTAACGTTTTTTCAGGCGGTCGGCCACCGACATCGCGGCCAGTTCTTCCAGATGTTTTAGCAAATGGGTCTTCAACAGTGCGGCCGCGGCGACACTGTCGTTGTGCGCGCCGCCGAGGGGTTCCGGCACGATTTCGTCCACCAGGCCAAGGTCGAGCAGATCCTTGGCTGTGATTTTCAACGCTTCCGCAGCCTTGGGCGCGGCGGCGCGGTCCTCCCAAAGAATGGCCGCGCAGCCTTCCGGGCTGATGACCGAGTAATAGGCGTTCTCCATGATCAACACCCGGTCCGCCACGCCAATGCCCAAGGCGCCGCCCGAACCGCCTTCGCCAATGACCGCAGCGATGATGGGCACTTCGAACAGGGTCATTTCGCGGAGATTGACGGCTATGGCTTCGGCGATGTGACGTTCTTCCGCACCGATACCGGGGTACGCGCCGGCGGTGTCAATGAGGGTAATGATCGGCAGGCCGAATTTGTTGGCCAAACGCATCAAGCGCAGCGCCTTGCGATAACCTTCAGGATGGGCCGAACCGAAATTGCGCAGGATGTTTTCCTTCGTGTCACGGCCTTTTTGGGTGCCGATGACCACGACCAGATGCTCTCCCAATTTGGCAAAACCGCCGACCATCGCACGGTCCTCGGCAAAGAGCCGGTCACCGTGCAGCTCGCGAAAATTCGTGAAGGTGTTTTTGAGGTAATCCAGCGTGTAAGGGCGTTTCGGATGCCGCGCCAGTTGCACGCGTTGCCAGGCAGTGAGATTCGAGAAAATCTGACGCCGGGTTTCCTCCAGCTTTTTTTCGATGAGCTGGATTTCCTCCTCAAAGCTGACGTCCAGCGAATGCTTTTCCTGATGTTCGCGAAGGTCGTCGAGCTTGTTTTGCAGTTCGATGATGGGCTTCTCGAAATCGAGCTGATGTCTCATGCGATGAAAACCTTAAGCATTTTTTGTCCGGCAATCAATTCCATAAATGCAGAAGGCCGGACTTTCGTCCGGCCCCCGCGGTGACGAGGTTTATACGCCTTCACCAAGGCGCTCAGAAGGGTGGCGCGACCAACTTGGGGTCGCTGTTCGAGCCGCGCCACGAGCAAAACCTCTCTGCCAACCCTAAACGAACAGCGAAATCATTACTCACTATGATGACATAGACGGGTAAAAAAGCAAATGGTTCAAATAATTTTTTTGAAATTTTTCAGGATATTTTTTACGTGTGTCCACAGCCCGGAAATATCCCCGAAAAATGTTCAGTTGTGTCCCGAATTGAGTCACTTGCTGCATCGACATCAATGTTAAATTAATTTTAAAATTCAAATTTTTTCACGCTGGTACGGAATGAACGACCACTTCCGTTTTAATCGAGTTGGCAATAAAGCATTGCTCATGCGCCAGATGATGCAACTGTTGCTCGGCTGCGGGCGCGGGTTGTCTGGCGCCACCGTAGACAATTTTTGGATTGAGCGTGACCCGGCTGATCCAAGGTACTCCCTTTTCGTTTTTGGTCATCACTCCAACCGCTTCGTCGTCATAGTTTTCAATCTGGAATCCCTGTTTGCCGGCCAGATAAAGGAATGTGAGCATATGGCAGCTCGCAACGGATGCCACGTAGGCTTCTTCGGGATCCACGTGAGCCGGATTTGACCAGGGCGCCGGGACAACCGAGGGCGATGGGGAGGCGGGCACGACCACGCCGCCATCAAATGTCCACGTGTGTTCCCGCGAATACTGGCCCTTGAGAAAATCAGGCCCTGTGACCTTCCATCGGATGGTTGCTTTATGTACGGACATGAAAAATTGTCCAACTTTTATTTTATCACCTGTGGCTCATGCCACGTGTGGCCGCCTTGGGCGAGCAAATCATCGGCGGCCACCGGACCCCAGGTGTCGGCGGCGTAAAATTCACGATTGGTCAACGGTTTGCCATCCCAGCCGGCGCGGATGGAATCCACGATCTTCCACGCGGTCTCCACTTCGTCGCGGCGGATGAACAACGTGGCGTCGCCGGCGATGGCTTCCAGCAGGAGCCGTTCGTAGGCTTCCGGGGTGTAGGCGCCAAACTCGGAGTCATAGCTGAAGTGCATCCGCACGGGTCGGACCCCAAGGCTCATGCCGGGCACCTTGCCGTTGAAGTGCAGGGTGATCCCTTCGTTCGGCTGGAGCCGGAGGGTGATCGAGTTGGGGTCGAGCTTCTGTCCGCATTGCGCGGCAAACAGAACGTTGGGCGTGGGGCGAAATTGAATGCGCACCTCGCTCGCGCTTTGCGGGAGGTATTTCCCGGTGCGCAAATAAAACGGCACACCGGACCAGCGCCAGTTGTCAATGAACAGCTTCAACGCGACATAGGTCTCCACGTTGGAATCGGCCTTCACCTTCGGTTCCTGCCGGTAACCCGGCACCGGTTTGCCGTCCACCGTGCCGGCAAAATATTGCCCGCGTACGACCTGCCGCGCGATGTCCTCGGGACGCAGTTCGCGGATGGACTTGAGCAGTTTTACCTTTTCGTCACGGATGGATTCCGCTTCGAGCGACACGGGCGGTTCCATCGCGATGAGGGCCAGGACCTGGAGCATGTGATTTTGCACCATGTCGCGCAATGCTCCGGCCTCCTCGTAATAACCGCCGCGTCCGCCCACACCGAGTTTCTCGCTGACGGTGATTTGCACGTGGTCAATCAGGTTGCGGTTCCAGAGGCGTTCAAAAATGGAGTTGGAAAAACGGAACATCAAGATGTTCTGCACCGTTTCCTTGCCGAGGTAATGGTCGATGCGGCAGACCTGCTGTTCGTGGGCGAAGCGGGTCAGTTCCCGGTTCAGCGCGTGGGCGGAGGCGAGGTCATGGCCGAACGGTTTTTCGACGACGATGCGCTGCCACCCGGAACCATTCTTGTTCAGCAAACCGGCGCGATGGACCTGTTCGACGACTTCACCAAACTGGCTGGGTGAAATGGCGAGATAAAACAGCAGGTTTTCCCGCAACGGGCCGCTGCCGAACGAGGTCAGCTGCTCTTCGAGCTTTTGATAGGCCTTTGCATCCGTGAGATCGCCCTGGCAATAAAACAGGCTGGTGGAAAATTGCTTCCAGACCTGTTCGTCCACCGGTTTGGTGCGGGAAAACTGGTCCAACGCGGTGCGCAACTCGCTTCGCCATGAATCATCCGTTTTTTCCCGGCGCGCAAACCCGATGATGCGGAACGCGGACGGCATCTGCTTTTCCTTGTAGAGGTGGTACAACGCCGGAATCAGTTTGCGCGCGGTCAGATCGCCGCTGGCGCCAAAAATGACGATGGAACAGGGTTCGGCCGCCTTGCGTTCGGCGCCCATGTGACAGGGAGGCGCATCATCCTTTGGAATCGAATCATTCACGGGACAAACCATGCCGCAAGTGGCATCCAAATTCAACGCTTCTTGTCATGGGCGTTGAAATAGTAGGAGACGACGTAAGGAGTCTGGCTGCAAAATCTGCTGGTCAGAGTCTCGTTACCTCGACTCCTGCATTTCCTGCTCAAAATTTGCTCGCCCGGCGCGGCCTTTTTTCGCAAAATTTCCCGGCGCGAGCATGAAAGCCAAAATCATCATCACCCCCAAAAAAGCCGTGGTGGATCCTCAGGGCAAAACCGTCCAGGTCGCCCTCGAACAAATGGGTCACTTGGGCA
>Ga0265338_10007463_pt1 | contig 13558 bp, 9 predicted proteins | sample 42126metaG_FD_193579 | JGI IMG/M metagenome (GOLD analysis project Ga0265338, IMG submission 193579) | Rhizosphere microbial communities from Carex aquatilis grown in University of Washington, Seatle, WA, United States - 4-21-26 metaG | ecosystem: Host-associated > Plants > Roots > Rhizosphere >... | reverse complement strand
CCAATTAAACCAAAGGCACAAAAGCAGGCGTGTGTCGGTGTCATTTCCACGGTTGGGAATGTGAGGAAGTTTTTGATCGAAGTAAAATAAGCTCTTAAGAAAAAAACATCTCCGAGTGCCACGTAACCCAGAAAAACAAGCCCTTAAATCCTATGAAAAAAACCATTCTTAAACTCGCATTGGCCTGTTTGGCTTTCGCCACCGTATCCGGTCTTGCACTGGCGCAAGTGAATCAGTTGTCCGATCCGGGTTTTGAACTGGAGCTCGGTCAAAAACTGACCAACTTTAACAATTTCGCCGCCGCCGGTTTTTGGCTCGATGATGGCGTCAATTATACGAATACCGGTTTTGAGAATGCGGGCGCGCACAGCGGCGTGGAGCGGGCATTTGAAATGTCGGGCGATGATGGGGCATTCCAAATATCCGGTTACACAATGAATAATGGCGATCTGGTCAGCCTTACTTGGTGGGGATTGGCTACTTCCGACCCCTCCACGGGAAACACCAATCCTCCCGAGGCGGTGGTTGGCCTGGTCAGCTGCGCCAGCCAGTTTCCGGCCAACGGACCCGCTGGTTTCGCCACTTGTACTCCCCTTGCCGTTACCAGCAATGGCCTGACTGGAAGTTGGGTGCAATACACATTGAACTATACCGCAGGCCCCGGGGATGTTGGCAAATTTGTTGGCTGCTATTTTAATACCACGAATGCCTTTGGATTTGTTACCAACAGTTTCGGGGGTTATGACGACTTCTTTTTGGCCGTGCTTACCGCTGGCAGCAAGCCGAGTATTACCTCTGAACCGGCCAGCCAGACGGCGTATACGCATTCCTCTACCACGTTCTCTGTGGGAGCGGTTGGGGCAACGGGTTATCAATGGATGGCGGGCACGGCCGGCAGCGGTACCTATACCAACCTGGCCAATGGCGGCCAGATTAACGGTGTTACCACATCTACTTTGACGATTACCAATCTGACAGCGACCAACAACGGTGATTATATTGTCGTGGTTTCCAACGGGAACGGTTCGGTGACCAGCGCGCCGCCTGCCAATTTAACGGTGCAATCGATTATTTATCAGGAAACGTTCTATATGCCGAAACAACCAGACCAGATGGTAACCAACGTCGGCTGGATTCAAGATTGTGGAGGTACGTTTGGTCCTGCTCGCATTTTCAGCAAGAACGCGGGCAGCGGTAACCCGGTTAGTTTCCCCATATGCGCGGTTTATACTTACGATAATACCGTAGCCCAAACCAATGCCTGGTATTATACCACCGCATCCGCGAACGGTGGTCCGTATGATCCGCTCCCGGGCGATGGGCTTGGACCGGTCACCAATAAGATGGCCTTTCCGGGAATTAACCTGTCGGTCGTTCAAAATCTGTCGTACTCAGTGATGGCGAACAATGGTTCGGGGGCCAGCCAACAAATGCACTGGGCAGTGCAAATGAACAACAGCCAGTGGTATGTTTCTACAAACTATTTTATCCAGACCGGCTCGGCCTTTCAAACTTTTACCTTTAACTTCAATCCCGCTGCCAGTGGGTGGAACCAGTTGACGGTGAGCGGCCATTGCACCTTTAACACTTCCACGGCTAACACCAACGTGGTGATCGGTCCACCGGCATCGGCTAATTTGACCGGATATGTTACAGGCGGCGGCTTCGTGTCTGAATATACCGCCACGGGCGGAAACATTCAGTTTAACAATTATACGGTTCTGGGTGCGATACCACCCACTACTCTGCCGATCATCAATTCGCCGCCGGTTACTCAGACAAATAACACTGGCACAACTGCCTCGTTTAGCGTGTCGGCAACCACCAACGGTGTAACCACCGGTCTTTCTTATCTATGGATGTCCGGGACCGTGGGCAGCGGGCTTTATACGCCTTTGTCAAATGGTGGCCAGTTCTCCGGAGTAACCACAGCCGATCTGACCATTTCCAACGTGGCGAACCCCGGCAACCATCAGGATTTTGTCGTAGTTGTTTCCGATGGTGCCGGCTCAGTCACCAGTACGCCACCCGCTACCTTGTGGATTACACATTCGGCGCCAATCCTCACGGCTGATAATGTTGTCTATCCGGACAACGCCACGGATCTTGGCCAAACCGCAAACGGTCTTAGTATCACCGCTGGTAACCACAACGTCATGAATTTCAAGGCGTCGTTTATCGGCGACCTGCCAATTACTTACCAATGGCAAACGAGCGCTACCAATGATGGCAGCGGCGCGACAAGTGTTGCTGGCGCAACCAACAGCACGCTGACGTTGTCTAATCCTCAGACCAACTCCAGTGGCTATTATCGATTGAGCGCCATCAACAGCCAGGGCGGTCCGGTCTATAGCAGCTGGGTTCCTCTAACGGTGTTCCCGGCATCCACGGCCTACGTGACGTGGTCAGGGAAAGTGTCTGTCAATGGCTTGACGGCAGCACAAATCCTGGGCGGCGCGTCCGGCAGCCCCTTCGAGGCTGAAACCTTCGGCGGTTCCGCCTTGTCGGTGACAAATGGCACCAATGTGTTTATCTTTGATAATACGGGGACTTCGGCCAGCTTGACTGGAGGTTATGCAACTGGAACCGGGCAGTTTGTCGGGAACACCGGAGATACCAACCTTAACGCAATTCTGGGTGCGAATACCGAGGGTAACAGTGGACAAAGCATCACCCTGAAGAATCTGACGGTGAGCAATCTCTACTCAGCGCAGTTCTTCGCATTCAATGACCTCGCAGCAACGGGCCGCCAGGGGAACTTTGCGGACACGAATAATCCGGCTGATGTTTCCCAGTCATTCGCCATGGGTGATAATGAATATGTGGTGGGAACCTTTGTGGCCACCAATACGACGGAAACGGTCGGTCTCAATGGTGATTCCGGATGTTACATAGTTTGCGTGATTGTTCGCAATGCGGTGCCGGCCCCGACGGTGAGCATTCAAAAAGTAGGTTCAAATGTACAAGTGACTTACTCAAACGGAGTCCTGGAACAAGCCACCAATGTTAAAGGTCCGTGGACAACGAACATTAATGCATCTCCTTACACGTTGCCGCCCACGGGTACGAGCGTGTTCTTCCGGGCCGTTCAGTAAGTCCGGAAAATCATGGATAACGAAAATTGTTAGGACAAGGCAGGGTGGCAATGGTGCCACCCTGCTTAACATTTAACTTGCATATTAAACCGATACTGGTTAGTTTTCTTGAAAGATATGATTGGGAATAAAATGATTACTCATACTGGTCGATTGAAAATACGGCGTCAAAAAACACGGTCCGCCTTCACCTTGATTGAATTGCTGGTGGTTATTGCCATTATCGCCATCCTGGCTGCATTATTGTTGCCGGCGCTGGCAAATGCAAAGTTGAAGGCGCAAAGCGCCAAGTGCCTCAGCAATCTCAGGCAGTTGGGTCTGGGCGCAGTCATGTACCAGGATGATCATCAGGGTTCCATTGCGTGGTGGGGTGCCAACGCAATATGGATGCAACCGCTCCTCCAGTATCAGGTTAACCCAAACATCCGATTGTGCCCGCTGGCCCCCATTCCGGGTACGCTCCCCGCAGGTAATACGCAAGGCGCGGCCAATCAGTCTTATACTTGGTATGTGTCAGTGACGAACAACGCGGGCACCTATCTGGGTTCGATTCCTACAAACGGCAGCTATGCCTTGAACGGGTGGCTTTACAAATATGACACCGCAATGGGATTTATAAATACTAGTGACTCAGGACTCTTTTTTGGCAATGCTGCGAATATTAAAAACTCGTCGAAAACTCCTGAATTTGTGGATTCACAATGGCCAGACATGTGGCCATATCAAGGCGGCGTTTCAGATGCAGCTACCTCTCTGAAGTACGAATTATACAATGCTAATGGCCAGGCGAACCTGGGTGTTGGGCCGGGCAGCCCAAAACAAGGTATTGTACGCTGTATGCTGGCCCGCCATGGCGACCGCGCTGCAGCAACTGCACCAATGAACGTGAGTCAACAAACCCTGCCTTGGCCAAATGTTGGAGTAAATGTTAATTTCGCCGATGGCCACGTGGAGTACGTTAAGGCGCAAAATTTGTTCAATTATTACTGGAATCAGGGTTGCGTGCCCAAGGTGTATCCCGCGCATTAAAGCGTCCAACGAATAATCGGTGAAAGCGAGGAAGAAAAGTCCTCGCTTGGGGTGTTAAAACGAAGAACTCAACCGGTCATTCAATTTTCCAGCAGGATGGCGGAATCGAGATTGCCACCCATTTTGAGGCGGGGTTGGGTAAGTGTCGGAGGTGCTCGCCCACGGTTAGCCCTGCATGGAAATAGCTGGTTCCTTACAGATCCGCAGAACGACTTGGAACACCTACTCCTGTATTGAGTGATTTAGAGCGTTTTAAAAAAGCTGTGGCCCGGCTCTGAACCCCGATCAGAAAATTTCGCGAGGTTTTGGACTGCGGTAGCACTGGAGTGCGCCCGTCCTCGGGCGCAGCAACTGGCTTCTTTTCAGCCATAGACTAGTTTCCAACAGCTCACTCATCCCACGTTGCCGCGGCCGGGACGGCCGCACCCCGTCACCGCAGAAATTTAACTTCGGCTTTCGGGCTAACCCAAGCCAGCTTGCCGGCTACAGTATTTTTAAATCTGCTCCAAGATTTTACTGCCAAAATAGGAGCGGTTGATTATAATGCCGCTCACAAGCCGGAGTGAACTTCGCAAAAACCAATTTCCGTGCGCCGATTGGCAAAGTCATTGGCGGTATTCCTTATCGCCTCGCCTTGGCCGGCGGCTGGATTGATCAACCGTTCGTTTCGCGACATAATCCAAAACCGCCTGGCTCGATGGTCGTGGTCTCGGTCGAGCCGCAATTCCGATTCATGGAACGGGCGGGCATGGCGACGGGCACACGCGGAATAGCGCTCAAATTTTGGAAGCAACGCCTGCCACAACGCGCCCCGGCGAAATTGGTCCGGGAACTTTACGCGGCCGAAAACCGGGGCAAATCAAATCCTTCCGGTTCCCAGGACATGATTGGCCTGATTTATCCCGGCATCAACCGCCTGGATTATGATTTTACCAGCAACGGCGGGGTATTTCCCTCACATGTCGAAACCATTCGCAACGTTGCGGTCGAACGTTGGTTGGAAAAGGTGATTCACCTCCTGCCGGTTGCGCCGCGACCGGCAGGTTACGATCCGCTCGGCAAAAAAAACTTCGATCCACGCTGGATTGCGCGGCTTGGTCGGTCCGGCAAGAACTGTTTTGACGCCATTAAAGCCAGGGACGTAAACGCACTCGGCGCTGCAATGAACGAGTGCATGAATTGTTGGGAGACGATCTTGCCGCAAACTGTCCGGCATCCCAAGCTGACGGTGGATTTGGCCGGTCTGTTGCGGGCTTATCAAGCGTGTTATCCCGGGGCGATGTATTCGGGCTGCGGCGGTGGTTATCTGTTCGTAGCCTCGGCAGTGCCGGTGCCCGGCGCGTTCAATGTCAGGATTCGCGGGTTCGCAACATGAAAGCCAAACAAGTCGTGGTTGCTGGTGTCTTTGATGACATTCGTTCCGAACACATTCGGTTCCTTGAGGAAGCATCCCGGGCTGCTGAATTGACGGTGCTGCTGTGGGGTGATGACCTCCTGAACCAAAGTCCGGGCCGGCCCCCGAAATTTCCCCAGGCGGAACGGTTGTATTTCCTGCAGGCGATTCGTTTTGTGCAGCGAGTCCACTTGATAACCAAACCGTTTGCCGCTGATACCCTGCCGGAGGTCATGGGTTTGAGGCCCGATGTCTGGGCGGTAGGCAAGTCCGAAGATACGGCGGCAAAAAAGGGGTTTTGTGCGGCGCATGGTCTGCGGTATCACCTGGTGCGAGATGAAGCTCTGCGTGGATTTCCGGATTCTCCTGCGCTGGGTTCCACTGCGACGGGCCGAAAAAAAGTTGTCGTTACGGGCAGCTACGACTGGTTTCATTCCGGTCATGTCCGTTTTTTTGAGGAAGTCAGTGCTTATGGCGACCTATATGTGATCGTTGGGCACGATGCGAACATTCGGCTGCTCAAGGGCGAAGGACATCCACTGCTGCCGGCAGCCGAGCGGCGTTATGTTGTTGGTTCAATTAAATACGTGAAGCAGGCTTTGATTTCCAGCGGCAATGGGTGGCTGGACGCCGATCCGGAAATCCGTCAATTGAAGCCGGACATTTATGCCGTTAACGAAGATGGTGACAAGGGCGGCAAGCGGGAGTATTGCCAAACGAACGGGATTCAATATTTGGTGTTAAAGCGCACCCCGGCCAGCGGATTGCCGGAGCGTTCCAGCACGCTTCTGCGCGGGTTCTGACCCGAACCCCATGGAATCTTGAATGTTTTGGAACTTGGCCTGCCGCCGGTCAGGCACTAATATCCCATCGATCTCATTATGCTGAACTCTGGAATCCTCAATCCGCAAATCCTTTCACTTCTGGCGCGCGTGCGTCATACCAACTCGCTGGTGATCGCCGATCGCGGTTTTCCGTTTTGGCCGGGAATCGAGACCGTGGACATCTCGCTGGTGGAGGATGTGCCGACGGTCTTGCAGGTGCTTGCGGCCATCCGCGCCAACTTTAATGCGGTGCAGGCCTGCATGGCGCGCGACTTTCAAAAAAACAATTCCTCCACAACCCGCGCCGCCTTTGCCAGGGGACTGGCGGGCGTTCCATTGAAATTCGAGCCGCACGTGGAGTTCAAGAAGCGCGTGCCCGGGGCGATTGGCTTGATCCGCACCGGCGACACGATTCAATACGCGAACGTGATTCTAATTTCCGGTTGATATCGGCAGGTTCGAGTCAACCAAGAACCTGCCCGCGGATACTCGGGGGCTTTTTCCTTCGAGGACTGATTATTTCGCTGCGTCCTTGGCTTCCAACATCTGCCAGATTGCTCCGTAAATGGCAATGAACACAAAGCACACCAATGGAACCACCATGCCCAGCCGCATTGAGTAAACGTCGGCGATGTGGCCCATGCGCGGCGGCGCAATCGCCCCACCGACGATGGACATGACGATGAGAGACGAGCCGAGTTTGGTGTGGTCGCCGAGCCCGCGGATGCCCAATGCAAAAATGGTTGGGAACATGATGGACATGAAGAAGAACGTGCCGAACAACGCGAACAAGCCCAGCTTGCCGCCACCCATGCACACCGCCGCCAGCACCACATTGATGGCGGCGTAAACCGCGAGCACGAGGTGGGGCTTGAACTGGCTGATAACGGCACTGCCGCAAATGCGTCCAAGCGTGAACAGCACAAAACCGATTCCCCCCAGCATCGTGGCAGCTTTCGCCGGCGTCACGTCGGCGTCGTTCTCAATGATGTAATTGACACAGAAGCTGAAAATGCCCGTCTGCGCCGCGACGTAAAGAAATTGGGCGACGACGCCAAGCGTAAAATGTTTGCGCCGGAACATGTCCCAATTCTTTGATACCACAACGAACGATCCAATGTAAGCGACGATGATCAATCCGTATTTGGTCGGGTCGAGCACATTCGCGGGCAGGTTGAGCAGCGTCCAGAGCAATCCCATGATCGGCGCGATGAAGAAATACAGCAGACCCCATACAACCACCAGCGCGATACTGATGCCCGCCAACTGGCCGCCGGTGGGCTTGAGGCTGGTCTTTTGATCGGCGGGTTTTCTGCTTTCATCCTCGGCAAGCAAATCCGGCACCGGTGCAAAAATAAAAACCAGAAACCAGACCGCTGCGAAGATGCCGATGCCCAAATAGGGAGTGGACAAGCCGGCATGGGCGTTCGCTCCATCGTTGCCGGCGAAGACGAAATAGCCGCCGACAATCGGGCCGAGAATCCAGCCCACGCCGTTGAACGTTTGGGCGATGTTGATGCGCGTCGCCCCGTGTTCCGGTGGGCCGAGCACGGTCGTGTAGGGGTTGGCGATGGTTTCCAGGCAGGTCATGCCGGCGGCGATGACAAACAGGCCCAGCAGAAACGCCGAATAAGTTCCAATGCTCACTGCGTGAATGAACCAAAACGCGCCGCTGGCAATCAGCACGAGGCCGACGAGGATGCCACCCTTGTAGCCGAACTTCCGTGCGATCAGGCCGGCGGGAATTGCCATCAGGAAGTAAGCCAGATAATTGGCGAACTGCACGAGGCCGGACTGTTCCTTGGTGATGTGCAGCGAGTCCTGAAAATGCTTGTTCAGGATGTCAATCATCCCGTTGCAAAAGCCCCACAGCAGGAAGAGCGATGTGACCAGGGCAAACGTGAGGAAAAGATTTTTACCGTCGGCGGTTCTGAAAAGCCCGCCGAATTTTCCGATGGACTTGGTCTCAGTGGTGGGTGCAATCATAGGTTGGTGGTGTGCGTTGGCAAATCAAAAGGGCTGTCGGTGTGCTTGTAAATATTTTAACGGCCGCGCTGCGTCAAGTTTTTCATTTCAGGCAGAAAGTTTGCCAACGAGTGGATGAATCAGCCGGGTTGGACAAAAATCCAATTTGTCACACTCGGGTTCTTTTTTAATAAATGTCATGATGGTTTCATCAGGGTAAAACCAGGTTTAACATCCGGATTTGCCGCAATGAACCTCAGAACATTTTCATAAAATGGAACCCTTCGGGTTTCGCGTTACCGGTTGAAGCAGATATGGAAATTGTGCCTGTTATCGGTGAAGGCCGGTTCAGACTTTTGAGTGCCGCTTGTATTCTTTCATCCGCGAACAACGCGGACCGTAAGAGATTGCAAGATTGAAACTACCACGAAGAAACACCGCTAACACGGATAAATATGTCGCGACTTGCTTCTGTTTAACCGTAAGTTGTTGATTACAAAGATGGTGGAGCCGAGGGGATTCGAACCCCTGACCCCCACAATGCCATTGTGGTGCTCTACCAACTGAGCTACGACCCCATCCAGAGTCCGCACACTCTAAATAGCTGAGCGCCGTTGTCAAAGGAAAACACCCATGGGACTGCCAAACATGAATCACGCAAGGTTTTGACTTGGAACTCCCGGGCTCAAACTTTATAACGCCCGAAACATGAATGACGAGTTGCCCCTGGTCAGCGTGCTTATTCCGGTACGACCGCATAAGGCGGAGGTCAAAGCCGCGACCGCGGCCCGGCAATTCGATTATCCGCCCGAAAAACTCGAAATCGTCATCGTGCGCACGACCGATCCGTCCATCGGGCCGGGCGTCAAACGCAACGCCGGTCTGAAGGCAATTCGCGGCGAACTGGTTTATTTCCTGGACGACGATTCCGTCGCGCCGCCGGACAATGTGCGCCGGGCGCTCAGGCATTTTGCCGACCCGACTGTGAAAATGGTGGGCGGTCCGAACCGGTGTCCGCCAGACGCGCCGAGATTTGAGCGGGTCCTGGGACTGGTGATGGGGAGTTGGCTGGCGTTCGGTCCCAGTTCCGCGCGGTATCGGCCCGTCGGCAAACTCCGGGCCGGCGGCGAGAAGGAATTGATTTCCTGCAATCTGATCGCGCGCCGCGACGCCGTGCTGGAGGTGGGCTTTGATCCGAAATTATGGCCGAACGAGGAAAACGCGATGATGGACGGCGTAAAAGCACGCGGCGGCAAGTTGCTTTACGACCCCGAATTCATTGTCCATCGCCGTCCGCGGCGCGACCTGCGTGCATACACAAGAATGCTGCTTTTTTACGGCGGCGGGCGGGCGCAACAATTTCGCCTGCATCCGACCCTCGACTCGCTGCCCAATTTCGTTCCGCCGCTGTTCTGCGTCTATTTGCTGGCGTTACCGTTTTTGCTCGTGGTCTTCTGGGCCGTGAAAGCGGTTGTGCTGTTGTCGCTGTTGCCGCTGGCGTTGTACCTGCTGGTCGTGCTGGGGCAGACAGTTTGCGTGGCCGCCCGGAGCAATCTGGCACTGGCCGTGCTGGCGCTGCCTTTGATGATTCTGACCAATATCCTTTACGGCTTGGGTTTCTGGCGCGGTTTGGTTATAAAAATTGCACCACCACCGCCGGCGGCGGAAAAGGACATCCGGTTCGAGACCGTTCCGGTGTGACGTAAACCATCAAAACCCAACAGCCATCGTAGCATGAAAATAGCCATCCTGTGCGGCGGACAGGGCACCCGCTTTCGCGAGGTCAGTGAAATTCTTCCCAAACCAATGGCGCCCATCGGCGAGCGCCCGATCCTCTGGCATATCATGAAGATTTACGCGGCGCATGGCTGCCACGAGTTCGTGTTGCTGCTCGGCTACAAAGGCAACTACATCCGCGACTTTTTCCTCAACGGCGCCGCTTCTGCCATCGACGCGAAGGTGGACGTGAGCCGGGATGATCCCAACTGTCTGGTGGTCCATCAGCCGGGTTCTGAACCGTGGCGCGTCACGCTGGTGGACACCGGTGAAAAAGCCATGACCGGCGCGCGGCTCTGGCGCGCCCGGCGTTACCTGGAGCCGGAAGGTGTTTTCGGCCTGACCTACGGCGACGGTGTCGGCGACATTGACATCACGTCGCTCAAGAAATTTCATCAATCTCATGGCAAAACCGCCACGCTTACCGGAGTTCATCCGCCCAGCCGGTTTGGTGAACTGACGGTCAAAGGCTCCGCCGTTGTAAAATTCAACGAAAAGCCCGAAAAGAGCACCGGTTACATTAATGGCGGCTATTTCCTTTTCAACGCCAGTGTGTTTGACCGTTATCTGAATGACCGCGAAGACCTGGTGCTGGAGCGCGAACCGTTGCAACGCATGGCCGAGGCGGGCGAGTTGATGATGCATGCGCATGAAGGTTTCTGGCATCACATGGACACGCCGCACGAATTTGACCTGTTGAACAACCTCTGGAAATCCGGCCACGCTCCATGGAAAATCTGGAAATGAAGGCTGGCGACCGGACATCCGGCTGCTGATTGGCATGTCCTGCTGTGAAAAATGCGCTTTGGACCAAGGCGTTGAAAACCTCTGCCGACCCGGAGCGCTCCCGGCATTTGCTTGAGTCACTCGCTGCGGCAGGCGCGCGGGTGCAACTGAAAAAATTCTCCGCCGATTCCATGCGCGCTTTCGCCGCGCTGTCCGGCGGTTCGCAGACACTCGGTGATCTCTTGCTGGCGCATCCCGATTGGTTGCCGCTGTTCGACATCGAACGCCTTAAATATCCGCGTCGCACGCCGGGTTTTCAGCAGGAACTGGATCGACGGCTGGGCCCGGCGTTGAAGGCGCGGGACTATGCCGCCGCGTTGACCGGGCTGCGCCGTTTCAAGCAGCGCGAGCTGTTCCGCATTGCCGTGCGCGACCTGGCCCGCCTGAGCCACGTCGTGGAAATCACTCGCGAGCTTTCCGACGTCGCCGATGTTTGCCTGGAGGCGGTTTTCCAAATTGTATGGTTACAACTCACGACACGGTTTGGCCGGCCATATCATCAGGACGCCGCTGGCCGCTGGTGGCCCACCGCTTTTGCGGTACTGGGCTTGGGCAAACTTGGCGGACAGGAACTCAATTACAGTTCGGACGTGGACTTGATGTTTGTCTATGACGACGAAGGTGAGGTGTTCAAGGAGACGCCAAATAACCGGGAGCGCCGGCATCTTGCCCCGAAAGCTTTCGGGGCGGGACGCCAGCGCTCCCAGTCCAGTCACCAGTTTTTCGGCAAGCTGGCCGAGGCGTTCAGCGCCGAAGTATCCCGGACGACGGAGGATGGTTTCCTGTTTCGCGTGGATTTACGTTTGCGGCCCGAAGGCGACGCCGGACCGTTGGTGCGCTCCCTTGAAAGCTGTGAAAACTACTATGCACAATGGGGCCAGACCTGGGAGCGCATGATGCTCATCAAGGCGCGTCACGTTGCCGGTGACAAGGCTCTGGCGGCGGAATTTATCGAAATGATCCAGCCGTTTCGTTATCCGCATTCCATCAGCGAGCGCGTTCTCCACGAAGTTGCGCTGGTCAAAGACCGCATTGAACGGGAGGTGGTGGGAGTGGATGAATTGGAGCGTAACGTGAAGCTCGGCCGCGGCGGCATCCGTGAAATCGAGTTCATCGTCCAATCGTTGCAGGTTTTGCACGCGGGCCGTCTGCCGTTTCTACAAATTTCCCAAACGCTTCCGTGCCTGGAGAAACTGAAACAGTACCACTTGCTGGCCGGTGATGAAACGGAGCTGCTGGCCTCTGCCTACCGCTTTCTGCGTGACGTCGAGCATCGATTGCAGATGGAAAACAACCTGCAGACGCACACCCTTCCGGGCGATCCGCGGGCGCAGTTGCGGCTCGCGCGGCTGATGGATTTCAAGTCGTGGGAAAAATTCGGGTCAGCGTTGCAGACACACACCGGCAACGTGCGGCGGATTTACGACACATTGCTGAAGCGCGAATCGCCGGAGGCGCAAAACATCCTCCGGCCGGAATTTAACGGCAAGGAATTGGAATGGGAAACATTGCTGGCGGCCCATTCCTTTCGCGAACCGGAGACGGCATTCCAGATGTTCAAGGAATTTGCCGAAGGACCGGGCGATGTGCACGTTTCAGCGCGCACGGCCGAACTGGCGCGGGAATTAATTTTGAAGTATTTGGCACTCTGCCCGAGACGGAAGCCGGAAGACAGAAGTCGGAAGTCAGAAGTCGAAAAGACTGTTTCGGGCCTCCGACCTCTGGCCTCCGACCTCTGGCTTTCTGATCCGGACCGGGTACTCCTGCGGCTGGCCAGTTTCATCAGCGCGTATGCGGCGCGGGTGCCGTTGCTGGAATTGTGGAACGCCAACCCGCCATTGTTTCAGCTGATGCTGTTGCTGTTCGATCGCTCGGAATTTCTGGCCGAGATGGCGATCCGCACACCGGATTTGATCGATGACGTGGTGACAGGCGGTCGTCTGCGCCAGCGCAAGTCGGCGGATCACATTTTGAAGGAATTGCGCCGTGGCAGCAGTGATCTTGATCAATTTGTCTGGTTGCGGCGTTACCACGAGACCGAGTTGATGCGACTTGGTTTGCGCGACATCCTCGGCCTCGCCGATTTCGAGCACAATCTGGTTGAACTATCCGCGCTCGCCGACGCGTGCCTGCAATACGCGCTCGAAGCTGTGACGCGCAAACACCGGTTTAAAACCCCGCCGATCGTCATCGTGGGCCTCGGCAAACTTGGGGGCGGTGAAATTGATTACGGCTCCGACCTCGACCTTTTGTTTGTGACGGACGCGAAGACGAAGGAACTGCCCAAATTACAACGGCTGGCGGTGGAGGTGATGGAATTGATGTCACGCCGGACCGAGCAGGGGATGGTGTTCCGCACCGACGCGCGGTTGCGGCCGGACGGCGAAAAAGGCCTGCTGGTGAACACGCTGGACGCTTACGAACAATACTATCGTCGCCGCGCGCAGCTTTGGGAAATTCAGGCACTGACCCGCACCCGGCCCGTCGCGGGAGATTTGAAACTGGGCAAACAATTTCAAGAGTTGGCGACGACGATGACGGACTTCTCTGGAGTAGGACTGGTGTCGCGCCTGTCTCCAATCGAGAATAATAGAGACAGGCTGGAAGCCCGTCCTACGTTGCCAGCCGCCTACGCCCCGGATTGGAAATTACAAATTCATCAGATGCGATTACGCATTGAAAAGGAACGC
>Ga0265338_10007462_pt1 | contig 13560 bp, 21 predicted proteins | sample 42126metaG_FD_193579 | JGI IMG/M metagenome (GOLD analysis project Ga0265338, IMG submission 193579) | Rhizosphere microbial communities from Carex aquatilis grown in University of Washington, Seatle, WA, United States - 4-21-26 metaG | ecosystem: Host-associated > Plants > Roots > Rhizosphere... | reverse complement strand
TGCCACCCCGGGAGAGCATCGGACAGACCAGCTCCATCCTGAAAGCCAACGGCAACACGCAGGTGACGGTACGCATATTCCCCGGCGCGGATCACACCTTGCGGGTGCCGCCGGCCACGCCCGATGGCTGGCCGCACAATGCGGAAGGGTTCCCGGACATCATCGTGGCGTTCGCGGATGGGGCGCTGAAGGACTAGCTAAAGGGCTCTGAGCCCTTCACTCACCCTAGAAATGTATCAAGCGAGGGCCCGGCACCGTCCCCTCAGCGACGATGGCGAGCCGCACCGGATCGGCGGGCGGGAGTACGTCCTTCACCTCGAGGTTGATGACCTGGATACCGTGGTGCAGGGCTGCTGCCACTGCATCATGGTCCTTCGCGAACTTGCCATCCAGCGGATAGCGGGTCGCCCAGGCCTTCCCGCCGGCGATGCCGATGTACAGCAGCGGGCAGAAGGAAGCCTCTCCCTCCTGGCGCTCGCTGCCGGCCGCGATGAGGTATTTGCCCATCTGCGTGAACTTGAGGCCCATGTTCGGGGACTGCTCCGGGGGCTGCGCCACAACGGGCACCTGGGTTTTCTTGCGGCCTGAGAACTGCATCACCGCGGGCTCTGCGGCGTGTCGCGGTAATGGCTTTCATAGGCTTTCTGCTCACGCTCGGCGCGCCGATGCTCGCGGCTCTTCAAGGCCGCCGAGGCATCCGCTGCCTGTCGCGCAGTATCGAGGTCAGCGACGTCGCGGCTGTTACGGTCTTCGGGGTTCAGTTCGCGTGGGATATCGGTCATGGCGGCGGTCCTCGTGGAGGAGGTCACGCTGCAGCAGACCGGCGTGGCAGGTAAGGAGAATGCCTGAGCACTCTACGCTTTTAATGAACTGCGTGCCCACTTGCCTAAATGCCAAGGGCCAGGCCCGCTGCCAGCACGAAAGGGCCGGCGACTGGGCCGGCCGGTGCATCCGTCCAGCCGCGATCCGATCACCGAGCCTTCTTCGTCATAGTGATCATGACCACACTGACCAGCACCAAGAGGGCTCCGAGGATGGTGCGCAGGCCGAGGGCCTCGCCGCCGAGTGCGTAACCCACCAACACGGCGACCACCGGGTTCACGTAGGCATAGGTGCCGACCCGGGTCGGTGAGTCGCGATGCAGGAGCCAGACATAGGCGGTGAAAGCGACGATAGACCCAGGCACTATCAGATAGACCAACGAGAACCAGGCCGCCATGGAGATGGCGGCGGGATGGAAGTGACCGAACTCGCCCAGGGCGAAGGAGACCAGGCCCAACATCACGCCGCCCACCAGCATCTGCGCGCCGGAACTCAGGAACTTGGACTCCGGCAGCGGCTGGGTGCGCGCGAACACCGCGGCGATGGCCCAGGCCAGGGCCCCCACCAGGAGGGCGATGGCGCCGAGCCCGTCGATGGGCGCGCCGCCCAGATCCAGGGAATGGCTCACCAGCACCGCCACGCCGCCCAGCCCGATCAGGAGCGCCACCGACAGACGCCAAGTGAGCTTCTGGGTGCGCAGGAAGACGATCTCCGCCAGGGCCATGAAGGCGGAGATGGTGGCCATCATGATGGCCGTGACGCCGGAAGGGACGCGCTGCTCCGCCCAGAACACCAGGCCGTAATCCACCAGGAAGATGAGGAAGGCCAGGAGGGAGATGGACGCCCATTGACGGGCTGTCGGCTGCCGCTCGCCGCGCAGCGCGGTCCAGCCATACAGGAGGGCGCCGGCTATCAGGAAACGTATCGCCGCCATCAAGAGCGGCGGCATCTCCAGCACACCCACGCGGATCGCGAGGTAGGTGGAGCCCCACACGAGATAGATGATCGCGTAGGCCAGCAGGACCTTCCAGCTGGTGCGGTGGGTGGCGGCTATGGCATCCATCGGGCGCCATGATGAGACCAAACATGGCGGATGGGTAGGGACAGTTCGGGCCCGACTCCCCTATTTCTGGTCCAAACCTTCGAAGGGATCACGCCAGGCGGGAAGCTGTGAGAGCTGCTCATGCCAGCGTGTGACTTCCGGGAACTCCCGCAGCGGCAACCCGGCTTCATCGGCGAAGGGCAAGGACGTGGCCACGCGGAAATCCGCGTAGGAGATGCCGCTGGGCAACAGCCATTCCCGATCCTTCAGGTGCGCATCCAGGATGGCGGCGAACTGCCTGAACTCCTGCAGGGCTTCCTGCAGCTTCACGGGCTCCACGGAAGGCGGGCGCATCTGCGGCGGGAATTGCGGGATCACCACGTGCTCGAAGTACAGCACCGATGCCGCCTGGGTAAGATGGTGCGTGCCCCAGCTTATCCACTTGATCATCTCCGGCATCTCGGTGCCGCTGCGCCAGAAATCCGAAGCGGCGAGCTGCGAGAGCCGGCAAGCGATGGCATCCGCCTCCCAGAGCGTGCGCCCGCCCTCCTCCAGCACCGGCACGCGGGTGTTGGGGTTCAGCTTGCGGAAGCCCTCGATCTGCGCCGGATGGAAAGGCCGGGCGCGGACGAACTCGACCGGCGACTCGAGATGGCGCGCCACGGCCACCGCGACACGGGGATTGAGGTTGTGGGAGTAGTAGAGCTTCATAGGCAGGATAGGTTATCCCGAGAAAATGCGGTCTGTCCCTTATCAGCCGGGACTGTTCCTTATCTCCCGGATCCGCAGCCGCATGAGGCTTGCCGCCATGCTCGCGGACACATCCATGCCCTTCTGCGCGCCCTGGTACGCATCCGTGGCGAATGCCGCGCACAAGTCGCGCAGCGTCTCCCAGGCCTGCTGTGAAGCTTCGGCATCCTGCCTGTATTGGCCTACGTTGCGCGCGTAGTCCTGTTTCTCGATGGCGGAACTGTCGGGCTGGTCGAGGAAGTCCTCTCCGTCCGAATAGCCCTTCACGTCATCCTGGTAGGCAGCCTGCATCCCGGATGCGAGCTGCTTCTGCTCGTCCGCGGTGGCCGGGCTCAACTGGCCTTTCACGAACACGTCCGTCATGAGAGCGCGGAAGTTATCCCGCACGTACATGAGCTGCATGTCATAGGCCACGCCGCGCACGGTGCCTTCCTGGAATTGCTTGAGGAGACGGTTGGCATCCAGCTTCTCATAGCGCTCCTCCGCTCTCAGCAGTGCATCCCACTTCTGCTGCTGTGCCGGGGTGAAGGTACTGCGGATGGCGCCCATGGCCTTGTCGAACTCCTGCTTCTGCAGACGCTCGCGGATCCAGCTACAGAAGCCCAGTGAATACATGCTGTAGGCGATGTCATGGCAGAACTCCACCCGGGGCGCGTCCGCATCCCGCATGTGCTCCTGGACCTGGCTCTTGAGGTTGCCGGCTTCGTTCCCCGCGCTGGCATCCAAACCCCAGGTCTCAAGGTCCTGTTCCGCGAGCTTGGGATCCTTCGGCGTACCCTCGCCGTTCAGCGTCATCAGGACGATGAACTGCCGGACGTCATGGCCCTGGAAGCACTTGAAGGCCTTGCCGTAATCCACCGGCCGGCCGATGCCGTAGTAGGCCTCGACACAGGGCTGCACCGAATCCTCCCGCAGGTCCTCGGCTGTGGCGGGAGACGCCCAGGCCGCGAACGATGAAAGCAGGATCAACACACACCAGCGCATATCCAAGGTCATAGAGTGCTCCTAGCCATTGAACCCGGTCCTCATCTCTCGGACCCTTCCGTCGGCTGCTGCATGATGATATCGAGCGCGGTCACGAAGCCGAAGACGACCGTGAAGAAATCGATGGTCAGCGCCGTGCTATAGACAGCCGCGCTGTACGGGGTGCCTGCCAGCATACATACCAGCATCGCCAGGGTCACGGCGGAGCCGAACACGACGAAGACCCAGAATATCGCGGGCGGCGGCGCCGTGCCGACTGCCTTGCGGCGGCGCATGGGATAGGTGACCTGGAGAGCCAGCATCGGCACTGCGAACAGCACACCTGAGACCCGCCAGATCGACTTCTCATCAATGTCGTAGAGCGCGAGCAGCGCCGGCAGCAAGGCTGCCGCCGCCAACACGAAGACGTAGCTCATGACCGTCCTGGCGATGTACCTATCGAGCAGCGATATCTTCGCGCCCGCGGCCTGGCGCACGACGTACAGGAGCGCCGAGAACCCGGCGAACGTGATCATCACGGTCGCCAAGGTATATAGGAGAGTCGCGCCTTTGAATTCCACGTCCTTACCCCTTTGCGCTCTTTGACAATATCAGCGGACGAATTTCATGAATCTTTTGTGACAGTGAGCGGCGGAGCCGCGGACGGGCAGGCAGAAGTCTGCCCACTGCCCCAGCGAAGCACGCAAACGCGGCGCAGCTCAACCGCAACTGGAGTACTCCAACATAGCCGCCGGGCTGTGGATACCCCCTCCCCTTAATCCGCGCGGAACCGCGGCCTTCATCCTGGGCCTCGAGCCCCTTCCGATCCGATCCCTCTAATCGTTAGGCGCAGCAAGAGCCTTGAGGTCGGAGGCCCTGTCCTGCAGGAGTCGCGCGCGCGCTTCCCGTAACTCCGCTACCAGGGGCTTGGCCTTGGTTCCATCGGCCTGGAAGCGCAGTAACGCTGCGTGACCATGGAACACCAGGTGCGAATCGGTCACGAGCGGATGATCCTGGGAGGCGGTATCGAGCATGTCGTCGTAGATGTCGTCCAGCTGCAAGCCGAGCTTGGTCACCGTCTCTATCTGCGCTTTCCTCGGCAGCGCAGACTTGTCGAAAGTCTGGATGAAATCATGTTTCTCCTGGGCATCCATCGGCGAGCTCTGCACATCCGCATGGACCGTATCGAGAAGCTGCTGGGTCAGCCGTAGCGTCTCGGTATTCACTTCGCGCAAGACTTCGATCTTGTGATATTCGGCGGTGCGGTCGGCCTCGATCACGAACGTGTCCGTCGTGTCGAGATCGAGCTTGCCAGCCGTCTGTTCCTTCGCTTCCATGGCGAATCGCTGCTGCTGGATCGCGCGCAGGTCCCGATCCAAGGAGTCCAGGAATGGAGCGTACTTGCCGTAGTCCGACTCGGCATAGAGCATGGCCGGCATCTTCGTCTCGCTCCCCAGGCGGGTGATCATCGCCACGAGCGCCGCCTGAGTGGCTTTCTGCTGGTCGCGCACCTGGCCCACGTCTGAGAACCAGAGCAAGCCGAACATGAACAGGAACGCCGCCAGGCAGAAGGCGGCCGACCAGGCGTAGGAAGCGTGGACGGACTTCAATATCAAGCCGAGCACCACCCAGGCCAAGACGCCGTAGACGAGCCCCTGGCCAGCCAGGTATCCGCCTTTGTCGGCTGACAGCCTCAGGAATGCGATCGCGAACCCCGCGGAGACGAACAACATGGCCACCGCGATCAACGCGGTCACGACGCGCAAGCTCTCTTCGTGCCTGGATTCCCCGTCCATCATCCCCCTCCTCATCGGCCTCGCGGACAGTCGCCACCTTGGCCCCACCCGCGACGACGCCATCTTAGAGCATCGAAACCGCGCTCTGTCCCCTATTATCATGTACTCCCAGCCACCCCAAATCGAGTGCCGCCATGAGCATCCATGTGGAACTGGAAGTACGGGAGACGGCGTCCCGGGGGCGCGGGGTGTTCGCCTTGGCGGCCATCCCCGCCGGCACTCTGATCGAGACCGCGGATGTCATCTACATCCCGCAGAACGAGATAGGCGTAATCGAACGCAGCATACTGGCGGACTACTACTTCCGCTGGGGCCAGGACGGCTGGGAAGGCGCTCTCGCCCTGGGCTACGGCTCTATCTACAACCATTCCTACACGCCCAATGCCCACTACGTGAAGCACTTCGAGCGCCTCACCATCGATTTCATCGCCCTGCGGGACATCGCCCCCGGCGAGGAGATCCGCACCAACTACAACGGCGATCCGGACAGCAAGAAGAAGGTGTGGTTCGAGGTGAGTTAATAAGGCAGTCTGGAAATCGTGGTCTGCCCTGCTCAGTGCACTGGTACCGGTGCCAGTATCAGCGGTGGCGTATCCTCGCTGACCTCGCCCTTGGGCGGGAACGTGAGCACCGTGTAATCGATGTTGCCATCGCCCAGGGCCGGTACCGCCTGCTTCAACAACGGGATGTCGCGTTCACGGGCATCTCTGACTACGGGCCAACCGCCGGAGATGAGGGGCACACCCAGCATGGTCTTCGCGTCAGCCTCCAGGGTCATATGGATGTTACCGATGTAGGTGGCCCGCCCCGCCTTCACCGTGAACGTGACCGGCTCGAAGTGCCGCGGGCCCAGCAAGGTCCTGCCCTGCGACGACTGCAGCCAGAATATCTGATATTGGCCAGCAGGCAGTTTGAGCGCCACCAGACGGCCGCAATAATCCTTGAACGGAGATTCGTCCGAGAAGTGGAGGTTGCAACTGGAGTCCGCGACGATCTCGGTGAGCCCAAGCACCCGCGGGTTGGGCGTCGCGAGTATCCGCATGGTCGTATAGATCGTCACATGCGGGTCCGGCTTATCGGTCGTGAATGTGCCGATCACGAGCCCCTGCCCCGTGGCTCCGGCCTTATCGAGATCGAAACTCTCATGCACGTTCCCCAACCCGCTACAGCCGGTGAGTGCGAGCAGAATAGCGAAGAAATAAAGACGCATCTCGAGCCCCCTGAATCGCGACTTCTGCTCAATTATTCCCTAAGGTCCTGACAAATGTCACCCGAACTTCGGCTGTGGCAGCGAGTCTACCCCTTCGGACGTTGCACCTATGCTCAAGGGGGACACCATGTCGAAGCTTAGAACTTCTCTAATCCTGGCTGCCTGCCTGATGACTTGGGCCGCATGGGCGGCGGACGCGCCCTTCGTCGGGGCATGGAAACTGAACCCCACCAAGAGCCGGCTCACGGACCAGATGAAGGTCGAGAGCGCGGGCGGCAACACGTTCGTATTCGATTTCGGTGCAGGCACCGAGACCGTGGCTGCCGATGGCACGGATCAGCCAGGCTATGGCGGGACCACCCTGGCAGTGACCCTCGAGGGCCCGGATGCCTTGAAGGTGGTCCGCAAGAAAGACGGCCATGTCCTCCTGACAGCGAACTGGCAACTTTCCAAGGATGGGAAGGAGCTCAGCGATGACTTCACCAGCTTGGCGCCGGATGGATCCGCTTCCAACCTGAAGTACGTGTATCAACGCACCACGGCGGCCACGGGCTTCGCAGGGACCTGGGAGAGCTCGAGCGTGAAGGTGGACTTCGATCTCACCATCAAGATCCAGCCCTACGAGAAGGATGGACTCACCGTCATCTCGCCCACCTCGGACAAACCCAAGAACCTGAGTTTCGATGGCAAGGACTATCCGAACGCGAGTTCCAACGCGCCCACCGGATCGACGTATTCAGCCAAACGGGTAAGTGAACGCACCGTGGAGATAACCGACAAACTAAACGGCAAGGCCGTGGACACTCAGCAGTACGCGCTCTCTTCCGACCTCAAGACCTTGACGCTGACCATACGCAGGGCCGGCATGCAGACGCCCAATGTCCTGGTGTTCGACCGGCAGTAGACCAACGCCAAGAAGCACTTCGAGAAAGTGGTCGAGATGACGGGGGCGGCGCCCATCAAACAGCGCTCTTCCCAAGCTCACGCAGGTCATATGTAAGCCCGGGATCCCCTCCCGGGGCCTGATCTGCCTCCGTTCCTCACCATCCCTGCCATATATGTCGGTCGCGTGTGCTGGCGCACAGACACTGTGCCACCACCCGCCCATGCTGAGTCCAAAGCCTGGCAGCGGCAAAACCCCAACACGGAAGAAACGAACCATGACTCTCGGCACAATCTTCTTGATCGTCCTGGTACTGATACTGATCGGCGTGTTGCCGACCTGGCCGCACTCGCGCTCCTGGGGCTACTACCCCAGTGGCGGCATCGGCCTGGTGGTGGTGGTGCTGGTCATCCTGATCCTGATGGGGCGCATATGATCCGCCGCCGCCAGTCTCAGCCGGGAGGGGCGTTACGCCTATCGTCCCTGTCGCGACATCAGCGCATCACCGGGCTCTCCTTCGAGGACTTCGTGATGCAGATGGGTCGCGAACGAGCCATCGCTGACGGAGAGCTCCAGCTGGATGCCCTGCAGAGCATGCAGAAACGGGGCTCCGCCGCGCATTAGATAGGGCGCCACGCCCCTCAGGGCATGTGTTCCGCCTCCAGCGGCAGGACGACCCAGCCGTGCTTGGGGTCTTCATAGACTGAGACGCGCGGCGCCGGGGAACCCGGATCGGCGATGGCGTGCCCCCTCAGAAATCACGGTCTGAGCCCTATCATCCAGGTCCGATGTGGTTACCTTGAATCCAGACGGACGGCCCCGGACGTGTCTTAGACGCCCTCGCGTACTTGAAGGGGGGTAGACTGAGACGATACGGAGGCAGGCATGGCTTCAGACCGCAAGACACTGGAACGGGTACGCAAGATCCTCGCTGACCAGCAGGTGGTGGAGAAGCCGATGGTGGGCGGCAGCCGCGGGATGATGGTGGACGGCAAGCTCTGCGTGAGCGTCGGCATGGGCCGCATCCTGGTGCGGGTGGACAAGGCTTCCCGTCTCAAGCTGCTCAAGAAGCCCGGCGCCCAGCCCATGAAGATGGGCGGCAAGACCCTGAACGGCTTCATCTTCATCGATGCATCGGGCTATCGCACCGACACCCAGCTCAAGGCCTGGATACAGCAGAGCCTGGATGTGATCGCGGCGGCGCCGGCGAAGAAGGCCGCTGCACCGCTCAAGAAATAATTGGGATCTGCCCCCTTATTCGGAACCCAGATCACAGATAAAGGGTCCTGACCCTTTCTCCACTGCATCTTCCTCTCCCCAATTAGGACGGAGACCGACCTATTGCCGGGCCATCCTGCACGCCAGTACGGCGCCCACGCGTCCGTACCCCAAGGCACGCAACGGGAGAACCCATGTCTACACGCACTTTGCTCAAGTTCAGCCTGGCCACCGTCCTCCTGGGGCTGTCGGCCTTAAGTCTTGCCACCCAGGATCACCTGCAGCCGCGCCAGGGGGACGATCTCTCGGGCCTGCACGCCTTCGACCTCAGAGCCGGATGCTGGACCATCCACAACCACGTGTTGAAAGAACGGCTGGCCGATAGCCATGACTGGTTCGATTACGACGGCACCCAGCGCCTGTGGCTCACCATGGGTGGCTACGGCAACGTGGACGACACTGAACTGCACAGACCGGACGGCACCTATTACGGCGTGACGGTGCGCACCTACGACCCCAAGACCGGCACCTGGTCCATCTGGTGGTACGACGGCCGCGATCCCTCCGGCGACCTGGACCCGCCGGTGAGGGGGCGCTTCAAGGACGGCGTGGGCAGCTTCTATTCGGATGACACCCTGCGCGGCAAGCCCATCAAGGTGCGCTTCACCTGGTCGGGTATCACCGCCAGCGCGGCCCACTGGGAACAGGCTTTCTCCGGCGACGGCGGCAAGACCTGGGAGACCAACTGGACCGCTGATTTCAGCAAGATCGACTGCACAGCCAACTGAACGAGCCGCCCGCGGCCGGTGAAGCCGCGGGCGTCCAGCCGAAGATTTTTTAGACTGCGCGGATTTGGATGCCCGGATGCCGCCGCCAAAGCGCAACCGCAGGGGCGGGAGGACTATAATTGACTTGTCCCATCGCTGTCCTTGGATACATCCAACGGGCAGTCCGCTGACTCAAACGGAGCAGGCCCACGAAAATCGCCCCATCGCAGAATGCCCTCCTCGCCGCGTTACCCCACGTGGTCTACGAGCGTCTATTGCCTGATCTGGAACTCATCCCGCTGACGCTGGGACAATCCATCTATGAGTCCGGTGAACATACGGAACATCTCCTGTTCCCCACCACGGCCATCGTGTCCCTGCTCTACATCCTGGAAGACGGCACTTCCACGGAGATCGCCGTCATCGGCTATGAAGGGGCAGTCGGCATCTCGCTCTTCATGGGCGGGCAGAGTACGCCGAGCCGCGCCGTGGTCCAGAGCGCGGGCCATGGCTATCGGCTGAAGGCCAGTGTCCTGATACCCGAATTCCAACGCGGTGGCGAGGTGCAGCACATCCTGCTGAACTTCACGCAAGCCCTGATCACCCAGATGACGCAGACCGCGGTTTGCAACCGGCATCACACGCTGGATCAGCAGTTGTGCCGCTGGCTGCTGCTGAGCAAGGACCGGCTGCCCACGAACGAACTCATCATGACCCAGGAACTGATCGCCAACATGCTGGGAGTGCGCCGCGAAGGCGTGACCGAAGCTGCCGGTCACCTGCAGGCGGCAGGCTTGATCCGTTATACGCGCGGCAAGATCACGGTGCTGGACCGCCCGAAGCTCGAAGAGCGGGTCTGCGAGTGTTATGCCGTGGTGAAACGCGAGTACGACAGGCTACTGCCCTACATGACTGCCATGCCCAGGTCTTCGCCCGATACGGAGTCTGGACGGCCTGCATCGAGCCGATTGGACAAAACGTGAGGCTCTCGCTCCAAACCTGATATCACCTCAGGTCCCGACCTCCTGGTCGCGTCGCCATCATAGGATCCGTGTCCTGTCTTAGACAGGATATGACCTATGTTGGACAGCGCACGGCAACCTCCTGGAAACCAGCCTATGGTCAGGCATCACAGGAGATCAGCCATCACGAACCCAGGACCCGTCGCATGAACAAGAACCTGCCGCCACAGGTGGAGCAGACGCCCCGGAAGAACCATATCCTCGCGGCACTGCCGACGGCGACCTACGGGCGACTCTTCCCGGATCTTGAACTCGTGCCGCTCGAACTCGGCGAAGTGCTCTATGAGCCCGGCAGCCGCCAGGATTACCTGTTCTTCCCCACCACCGCCGTCGTCTCCATGCTCTACGTGCTGGAGAACGCCGAATCGGCTGAGATCGCCGTCGTGGGTTATGAAGGCGTGATCGGTATCTCCCTGTTCATGGGTGGCGAGACCACGCCGAGCCGCGCGGTGGTGCAGAATGCGGGCTACGCGTACCGGCTCAAAGCGGCCGCGATGTTGACGGAATTCGAGCGTGGCGGAGCGGTGCAGCACCTGCTGTTGCGTTATACCCAGGCGCTGATCACGCAGATGACGCAGACGGCAGTGTGCAACAAGCATCACGCCATCGACCAGCAGTTGTGCCGCTGGTTGCTGCTGAGCCTGGACAGATTGCCCGCGGACGAGCTGGCGATGACCCGGGGCCTCATCGCCAACATGCTCGGCGTGCGCCGTGCCGGCATGACCGATGCCATCGACCTCCTGCAATCGTCGGGGTTGATCCACTACAACGCCGGCACCATCACCGTGCTCAACAGGTCGAAGCTGGAACAACGCGTCTGCGAATGCTATGCCGTCGTGAAACGTGAATACGACCGGTTACTTCCGATCTTGGGACTCGACATCAAACCCCTTCCCGATACATCGACCTGATATCCAGCAAGTGACTACTGACTACGCTTCCGGAGAACAAGATGAAATACCTGTGCCTGGCCTACGGAGATGAACAAGGCTGGCAAGAACTGACCGAGCGCGAACAGCATGCGGTGCTCGCGCAAGACGAGGTGGTGCGCAAGCGGGGCGCCATCATGGCCTCGGTGCAGAAGAGCGTCACCTGCCTGCGCGCATGGGACGGCGCGGCCAGCACCACGGGCGGCCCCTTCCCCGATCTGAAGACGCCGCTGGCGGGGTTCAGCATCATCGACGCGGCGGACCTGGACGAGGTGGTGGGATTGCTGGCGGGAACGCCCTGCGCTCGCGCCAAAGGCGTGATCGAGATACGACCGATCCGGTCGATGACCGACACCTAAAGCTGGAACGCGCGGCCCGAAGATCGGGTCACGCGCGTCCCAAGCATCAATGGATCAAAACTATCGGCTCAAGACTTGAGGCTCATCCCTTGCTCTTGTCGGCCTTCTTTATGTCTTCCTTCGCATCGCCGTAGCTGGCCTGGACCTTGCCGCCCGCTTGCTCGAGCTTGCCTTTCACTTTCAGGCCCTTATCGTCCGTGGCTTTACCGACGGCGTGCTTGACGCCGCCTTTCACTTCTTCGACACGGCCTTTGATTTGATCGTGGTTCATCGCATTCTCCGGGGTATTGGTTATGTAGCACAGCATGGATGCCATGCCTGGCATCGGCACCCTGCCCAAGAAGGTTACACAGCGAGCCCGCAATGTTCTGTGCGCTGCTACCCATAGCCCTCCATGCGCGGACTGCCACGAGCTCAATCACCGCGACAAGGCTTACGACATGTGGGTTTGGATCGAGGAAGGGCTGATCAAGCGGGGGTAGCAGAGCATTCAACTCCACTAAACGATCGTGGTCTGCCCCCCATTACTGTCCGTGTTTGACCGGCAGTAGACTAAGCATCCTTGATGTCGCAAAGGAATCGCCGATGGTCACTGCCTCATGCCATTGCGGGCGGGTCACGCTGGAACTGGAGACGGCGCCGGAGCAGGTGACGAGCTGCAACTGCTCCATCTGCCGCCGCTATGGGACGCTCTGCGCCTATTACCGCCCGTCGCAGGTGCGGGTCACGGTGAGGGACGGGAAGACCGACACCTATATGTGGGGCGACAAGTCCATGGCCCACCACCGCTGCCCTGACTGCGGCTGCGTGACCCACTGGACCGCGGTGCCGGAGGGCGACATCGACCGCATGGGCGTGAATGCCCGGATGCTGCCGCCGGAGGTGCTGGCAAAGGCCAAGGTGCGGCATTTCGATGGGGCGGAGACTTGGAAGTATCTCGACTAGGAAACTGTGGTCGGTCCCCTATCAATGCACCCTCTGGGAGGCGGGCGGCAATTTATCGAGAAGCCGTCGCGCGTACCTGTAATCCGGCGCGAGCCTAAGCGCCGTGGTGAGATCAGCGCTGGCCGCCGTGGTGCAGAACAAGACAAGCTTATCGCCGTGCATAGAGTGTCCCTCGGGGCTCTTCGCCGCAAGTATAAATCAGGATCTGAGCCCCCTCATTCCTGGAAGAAGCTGATCCTCTATCAGGGCGCTGCGCGCCTCGATGGCGCGGATCACCGCCACCATGTCGTCGCCGCCGAGACCCAGGGCTTCGGTCTCGGCATAGAGTGCGTGGCACACATCGAGGAGCGGTGAGGCGATGCCGGCCGCGCGTGCGGCCTCCGCGATCAGCCGATTGTTGTAGAGGACATTGCCGATCGCCGCCTGTGCCGCGAAATCGTGCGCGAGGAGCTTCGCCGCCTTGACGCGCGATACATCGTTCGCCATCGGACTGGAATCGAGCACTTGGACGAACCTGCCGAGATCGAGATCATGGACCGCGGCGAAATGCATGGCTTCGGCAAGGCCTGTGACCATGTTGATCATGAACAGGTTCACCGCGAGCTTCATATGGAGGGCGCTCGGCACGTCCCCGCAGGCGAAAGCCTCCCGGCACATGGGGATGAGAAGCGGGCGGACTCGGGCCAGGTCATCGGCCTCGCCCGCCAGCATCGCCACCAATTGACCTGCCTCCGCGGGCCTGCGCGACCCGGAGACCGGCGCCTCGACATAACGGCCGCCGGCGCCACGCACTTCCGCTGCAAGCGCCTTCGAATAGTCCGGCGTCATGGTCCCCATGTTGATCAGTGTGTGAC
>Ga0265338_10007461_pt1 | contig 13560 bp, 11 predicted proteins | sample 42126metaG_FD_193579 | JGI IMG/M metagenome (GOLD analysis project Ga0265338, IMG submission 193579) | Rhizosphere microbial communities from Carex aquatilis grown in University of Washington, Seatle, WA, United States - 4-21-26 metaG | ecosystem: Host-associated > Plants > Roots > Rhizosphere... | reverse complement strand
GAGTACGCGCCGAAAGCCAAAGATGACCTGGAGAAAATCCAGAAGCTCGGCCTCGACAAGCTGCCCGTGTGCATGGCGAAGACTCAAAACTCGCTTTCGGACAATCCGAAACTGCGCGGAAGGCCGCAGAACTTCTTGATTGTCGTGAGAGAAATCGAAATTGCCGCGGGAGCAGGATTTGTGATTCCGATTACGGGAGAGATCATGCGTATGCCCGGACTTCCGGCGATACCGGCCGCGGAGAATGTCGATGTCGATGAGCAGGGAAATATAACCGGATTATTCTAAAAGCCGTTCTCGTTTACATCTGTAATAAGAAAATCCCAATCAGCGAATGCCTCTGGTTGGGATTTTCTTTACGTCTCATTCCTTCCGGCGACTAATGCGGCGCTCCGTAGAGATTTGAGAGCGCGAGGTTCACCTCCAGAACATTGACGAGTTTCTCGCCAGCTAATCCTCCAAAAGGGGCCGAGGCATTGTTCTGAACGATCTCTTCTACCTCTTTGCGCACGTCAATCGGATCGCGTTTCAAGTCTGAGGCCCATTTCGCTGCGACGCGGTCAATCTGGTATTCCGCATTTTGAAGCGTGATGTGCGGATCGAGTCCGGAGCCCGATGTTGTTACCATATCTCCCGGTATGTTTTGCAAGGCTGCATCCGGATGATCGTTTCGCCACATATCAAAAAAGATCGCCTGAATATCGCCACCGGTGCTGACTAGCTTGATGACAGTTACAGCTTTGCCGTCAGCACCGGTGTCCGGCATGGGTGAAGGGAATTTGCCGGGGTGTTCATTTGAGAATACCTGAAAGAATGTTACCGCAAGGTCCGACGCCGCCGGTTGCGGAGTGCCCGGATTGCTCTTAATGTATTGAGCGACCGCATCCGGATGTTTCGTGCCCCAATCTGAGACATAACCGATGTGCAGCGAATCCGTATTGGCCCATGCCACCGCGTCGGAAGTGTGCATCGATGCCCATTGACCAACGAGGTGAGGATTGCCCTGATACTTGTCTTCCTGGAACCAGAATTCGATATCGGGCCCCACCGGCTTGCCCGCCTTGAAGCCGCTCTCGTACTTCACGATCGGACCGAGCGTTCGAGCAATTCGATCCCGCAAGGCATAATTGGATGCTGCTAATGCCGACGATGTCGAAGCTCCGGCGTTGAATGAGGCAGCAGAAGGGCGAGGCTGAAAATATTCGTCTTTCGTGAATGGTTGCGCGATGAGCTTTGAACCTGCCGGCTTTCCGTCCTTCCCAAGAAGCATACTGCCGTTTGCCTGAAATGGGAAGAAGATTTGTCCTATGACCCACAGCAGCAGCGGGAAGACGATACAGCAGATCACCACGACAAATACCAAGAGCATTCCGCTTTTAGAAATGTACTTCATCATTGTTGGATTCTCCTTATAGACTTCATTAACTGACAAAATGAAAAGCGACCATGACCATATCAATTAACTTGATGCCGAAGAAGGGAAGTGCGATACCGCCGAATCCCCAGATAAGAAGGTTTCGTCTAAGAAGCGCGTCAGCGCCGAGCGCGCGATACCGCACCCCTCGAAGCGCGACAGGTATTAGCGCAGGTATGATGAGCGCGTTAAAAATCACCGCCGATAGTATTGCCGAAGTCGGCGAATGCAGATTCATGATATCAACTGCCTTTAACCACGGCAGTGTCCCGGCAAAAAGGGCCGGTATGATGGCAAAGTATTTTGCAACATCGTTCGCTATTGAAAATGTTGTGAGCGAACCGCGTGTGATGAGAAGCTGCTTGCCAATTTCCACGACCTCAATCAGTTTTGTTGGATCGCTGTCCAGATCAACCATGTTCGCCGCTTCCTTCGCCGCCTGGGTGCCCGCGTTCATGGCAAGAGCGACGTCAGCCTGAGCCAGCGCCGGAGCATCGTTCGTTCCGTCGCCCATCATGGCAACGAGCTTTCCCCCTTCCTGTTCTTTTTTGATATATTCCAGCTTGTTTTCCGGCGTGGCCTGAGCAAGGAAGCCGTCAAGCCCAGCTTTCGCTGCGATCGTCGCCGCCGTTAATTGATTGTCTCCCGTAATCATGATGGTGCGCAATCCCATTTTTCGCAGTCGGTCGAATCGCTCGCTCATGTTTGGCTTCAGAATGTCTTCAAGCACTACGACGCCGGCTACATGCGTTCCCTCGGCGACAACGAGAGGAGTCGCGCCGGTCCTGGCAACGCTGTCAACAACATTCTTGAGATCGTTCGAAATCTTTCCGCCGTTTTTTTCCACCAATTGAATGATCGCATCCGAAGCGCCTTTCCGCAGCTCTCTTCCATCCGAGAGATTAATGCCGCTCATACGTGTCTGCGCGGTAAACGGAACGGCTTCTGCTTTCGACAGGACCTCCAATGGGAGTTCCTCCTGCTTTTCGTACAACTTCACAATACTTTTTCCCTCGGGTGTTTCATCCGCAGCGGAGGCAAGGGCTGCCAGCTTCGCCAGCTCAGAAACTGAATATTTTCCGATCGGAATGAATTGTGTCGCATGGCGATTTCCGAGTGTGATCGTGCCCGTCTTGTCCAGGAGCACAACATCGATGTCGCCAGCGAGCTCCACGGCCTTACCGCTCTTTGCGATGATATTCGCCTGCAATGCGCGGTCCATTCCCGCAATTCCGATTGCTGCAAGCAATGCCCCAATTGTAGTCGGAATAAGGCAGACCAGAAGTGCAATCAGGGTTGGCACATCAGTGCCGAGACTTTTCAACGGTTCGGAAATTCCGAGGTAGCCGGCCATGTATTGTTCCGCATTCCATGACATCGGCCACAATGGAATAACGACGATCAAGAAGATGAGCGTAAATGCAGAAAGTGCAAGCGTCAAAGCAATCTCGTTGGGTGACCGTTGGCGGATAGCCCCCTCGACCAATGCAATCATCCTATCAAGAAACGATTCGCCGGCTCCGCTCGTAATTCGGACCACGATGCGATCCGACAGAACGGTCGTACCGCCGGTGACGCCGGAGCGGTCGCTGCCGGAGGCACGGATGACGGGAGCCGATTCGCCTGTGATCGCCGATTCATCGACGGACGCAGCTCCTTCGATGACTTCTCCGTCACCGGGTATCATTTGCCCTGCCTCTACGACGACGCGATCTCCAGCGATGAGGAGCGCTGACGAAACTTTTTCAATGGTTCCGGAAACTGTCAATCGAGAGGCCACTAATTCGCGGCGCGTGCGCTTGAGCGACTCTGCCTGGGCTTTGCCGTGTGCTTCTGCAAGTGCCGTTGCGAAATTTGCGAACAAGACCGTCAAGAAGAGCCAGATGTCAAGGGCGATAAAATATGTTATCGGTACCAGGCTTGCTCCAGCGGTGAATGCCGCTTGAATGACATAAAACAGTGTCAGAAACGCGCCGACTTCGACAACGAACATCACCGGATTTTTCCACTGCACATCCGGGCGCAGCATAATGAATGCTTGCTTGATCGCTTCAATGGTCGTTTCCTTCTTAAAGAGCTTCTGTAATTTCAAGCGCCGAGGCGATGACGGTTGCTGAGTGATCGAGGGGACATAGGACTCCGCAGCGTTCTCTCTCTCCCTCACTCTTGTGGTTTCCACTACAGTATTCATATTTTCATCCTTTAAGACTTTATGTGAACCTACGATTCTTGGCACGAATTTGACTTGTGCAAATCAAAGATATCGATCATCCACCAAACGGCATAGGCCCAAAATGTTCTGCGAGCGGCCCGAGGGCTGCGATAGGGAGGAAGAGCAGAGCGCCAATGATGATGATCGTCGCGAATAACAGAGTCCCGAAAGTAAATGTGTTGTCACGCAATGTTCCCAAGCCAAATGGGCTATGCTTTTTCATTCCGAGAAACGCTGCCATAGCGATCGGCGCGATAATCGGAATAAACCGACTGATAACAATCACAATGGCTGCAGCGATATCATATGCAACGGCCTCGGGGGCCGGAGTTGGATTATTGTTGAAGCCGTAACTCACACCCAAACCATCAAACGCTGAACCATTGTTGGCAGAGGCGGACGAGAATTGATACATGATCTGAGAAAAACCATGCGCGCCAGGATTGCTTGTAGATTTGAGTCCCCAATCTGTCGCGGCGAACAAACCGCTTGGAAAGAGGATCATGAGTGGATGAATCAGCAGGGCAATGACGGCTAGTTTTATTTCCCGCGAGCCGATTTTTCTTCCTAGATACTCCGGTGTCCGTCCGACCATCATCCCCGCTACGAAGATTCCAATGATGACGTACAGGAGCATGTTGATCATCCCGACCCCTTTGCCTCCGAAGATGCAATTGAGCCACATGCCGACCATCGGTGAGATTGCCGCGATGGGGTTCAAGCTGTCATGTTCGCAGTTGACTGCTCCGTCTGTAACGTCGACGGTCAATGCGGCAAAGGTAGCTCCCGCCGATGTCCCGAACCTCATTTCTTTACCTTCAAGGTTGCCGAGATGCTGATCGACAGGGAGACCCGCCACGGCGGGCACCGCGATCGGACGCTTTCCGCCGGGAGCAGTGGAACTGGGTATCTCATAATTCTGTGCAGGATGGCTGGTCAAACCCGGATTCGGTTGAAGCGTATCGAAGTAGACAGCCCACACAATTGTGCCGACCATGAGGACCATCATCACTGAAAAGATGACATAGGCATGACGGATACGCCCGAGCATTCGGCCATACATCAAAACGAGAGCGAACGGAAAGAGCATCATCGCAACGCACGAGAGGAAGTTCGTGAGCGCGGTTGGATTCTCGTATGGATGTGCAGAGTTCATGCCGAAGAATCCACCCCCGTTTGTGCCCAACTGTTTCATCGGGATAAACGCAGCCAGCGGACCGACCACAATATTCTGCGGGCTTGGCTCGCCTTTACTCGTCACCCCCATGGATCCTTTTTCGAGAGTCGAGACATTGACTGAACTTTCAAAAGTCATAGGCGAACCTTGTTGGAGGAATACAATGCCGAGGAGAAATGCCGCCGGCAAGAACATGTACATCACGACACGCCACATGTCGATAAAGAAGTTGCCGATCGACGAATCGCCGCGTAACGCACGAATAATGGCAGTGAGCCCGCAGAACCCGATCGATGCCGACAAGAAGAAATTCGTTATGCCGAAGAAGATTTGGCTGAAGTTCGAAAAATGTTGATCGCCGGAATAGTGCTGCAAATCCGTGTTGGTCATGAACGAAATAACGCTGTGAAGGATCGTGCTCGGGGCGAGCATGCCTTTGCCGTCAGCGTTCAACGGCATCCACGGCTGGAGCCACAGGACGAGGAATCCGAACACGAAAAGGGCAGTATTAAAAATGAGTATTGACGCGGTATACTGTTTCCAGTTATGGGGTTCGTCTTGAAAACGACTTTCAAACCATTGGAAGATCGGTAATGGTTTGTATTTTCCGTCCATGATCCATGCTAGGTAATGGCTCAGCGGGAACGCAAGTACCGTCGTCGTAACAAGAATCGCGACCGGGAGAAGCCAGATGTGAAGTAGCATTGTTCTGCTCCTTTAACTATTGCTGATGTGGATGATGTGAGATTTTTTAAAATTTTTCCGGGCGTAAGAGTGCAACAACCAGATAGACGAACAGGAACAAGGCGACGGCAGCGGTTAGGTAAATCATAGGTCTTCCTCTCTTTCCGATAGTTAGATGTTATCGCAAGCTTCCATGAACCAGTAGCACAATGCCATTAATGCGATGCCAAGCAGGAACATCGCCGGCAGCCAGATCGAAAGATTCATATAGACTCCTTATGAAATAGGTTCGTTGAGTGGCAATTCATCCTCTTGCGCTGACAATATGATAAAGGACGAAAGTGTTTGCAATGAATAAGATATAAAAAACGAAGCGATGACCATAAAAATCCTATAAAACTGAAAGGCCAACGTTGTTTAACCTTATTTATTAAAGTCTCCTTCCGGTCGGAATTGCGGTGAAGTCCGGCCTGGAGCGGATGATACTTATTCTTGATCCGCGAAAGCAGAAATGATCTTCAACGGCGGCTGCGGTTTATTCGATTGACAGAATGGGTGATGAATTGGCGGGAATAACGGGAGGAGTCGAAGCGCAGCAGGGGCTTTACGACCACATTAATGCTTAACGACTAACTTGTAGCCTTTCCCGGATTCAGTCTGAAACAATTGCGGGTCATTTGGATCATCTTCCAACTTTTTCCGCAGCCTTCCGACATAAACCCGGGAGTATGGGAGTCTCTTGTCATACGAGGGCCCCCTGATTTGCCTTGATATATAGGCATGTGTCAGTACTTTGCCGGCATTATGAACAAAGAGCGAAAGGAGTGAGAATTCCGTCGGCGTCAGCTTGATTATTTTCCCCTTTTTGCTCACGACGTGATTCTCAAAATCGATGAGGACAGATTCTGTCTCATATGTCGATCCCTGTGTTGTGACATTAAACGACCGTAACACTGAACGCACGGACGCCAGTAGTTGTCCTTCGCTAACTGGTTTCGAGATGTGGTAATTCGCTCCGGCTACAGATGCTGTGAGGGCGTCTTCCTCGGGGAGCGGGGGAGAAAGTATGATGACGGGGAGGAGTGCTGATGCCCTCAATTCTTTCAGGATGTTGATGTCGGAATTCTGAAGAGATTCCATTCCGAGTATCACGAGAATGCACCGGGTCGCAAAGACATGCTGAAGAATATTGTCATGCTTTTCGGCCGTCTTCACTTTGTAGCCGGCACGTTCCAATGTCTTCTGGACGAGCCGCCTGACTTCAACATCCTCATCAATGATAAGAATCGTGCCGGAATTAAGCATTTCAAAACCTTGAAATTATTCCAAGTACCACATCTTCCTCTCAAAAAGGAGCGCCAGGGCGTTGTTCGGGTGGATCATGCTCAAAACAGAAGACGCCCTGCATCCCAAGTCAACAGCTACTGTGGCGCTCCAAACTCGCTGCGCAGTCCCAGATTCACCTGGAGCACATTGATCATCTTCTCTCCCGCTAATCCATCCAGAGGAGCGAATGAATTCTTCTCCAGAATATTTGCTACTTCCTTACGAATTTCGTCGGGACTCCGCTTCAGGTCCGCCGCCCACTTCGCAGAAACGCGGTCGAGCTGATAAGTTGCATTCTGGAACGTGATGTCCGGATCGAGACCCGAAGCCGACGTGGTGACCATGTCGCCCGGAATATCCTGCAAAGCCACTGTTGGGTGATCCAGCCGCCACATTTCAAAGAAAATGGACTGAATATCGCCACCGGTGCTGACTAGCTTGATCGCAGTGGCAGCTTTGCCGTCAGCACCGGTGTCCGGCATGGGTGAAGGGAATTTGCCGGGGTGTTCATTTGAGAAAGTTTGGAAGAAAGTCACTGCAAGGTCCGACGGCGCAGGCTGCGGTATGCTCGGATTGCTCTTTACGAATTGAGCGACCACATCTGGATGTTTCGTTGCCCAGTCCGCGACATAGGAAGTGTGCAGTGAGTCGATGTTAACCCACGCAGTTGCGTCTGCATTGTGCATGGATGCCCATTGTCCGACAATGTGCGCACTGCCCTGATACATTTCGTGCTGGAACCAATCCTCGACATCGGAACCGATGAGCTGTCCGCTTTTTTGGCCGTCGGCATATCTCACGATCGGACCAAGCGTGCGGGAAACACGATCGCGCAAGACGAAGTTGGAGGGCGCCAGCGCAGACGATGCGGATGCTCCGCCATCATAAGATGCCGCTGAAGGGCGGGGTTGGAAGTATTCGTCCTTGGTAAACGGCTGCGCGATCAACAAAGATCCGACCGGCTTGCCATCCGGGCCGTTCACGATACTTCCATTGGACTGGAATGGGAAGAATACCTGTCCAAACACCAGGAGCACGAGTGGATAAAAGACGCAGCAAATGACAACTGCGAATAAGAGGAGTAAAAAGCTTTTCGAAATTATTGTAGACATTGTGATTTCCTCCGTTTCAATGATGCTTCAATTCACAAAATGCAGAGCGACCATGATCATGTCGATTAGCTTAATGCCGATGAACGGCAACACGACTCCGCCGAGTCCCCAGTTGAAGAGGTTCTTCTTCAAAAGGTCGTCGGCTGCCATTGCTTGATATTTGACTCCCTTGAGAGCAACCGGAATCAATGCGGGAATAATCAGTGCATTGAAGATCACGGCAGACAATATTGCGGATGTCGGCGAGTGCAAGTTCATAATGTCGACCGCCTTCAACCAGGGGAGCGTCCCCGCAAATAGTGCGGGTATGATTGCGAAGTACTTCGCAACGTCGTTCGCTATCGAAAACGTTGTCAAAGAACCGCGGGTTATCAGAAGCTGTTTCCCGATGCGAACAACCTCGAGCAATTTCGTCGGATCGCTGTCTAGGTCGACCATGTTGGCTGCTTCTTTTGCTGCTTGCGTTCCGGCATTCATCGCCAATGCAACATCGGCTTGAGCAAGGGCAGGAGCGTCATTCGTTCCGTCGCCCATCATGGCAACAAGCTTTCCACCGGCCTGCTCTTTTCGAATGAATTCAAGTTTCTTCTCCGGCGTGGCTTGTGCGAGATAGTCATCGACTCCAGCCTGGGCAGCAATAGCAGCTGCCGTTACAGGATTGTCACCCGTAATCATCACTGTTCGCAAGCCCATCTTTCTCAGCTCGTCAAATCGCTCTTTCATGTTGGGCTTGAGTATGTCCTCAAGAGAAATCACGCCAACCACATGAGAGTCGTCTGCCACAACCAGGGGAGTCGCACCCTTTTTTGCAACATCGTTAATTAACGCATTAAGCTCAGGAGGCTCTACTCCGCGGTTGTCCTGGACAAATTGAATCACTGCATCCGGCGCTCCTTTTCGCAGCTGTCGTCCACCTGAGAAGTCGATGCCGCTCATGCGGGTCTGTGCAGTGAATGGTACGAATACTGCATCCTTCGGAACACTAACCGGCTCTTTGCTCTGCTTTTCGTACAGCTTCACAATGCTTTTGCCTTCCGGCGTTTCATCGGCAGCAGAGGCAAGAGCCGAAAGGCGTGCGAGGTCAGCCTCTTTGTATCTTCCTACCGGAAAGAACGTGGTTGCATGTCGGTTTCCGAGTGTGATTGTTCCGGTCTTGTCAAGCAGCACAACGTCAATGTCTCCTGCCAACTCCACGGCTTTGCCACTTTTAGCTATAATGTTTGCCTGTAACGCGCGATCCATACCGGCAATTCCGATCGCTGCAAGCAACGCTCCGATTGTCGTCGGAATAAGACAAACTAACAGTGCGATCAGAGTAGGCACATCCGTACCGAGGCTCTTCAACGGCTCTGAAATTCCAAGGTAGCCGGCCATATATTGTTCGGCATTCCATGCCAACGGCCAGAGTGGAACAACGACAATTAAAAAGATGAGCGTGAATGCCGAGAGGACAAGGGTCAGAGCAATCTCGTTCGGACTTCGCTGCCGGATGGCACCCTCGACTAGAGCAATCATCCTGTCGAGAAATGATTCGCCCGCGCCGCTGGTAATCCTAATAATAATCTTGTCGGAAAGAACAAAGGTTCCTCCTGTCACTCCTGACGCATCGCTGTGCGCCGCGCGAATCACTGGAGCCGATTCGCCTGTAATCGCAGACTCGTCGACCGACGCAATGCCTTCGATGATCTCGCCGTCACCGGGAATCATTTGTCCGGCTTGAACCACCACTCGATCGCCCAATTTGAGCTCTGTTGAAGAAACCTGCTCAACCGCATCATCAGATCTCAACCGATATGCTATCGTATCGCGGCGTGCCTTCCTCAACGAATCCGCCTGCGCTTTTCCGCGCGCCTCTGCAAGAGCGGTTGCGAAATTAGCGAACCATACGGTTAAGAAAAGCCAAATGGTAAGCGCGATGAAGTATGAAATCGATACCTGGCTTACATTGTTGCCGAATGCCGCTTCCAACACATATAGAAGCGTCAATATTGCCCCGACCTCGACCACGAACATCACCGGGTTCTTCCACTGTATATCCGGGCGCAGCATTACAAACGACTGCTTCAACGCAGGGAGTAAGGTCGTTTTTTCAAGCAATGCTCTTCGCGTAACACGGCGTAGGGGCATCTGTAATTTCGAAGAAGGAGTTCCTGCATCCTCTTCGACTTTATGTTTCTTATTTCTAACTTCACTCATGTTTAACTCCTTAAGACTTTTTTATCACAACTTCTTTGAGCTATGCCTGATCTATGAGAGTGTGTTGCTTCCTCAACCACCGAATGGGATCGGCCCCAGATGTTCGGCCAAGGGTCCGAGCACTGCAAGCGGGAGAAAGAGCAATGCGCCGATTATGAGAATAGTGCCCAGCAAGAGATAGCCGAAGACGGCAGTATCGGTACGCAAAGTTCCAAGATTAAATGGACTTGTCTTCTTTGCTCCGAGATACGCAGCCATGGCAACTGGTGCAACAATGGGGATAAAGCGGCTGATCAACATGACGATACCTGCGGCGATGTCCCATGGTACCGCTTCGGGCGCCGGAGTCGGATTATTGTAGAAACCATAGGTGACCCCTAATCCATCAAAGGCCGAACCGTTATTCGCAGACGCAGAAGAGAACTGATAAAACATCTGTGAAAGTCCATGTGGGCCGGGATTGCTGACCGCTTTCGTTCCCCAATCGGTTGCTGCGAATATGCCGGTCGGCATGAGAATCATCAGGGGATGAATCAAGAGCGCAATAACTGCCAGCTTCACTTCCTTGGCACCGATCTTTTTTCCCAGATATTCCGGTGTTCGTCCAACCATCATGCCTGCTATGAAAATCCCTATGATAATAAAGAGGAGCATATTGATCATGCCGACCCCTTTCCCGCCGAAGACACAGTTGAGCCACATGCCGACCATCGGCGACAATGCTGCGAGGGGATTCAGGCTGTCATGCTCGGAATTTACAGCACCGCATGTAACATCTGTCGTCGTTGCAGCAAACGTTGCACCTGCGGATGTTCCGAAGCGCATTTCTTTCCCCTCCAGATTGCCGAGGTGCTGGTCAACGGGTAAACCTGCGACCGCGGGCAATGTCACGTCTCGATTGCCTTTTGGTGCTGTCGCACTGGGGACTTGATATGTCCGCGATACAGAGTGACTTGTGAAAGCCGGGTTAGGCGAATATGTATCGAAAAGGATCGACCACACCATCGTACCCGCCATCAGAAATAACATCACGGAAAAGATGACGTAGGCATGGCGCATTTTCTTCAGCATACGGCCGTACATCAACACGAGAGCAAATGGGAATATCATCATCGAAAGCGTGTTAAAAAAATTCGATAACGCAGTGGGATTCTCGAAAGGATGTGCAGAGTTCATTCCGTAGAACCCGCCTCCGTTGGTACCCAACATCTTGATAGACTCAACCGCAGCAACAGGTCCGACAATAATATTCTGCTGATTCGATTCGAGACCGACAATGTGATAGACACTCTCGAGGGTCATTGGACTTCCCTGCGAAATGAAAATGGCGCTGATGAGAAGTGCCGAAGGGAGAAAAAAGTAAATCAACACGCGCCACATGTCGAGGAAGAAGTTTCCCAGATGTGAATCGCTCCTCAGGGCCCGTATGATCGCCGTTAAGGCGCAGAGGCCTATCGCAGCCGAGATGAACATGTTGGAGATGTCGAAGAAGATCTGGCTAAAATTGGAGAAATGTTGATCCCCGGAATAGTGCTGAAGGTTCGTGTTCGTCATGAAAGAGATCACGCTGTTGAATATCGCGCTCGGAGCGATCATCGGTCGGTTCATCGGATTCAGCGGCATCGATCCCTGGAGCGCCAGCACGAGGAAACCGAAGACGAATAACACGGTGTTAAAAATCAGCAACGATCCGACATATTGCTTCCAGTTCTGATGACCGCTGTCCAATCGCTTCTCAAACCATCCCAAAATACGGAGCGGTCGATATTCTCCATCCATGATCCAGCCCATATAACGACTAAGCGGAAACGCCAGGAGTGTGGCTGTGGCGAGAAGGAGAAACGGTAAGAACCAAATTTGAAAAGTCATTTTCTTAACTCCTTTATGCCTTATTGCTTGATGGTTTGCTTAGAATTTTTCTGGCCTCAAAAGGGCAACAACCAAATAGACAAACAGGAAAAGCGCTACAACCGCGGTCAGGTAAATCATTTTCATCCTCTCTTTCTGATGGTTAAATATTGTCGCAGGCTTCCATGAACCAATAGCAGAGCACCATAAGCGCGATGCCCAGGAAGAACATCGCCGGCAGCCAGATTAGAAGATTCATACAAGTATCCTCCTTACAAAAATTATTTGCAGTTAGACCGCTCTAGAACGTATGTAGCTAGTTGTTGGAGATTCACAACTTCACAGGAAGCCGGCTTCGTAACCCGAGCGGTATTAAGATCCGCTAAATGCCGGCGCGATCAATGACGGGGACAAATATGCAGCAGCGGGAGATAGAAGGCAATGAACGGGATATAAAAAGGAACGCGGCGCTCATAAAATAACTATAAGAAAACTGAAGCTATAACTAACGACTCGACAAGTTTACAACAAATCAAAACCATTAAGATAACGCGGGGAATTATGCCGGTACCGGCTCCGTCCTGACGCCGTTGATGTTGCTCACCGAATAAATCGAAATCTTTTCCTTTCCCGTCTCAGACGGGCTCACGTGTTCAGAAACGATTGCTGCAGCTGTTTCCGAAGCAGCTTCCGAACAAATAAGTTCGACTTTAATTTTTGGAATGAAGTTCATTCTCTGGGTAACTCCGCGGTATGCGATAACCGGACCGGCTGAAGCTACATACTCCAATATTTCAGTCGCCCTGATACCGACGAGCCCGGCTCGTACCAATCGCTCTCTAAGCTCTTCAAAATCTCTCGGTTCGACAATTGCTTCGATTTTTTTCATATCTATCTCCCTTTTGTGAATTGAGATTCAATAAAGACAGTCGTTAACCTGCCAGCGTGCGGTAACTCCGGATCGCATTGAGAAGCTCTTCCGGCTCATCAGTTCCGATACGGAATCGATTTCCATCTTTCAAGGCAAGTTCCACAGCCTTGAAGCCTGAAACGTTCCACAAAACGTATCGTCCCGGCCTCCAGCGTATTCCCCAGCCCGAATACCATGGATTCCGAACTATCTGAGCGCTTTCTATTTCTGAAAGTGCGAAGGTCTTTTGGATAAGTCCGACTCCAAATCGGCACACGAGCGCGTTACCTTTCACTTCCACAGTCAATGAAAAGAACAAGGCAAGTGCCAGGGCGAGGAATGCGAATATTCCCAGTCTGACCGGCCCGGGCTGCACCGGATTCCACACATTGAACGCAATGAGGCCAACGCCTATCCCAGCTATGATAATGGTGCCGATTTGTCTATGATGGTAAGTCATTTCTTTATCCTATTGAGTTGAAATGCTTCCGACAGAGCCGGCGAAATCTGCGGAGCGAGTGGTTTTCTTCTGAGTGAACACCAGAGTGAAGATATCGTCGTCAGGAAGTTTCGTCTGTCGATCGAATCGGTCAGGAAAATTCCGGGAGACATATTCCAGCGCCGTATTCAAGTTGTTGCCGAACGCAGAATATGCAGAGACCACGACACTGATACCCTGGT
>Ga0265338_10007459_pt1 | contig 13564 bp, 11 predicted proteins | sample 42126metaG_FD_193579 | JGI IMG/M metagenome (GOLD analysis project Ga0265338, IMG submission 193579) | Rhizosphere microbial communities from Carex aquatilis grown in University of Washington, Seatle, WA, United States - 4-21-26 metaG | ecosystem: Host-associated > Plants > Roots > Rhizosphere... | reverse complement strand
GGTTCTAAGCGCAACTGACGGAACGAGCCGGATGACCATTTACTCGTCCGACGAAACTAAAAACGACAAGGGCGTTTTTGATTGTGTAAAGGCCGAAAACTTTAAGGGGCTCGAGGGATCCCCGGTCAAACAAGTGGCCGGCGATACCAACTCCCCGGCGGCACGCTAAGAGGTAAATTATGAAATTCGCACTTCTTCTCATTCTTTTCACGGCCTCGGCACCCACGTTCGCCGAGACCTACGAAAATTTACTCTCGAAAGCGGCGCAAGACGAAATCAACATCGCCTTCTGGAATAACATAATTGACACCGACAATGCGAAAATTCCCATCCTTGGTCCAAAAGACAAGAGCATGCTGCAAACTGAAGTCAGTTCTCTGCAAATGAAAGTCGACGACACTCGCTCCGATTTCGATGTCGTTGTTAAATATAAAGCCATCCCATCTCCCACGAGCGACTTATCTAAATTGTCTTCGATCGAATTGGTCGCTCTGGGTGGATACTATGCCGGCGAAAAAGAGCGTTTAGAAACTCTGATTCGCGATTGCCCCATCGCCACGCGTGAGGAAAAGCAAGGGATGGACTGCGCGAGTGCGACCACGAAGACCCGCACGGCCCAATTGAACAGTAACAAGGCCGGATACGACGCGGTTCTCAAGGTCATTCGCGAGCGCGATGCTGAGATCAAACAAGCGGCCGATGCCGCCACCGCCAAAGCCGCAGCCCCTTCCACTTTGGCCGATTTAAAAGGTAAGACAGTGAATTTCACCAAGGGCAGCGATTTTGCAGTGACCGACAAAAGCGACATCGATTTGACGAGCTATCAAGTTTCCGGCAACTGCACGACGACCGTGAAATTCACCAACTTTGAGAGTTACTCCGCGATGTACACGGGCGACTCTTCTCCGTCGTGGACTATTGGAAGCTACCTTCCCGGTTATGATGTCAAAGGCAATTCGGATTTGTGCAAAGCACTCGATGGTCAAAAAATTAAAGCCGCTTGCTATAGCTCTATGCAACTGGGAGAGCCGTATCACGTACCCGGCTCCGTGGTTCTCAGTTCGACCGACGGCACAAGCCGTATGACCATTTACTCAAACGATGAAAGCAAAAGAGATCAGGGCGTTTTTGAATGTTTGAAGGCGGAGAACTTCAAGGATCTCTCGGATGCGAAACAGGTCGCCGGCGGTACAACGCCCGCTCCCGGCGGTAACGGCACAGCTAGCAACTAGAAGGTAGAATTTATGAAAACAGCACTCTTACTTTTGATCCTTTCAGTAACTTCCCTCGCCCATGCCGACATCTTGGACGACAAAGCCGATGCCGGCGGCCAGATGCTCGAGCAGCAACGGGCCCTCTATAGCCAAGCGTACAGCGTGCACAATCGCTATTGCGCAATGGATTCGACCGAGACCAAGAATTACCCAAATTGCGATGCGAGTGAAAAAGTCTATCGCCAACAAGTGGCGGATCTTCAGAAAAAAGTAGATGCGATGGTACCTACGCACACGCCAATCAAGTTTACCCGCGACCAAATGTCACTTTCCACAGATGACCTTATGTATGAGCTGATGGACCGAAAACAAAACCTGCTCGAAACTCAGAAGGACCTCGACAGTTGTCTCGCCAACAACAATGGTAAAGCCGCCAGCTGCACCGATACTCAAAAGTATCTCGATTTCTACAAAAAAACGTATGGAGAGGTGAAAGCCAACTTGCTTAAGAAGGGCGGCCTCGAGGCCTTTACAGACAAGCGTCCCGCGCAATCGCTCGACGAGATGGCGGGCCTTACCGTCAAACAAGCCCGCCTTTCGGAATTTCAATATGGTCCCTACGATCCCAAAAGTAAATCGACGTCGTTCCGCGACGGTTCTTGCGAATTCGAAGTCTCCGGCTTGCCGAATGCCGACGCCTACGCGGCTATGTACATGTCAAACGAGCCGGCCGACTGGAAAGTCGGCGAGTATCACCAAGCCGACCCCATTGACGCCGAAGCCCCCGGCGAGACTTACGAGCATGCGCTCGTTGAATGCCAAGCCCTTAGAGCCGAACTCCGCGGCGCGTGCACGCAAACGATAAAATTTCATTCCAGTTTCCACGTCCCCGGATTCGTCACGATGACGTCCGACTCTGGCAAAACGCTGAAGGTTTATTCCAGCGCTGAAGACAGCAAAAAGGGCGTGTTCACTTGTTTGGCTGACAATATGTTCGAATTTCCGCAAGTCGCCAAAACAGCTCAGGCCACTGACAAGCAAACGGCCAGCACCTCAATCCCTGCGACCGGCACCACCGCGACGAGCCGTTAATTATTTCTGTTCGAGTTTGCGCTGCTCTAAGCGCGCCGCGCGCCGTTTAGCTGCGGCCGCGTGACGGCGGACTTCTTCCGGAGTTTGCGGCAACACTTGCGGCACTGGTTGCGGTTTGCCGTTGGCGTCGATCGCCACGAAAGTCATATATGCCGAAGCCGTATGGAACATTTTTTTGGTGAGTGGATTTTCCGCATCTACGCGCACGCCGACTTCCATCGAAGTATGCGATACAAAATTCACCGAAGCTCTTACATTTACGATCCAACCTTTATAAACCGGCTGCACGAAGTTCAGCGCATCGATACTCGCGGTCACCGTCTGCATCCCACAATGCCGCATACTCGCGATCGCCGCGGCGATATCGATCCAGGACATGATCACGCCCCCGAAGATGCTCCCTACAGCATTGATATGCTGAGGCATCACCATTTCGGTCATGGTGACTTGGGATTGGGAACAGGGAATGGGCTCTGCCATGTTGAACTCTCCTCGTTGCGCTGCGTCCGGAAAAGCGACTAGGTACCCTCAAATAGAAAAAGGACCCTTAAGGTCCTCTTTCTATCTGAAATAATTAGAAATGAAATGCTGCGCTGTGCCCTGGAAAAAGATCCAGGTACCTTAAACGCCGGCGTCGTTACCGAAATCGTTACGGCGAATGCCACCGATAGGGCCAGCGCCCGTCGCGAGGCTCGTCGTTCCCGACTGCGATTGCGAACCCATATTGATCGCACCCGAATTGTTTTCGGCGATGGGCTTTTCTTCCTTCTCGACGAATCCGAGATGCGGCAAGCACCATACGATCAACTGCGCACGCGACTTGACGTTCATCTTTTTATAGATGTTCGTCAGGTGAAATTTTACCGTCTTCTCTGTGACGAATAGCTGGTTAGCGACTTCCTTGTTCGAAAGTCCCTTTGTCACCAACTCCGCAACTTCGGCTTCACGGTTAGACAAACCTTTTTGAATTAACACATCTCTGAGCATCCTTGCTCCCTCCCCTTTAGAGTTACTTACCCTCGACCCGTCTTTTGATCTAACCAGGATCCATCCCAGCACGACCACCTGTATTAAAGTCTACAGATTTTGGTTTTGTCTGCAAGAGGGAAAATTCTGTCTAGACTGAACTTTTAGACTAACCGTTCGACTTCGGCGCGGAAGTGCGCGCAACTCTTAGCGGAAGGGTTATGTTACGAATCGGCTACGCAGCCTCTGAAGAGTGTTTTCGACCTCTCCTAAAGGCTGGACCGAGAAAATATCGTCGATTTGCTGGCCCCAAGTATGGGCTCTCGCCCACCGCAAACTCAAGTTTTCTTGATGTAACGCTTGAGCGGCGGAGAGCAAAAGTCCGCGCTGATCTTTGCCGCGGAAACTGAAAATCCACTCGTCTTTGTCTTGGGACATCAGATTGATCGACTGAAACGTAACTTCGGGGGTCACGATCTCTTTTTTCAGCGGCAGACTGAGCCAGGTGCCTACTTGTTTAGCAGATTTTTCGGTGCGCAGGCAGAACCAGTCGTACACACCGACGTCTTTGATCGTGCTCACTGACGACATTTGGATGTTAAGGCCTAGGCCGAACAACTGCTTCACGAAACCGAGGAAAGTCCCGCTCTCATCCTTGCGTTTGTGAAACCGCACCCACAAACGGTTCTTCGCGCGGATGACCTTCGGAGGAAGGTCGGCCTTGGCGGAGGCGGCTTGTTTGAGATCCTCGACGAGGATCTTTGGCGAAATGGTGGCGAGAACCGCAGGATCGACACTGAGTAACCACTCCTGGAGCTCGGCCTTGTTCTTGTCACCGGCGTACTTCAAGTGGCGCTGCAGATTGAGAGCCTGGGGTGAGCGCAGATTTTCGACCAGGCTGTACATGAGTTGGGCTTTCCAATCGGTCCATGCTTCGGGATTGGTGGCGCGGATGTCGATGGCAGTAAAGATCGCGAGCAAAATCATGCGCCGGCCGGTCACACCGCGGTCAAAGAGCCGGTTCCAAGTCGTGGGCGACTGCGGGTTCTGCCGGAAGGCCGCGGTCGACATCAGCAAGTGATTCTCGACCAGCCAGCGGACGTCGTCTTTCAAGCCGTCGGAGTATTTCCAGTCGGCAAGGTATTTGTCGACGAGCTTCGCGCCCTCGGTCGAGTGATCGCCCTTACGGCCTTTGGCGAGATCGTGAAACAGGGCCGTGAGTTTAAGCGTCCACCATTCTTGGGCGGTAAGATCCGCCGTCAGCTTGGACATCACGCCGAGTACTTTCTTGTGCGTCTTCACGCGCTGGACTTCTCGTAGCGTTTGCACGATATGCACGTCGGCGGTGAAGCGGTGGTAGTGGTCGTGCTGAACCAAACCCTTCAGGCGTTTCAAGTCCGGCAGTAAGACCTCGAACACGCGCGCGCGGTGAAGCGCGAGCAGGACCGAGTCCGGCACATCGCCGGAGATGGCTTTGAAAAGGGCTTTCCCCTGTTCCTCACTACTCAGCGGTTTGGCGAGTTTGTCGACCACCAGCCGCAGTTGATATTGATTGAGGAGATTGGGCTCAATGCAAAGCCGCTGAATCGCTTCACTGAATGTCTTGAGTTCACGCCGCGCGCTCTTTTGCGCCTTGGGGGCCGACATGGCATTGGCGACGGCCCAGTCGGCGTAAAAACTGGCGCGTTCAAGTTCGCTCTGAACGAACTTCATCAGCACTTGCGGCGATTCCATTTTTAATTTTTTGGCGATTTCAATTTGATCGTGGGCCGAGAGGATATCGTTAGAGCCCATCAAGTGCAGTAAGCCGCGCAAGAACAAAAACTCGTCTTTGATGGTTTCCAGAACCTGAAAAGGATACGGTTCGGTGCCCGCGAATTTTTCGGGAAATAAATCGCGGACGGCCAGCGCTTGCTCGATATCGCGCAATCCCCCCGCGCCGAATTTGAGATTCGGCTCAAGATAGTTACTGATCGAATCCTGACGTTTACGCCGCTCTTCGCGCTCAAGGCGAATGGCTTTGAGTATGGCCTTGCGGCTTTTCGTGGCGAGGCTTTTTTGCTTATGCAATGCTGCCGCGGCCTCACTTGTGTATCCATGGGCGGATTTGAGCGCGAGGACGTCGAATGGCTCGACTCCGACGCTCCAGTCTTCGGCATTTTCAGGCGTTCGCGCGCGGAGTTTGAGGCCGTCGCGAAAGGCTTGCGCGACGAATTCTTTGACCTTGGCTTCGTCACCCGCAAACAGCAAATCGATATCGGACTTGGGGCTGAGTTCGTGGCGCGACCACGATCCGAGCAAAACCGGCTGCAAATCTTTAAAGTTTCCGAGCTTTTCGAGCCGCGCGGCCAGAGTCTCTTCGAGCCATTTGGAAAATTCACGCCGCCGCGCGGGTACGCCCTCCGGAAACGCGCCGTCCCCGAGTAAGCGTTGGAAGCCGTCTTCAATTTGCGAATCTAGGAGGAAACTTCGCGTTGCCATTCGAAAAGCTTATTCAACGCTTCGAGCGGTGTCATGCGCGAAACATTGATGGTCTTGAACTCTTCCAGCCAGGCCGGCAACTCCGCTGGCAGTGAGGCCTCGCCTGCGGGCGTTTCGTCCGCCGGCATTAACGCCAGCTGTTGCGAGCCACCGCCCGTCTCAAAACCTTTGAGCAACGATTGGGCCCGCTGAGTAATGCTGGCGGGAATTCCGGCGAGCTTGGCCACATGAATTCCGTACGAACGGTTCGCGGGGCCCTTTTGCAACGAGTGCAGGAATTGAATCTGCCCGCCCTTTTCCTGAACGCTCATGTGCGCGTTAAAGATCTGCGGGTAAATTTGGCTGAGCTGAGTCAGTTCATGATAGTGGGTCGCGAAGAGCAGATACGGTTTCTTATGCGCGACGAGGAATTCGAGAATCGCCTGCGCCAGAGATAAACCATCGTATGTCGAAGTGCCGCGGCCGATTTCATCCATGATGACCAGCGATTGGCCGTTCACGGCCTTGAGAATATCCGAGGTCTCTGACATCTCGACCATGAAGGTCGACAATCCCTCGCTCAAGAAATCGCTCGCGCCAATACGCGTGAAGATTTGATGGTAGAGCGGAAGCTTCGCGGTTTGGGCCGGCACGAATGAACCCATTTGCGCCATGATCGCGATCAGTGCCACCTGCCGCATCAGCGTCGACTTACCGGCCATATTAGGACCTGTGAGCAACATGCAATCACCGGATTGTAGGTTGACCGTGTTGGGCGTAAAGCCCTTAGCCATTGTCGTTTCGACGACCGGGTGACGGCAAAGCTCGAGATGGAGTTCGCCGTCGGTGAATTCCGGGCAGCAGTACTTGCGCTCGATCGCCAGCCACGCCAGCGCCGTCAAGACATCCCAGCGGGTCCACACGCGCGAGATCTGCAGAAGCTCAGTCGCATGATCGAGCACTTGCTTACGCATGTTCTGGAAAATTTCAAATTCGAGTTGGTCGCGGCGCGAACGTGCGGAAAGGATTTTTTCCTCGAGCACGTTGAGCTCGTCGGTTGTGTAGCGTTCCGCATTGGCGAGAGTCTGCTTGCGCATGTAATGATCGGGCGCTTTATGCGAATGCGTTTTTGTGAGCTCGATGTAAAAGCCGAACACGCTGTTGTAGCGCACTTTGAGCGAACTGATTCCGGTTTTTTCGCGCTCACGCGCTTCGAGGTCGAGCAGCAATTTCTGCGAGTCCTGCGTGAGGTCGATCAATTCGTCGAGCTCCTTTGCGGCCCCACGGCGGATCATGCCGCCCTCTTTCGTGCTCAAGGGTAAGTCTTCGTTGAGCGTGCGCTCAATGTGTTGCGCGAGCGCCAAACCGACATCCGCACCTTCGATTTGCGGCTTAAGCGGGTGCTGCTGCTGGAGCGACGATCCGGTTACAATCGATTGCGCGAGGGCCAATAAGTCGCGGGCATTGAACGTGGTCGAATGAATCTTACCGAGCCGCCGTTCAACATCGCCGAGTTGCGCCAGCGTTTGGCGGAAGGTCTTCAGTATTGCCGGACTCGCAATCCAAGTTTTGATTTCGTTTTGGCGTTTCGCGATTTCCTCGCGGTCGAGAAGGGGCGCCGCCAACCACGACTTCATCATCCGCGCGCCGGCCGAAGTCTGCGTGCGGTGTAGAGCCGTAAACAGCGAGCCGCTTTTATCCCCGCGCCCATTCATGAAAATCTCGAGATGCCGTAAAACCGTATTCGAGAGCGCCATTTGCGAGTGGCGATGGCGCGCTTCAAACGGCGCGAGCACTTTGATAGTGTCCTCGCCCTGCATTTTTAAAATATAATTCTTGAGACGGCGGATGCTGAGTGGTTCGGGGCCGTCTTTGGCCTCGCAGGTTGAGAGTAGTGCCTGACCGACAAGTTTCTTGCGCTCATGAACGTCGGCTTCGCTCAACACCAGTTCCACCGGTGAGAGCAAAAGGATCAACTCCTCGCGGTCTCTCTCGGTGCTGAAATTATAAACAAAGGCTTCACCTGTCGTGATGTCCGCGAACGCAACCGTATTGTCATCGTAGGACGCGAGGTAATTCGCGCTCAACTGGTCCAGTGTATCGGGATCGTAAACCATTCCCGGAGTCAGAATCCGGGTCACGGCGCGTTTGACAAGCCCCTTTGCCAGCGCCGGATCTTCGATTTGGTCGCAAATCGCAACCTTATGGCCCGCCGCCAGCAATTTGGCGATGGGACCCGCGATGCTGTGGTGAGGCACGCCGCACATCATCGGGGATTCGGCGTCTTTCTTGTTGCGTTGAGTGAGAGCGATGCCCACGACCGGTGCAGCGGTCTCCGCATCCTTGTGAAACATCTCGAAAAAATCGCCCATGCGGAAAAGCAAAACTTTATCTTCATGCTGGGCTTTGATCTCCCAGTACTGCTGCATCAAGGGCGTCATTTTGGACATGAACAAGCAGTACGATGGGCTATTGGGAGGGTCAACTTTAAAAACCACATCGCCCCTTGCCTACGCCTCATAAAATCGCCTATTTTCGCGGCCCATGGGCAAAGACACTACGCTCGATTTTACCGGCTTCAGTCAGAGCGCCTTAGAACAGGCCCTGCGCAATATCAACCGTGATAAATATCCGGAGAACTACGCCGCCTGCGTCGCTGAAATCGAGCGGCGCAAAGCGGCTGGCGAGTGGGCGGCTGAGGAAAGAAAAGCGGCAAAGGCAACCCTGGCCAGGGATTACCGTCTCGCGAGAATTGCCGCGGTCCTCGCAAGCATTGTCATTGTCGCACTGATTGTCTTTGGAATTTATAATTTGTCTTCGGTTTACACGCCTGAAATACGGACGTTAACGGCGCAGATTCAATCCGAAGTGGGTGCACAGAGAGTGATTTTTTCGCACGCCAAAGATGGTTCAGAGGAAATTCCATGGGTAAGTGTATTTTTCGCACCTGAGTCGATGACTGACGCTAACAATGAGACCCGTTTCGCTAAATTGGCGCCGCTAATTATGAATTCGAATTGGGGTAAGGGCAAACATGCCGTGAAAGTGAGCTTGAACCCAATGCCGTCACTCAGTTTCTTATTGAACGCCGACAAGTTTCGAGGCCCAGTTGAAAAAATTCTGCACTATTAGCGGGCCGCTTCACCTTCGATAGACCCACCACCCTGAGACGCCGGATCGCGCGCGGCCGCTTGGCCACTGGGCGCGGAAGCCGAGCTAGCCGTGGGCAAATTGGTGGGAGTCGGAATTTGATAGTGCGGCGAATTCGGATTACTGTCGTCGGCCATAATTGCAGCAGCGACTTTGACCGACTGCTGTTTGACCATCGCATTCAGTGCCTCAGACGATTTGAAAGCTTTCGTGGCGACGCCCGTGGGAAGTACAGTCGGCAATCCATAAGGCGTGCCTGCCGTCGGAACTTGCCCCGGAATCGCCGTCGGCATTCCGGCAACGGCCGTTCCCGGCATCGACTGTCCCAAGGGGAAAAGAATTCCGCCACTAGGACCATGCACCATCGAGTAGCAGGTAGGGTCGCTCATGCAATCGCTGGCCTTTTGCTGCGAAGACTTGTTGTCATCGCACGCCACCTGCATAGCAGCCGCCGCGATCATCAATATGGCTAAGAGTTTGTTCTTCATGGGACACCTCTCGTCTATATGCAGAGCAAAGGACATTCCCTCCTAATAGCCAACCTACAGCAGCCTGCCGCCAAAAGTTTGGCCAACGCCTATCGACACTAACATTGTGCGGATCATGGATGTCTCGAAGTGAGACGTTATCTAAACCGGCGAAGTAACCGTATTCTCTGCCGGAGCTCCAAGGCGCTCCGATCATCGAGCGGTTGTCCGCCATACCGGACAAGTACGAAGCGAGATAGAATCGAGTCCACCTCGGCGGCGCGCTGAGGATATTGCGCATACACTTTTTGCAAAAACGCGCGCGGTCCCTCGGCGGGATCGCGAGTGATCTTCCATTTGCGTAGAACAATCAGCAAACTGCTGTAGAGTTTCTCATCGCGGCTCTGCGGTTCGCGCTTTTGGGCCTCGAAAAAGTAGAGCGCCGAGAGAATCAAGCCCGCCGTGACCAACAAGAAGAGCGCGAGCACACGGAACAATCGGTCTTCCACCCCAAGCTTCGCCAGGAGTTCCTTCTGCCGGGCCAAATCGAAGTGCAGAAGAAATCCCGTCCAATTGGCTTCGACTTCGTCCATAAACGAGCGGGTGCGCATAAAGGCACCACGCCAGCGGGCCGGCATCCACGACGGCATCAGCGAACGGCCCTCTTGAAAATACGAATCACTGCCTTCGGTCACACGTAACGGTTCAACCGCCGCAGTCGGATCGAAATGGCGCCAGCGTTTGTCGACATCGTCAAAATATTCGACCCAGGCGTGCGCATCGTGACCGCGCACACTGATGTAGTTGTCAAAAAAACTGGTCGTGCCGCCCTGAAAGCCGACAACCACGCGTGAGGGAACATGCAAATACCGCAATAAGGTGGCGGTCGCACCCGCGAAGTGTTCACAGAATCCGACTTTGTTTTTGAACAAGAACTGATCGAGCGTATTCGAGGCCGGTGGCGTCAGGGAGTATTTGAAATTCTTGGCGAAGTGCTCACGCAGAAGGTTGACGACCTCGCTCGCCGATTTTCCTTCATAAGGACGCAAAAATTTTTCTACGGCCTTCGACGGCTTATCGGCCGTCTCCAAATACTGTTGGTCGGGCGGCGTGCGGTCTTCATTCCCTGTGAGCGTTTGCTCCACCAGATAACGTTCACGGGTTTGCAGTGGCTCACTCAACTCATAGGTCTTTCCATCGCGCATGGCCACACGGCTGGTCGAACCCGGAGGAAAGTCCAAATACTGCGTGCCTTCGAGCGAAAATAGAAAATGGTCGGAGCCCGGCTCGAGATAGATTTCGACATCGGGACTGGGCACGCCATTACTGGCGGTATATTTGCCATGCACGCTGTGGCTGCGGTCCCAATTGATTCCATTCGATCTGTCGAGAACCGCGCCCCGCCAATAGAGCTGCGTGCGATTGGGAATATTGCCATTTAAAAACGTAGCGCGAAACACAAGTTCGTCGCTCTGGATCAGCCTTGCGACGGAGCCCGGACGCAGCGAATCGGTCACACCCGTATGTCCAGTCGTCTCCCCCGAGTGGCCGAAACCGGTATTGAAGCGCGGAAACAGCACAAACATAAGAATCATCAATGGCAGCGACTTCAGCGTCATGCCGACGCTCGGGCGAAGGTAGCGTTTCCAAGCCGTCCAACTCCACGCTTCGGCTTCCAACGCCAACATAAAACAAATGATCGCGATCAAATCGACCAACAAATATCCGGTGATGAGTAGCCCCTGATCCAGGAGTAAGTCGCTCATCAAAACCAGTATGCACAACAGAGCCGTCAAGAAAAAATCGCGCTTGCGATTGAGCTCGAAGGTTTTCAAGCACGCGAGAATGGCCAGCAGTGCGCCGCCCGCCTCGTCACCGAAAAACGTATGATAATGAATCCAGATCGCGGCACACGCGGCGGCTTGCACGGTCCACACCGCGATTCGCGGGGGAAGTTGACGGCGAGTGATCTCGAGCCAAAAACGGTATATGAGTAAAATCAAGCCGAGTGCGGCAATCCACGGCGGACGCAAATAAAACTGCGGCAGAAGATTTAACAGCACGAGCGCGAGAAGCGGGCGAACCAACGACTTCACGCGGCCCCCTTGATGGCGGCCAGCGCGCGCCAACACTGCTTGCCCTGATCGACGCCGACGCCGGCCGAGATCTTGGACATGGGCAATTCCATTTCAAACGTGGCATTTTCCTCGACGGCCTGACTCACCCACTGGCTCATCTGCTGAAGATAACTTTCACTGACTTTACCGGCGGGAGGCGCCCACGGAATGTGATAAAATTTGTGCTCTTCGCCCCAATGAATTTTACTGAAAAGATGACCGGTGCGCGCGTAGTGTTTCCACGCGATCTGGTGATAAGATTCGCCCGGCTGATAATTTTTCAGCTCCCCGAAATCTCCTTCAGGACTGGCACGCAGGCCCAGCTCTTCTTCGCCATGTTCAAAGGCCTGCGGCTCGAGCGCGCCGTCGCCTTTCGGAGCCGGATAGACGATCATCTCGCCTTCGGGGCGAAAGACCTTCCACGCGCGGAACAGTCCGAGCGGAAAATAAGTTTCCAGAATTACGGTCGGTACAGGGTGAATGCCCCGCTTCCACGCCTTAACGCTCATTCGAATCGACTTAGCTGAATCCCGCGGCGTCAGACTCTCACGCGGACTTTCAAGCGTGGCCCACCGTTTCGACGAACAGCGCAGCGCTAAGTTGTATTTGTAACCGCGGCGCCGTTGATGCAAACGAAAGAGCAAGGACAAGCGGTCGCCCTCGAAGGCATCGTCGACGGACATAAAGTCCAACTTCACGCTGCGCAGATTGAAATGCGTCTGCAACATCGCCACGAAAAACAGACTGGCCAAGAAAAAGGTCAAAATGAAAATCAAATTGTTATTATAGGTCGCCGCGGTTAACACCAACACGACCAAACTGAGAAGATAAACGATACCTGCCCCGCTGGGCATAATGTAAATGCGGTTCTCTCGAACCATGCGGCGGCGGATTTTTGAGACCAAGCGCGCTGCCATCGTCTACTCCACCGGAACGGTCAGCAGGAACTCCTTGGATTTTTCGAAGGCGATATTGGTCGGGAATTTCATCCGGTGATTGATGACCCAGGCGCCAATACTCTGCAAATCTTCCGGCAAAACAAAGTCGCGGCCGTCGAGATAGGCCCAAGCACGCGCAACTGACAAAAGTGCCAATCCCGAGCGCGGCGACAGTCCAGCGTAATCCGACCGGACGTTGCGGCTCGCGACGAGAATGCGCTGCACGTATTTCACGACGAGATCCGAGCAGTGCACTTTCTCAACTTGATCCTGAATCCGCAGCAAGCCCTCTTGATCGAGGCCGGAGGGAATATCCTCCGCTCTCTTGCGGTTGCCCTTGAGCAACTCGAGTTCAAATTGCGGAGACGGAAAACCCATATGAATGCGCATTAAAAAACGGTCGAGCTGCGACTCAGGCAGCGGATACGTTCCAATTTGTTCGCGCGGATTCTGCGTGGCCACGACAAAGAACGGATTCGGAAGCTCACGCGTAAGGCCGTCCATCGATATGCGGCGCTCTTCCATGGCTTGCAGGAACGCGCTCTGAGTGCGCGGCGTGCCGCGGTTCAACTCGTCGGCGATCAAAATATGCGTAAACACCGGTCCAGGATGAAACTTGAACGAATGCGTCGTGTTGTCAAAGATTGCAGTTCCCAAAATATCGGCGGGAAGCAAATCGTTAGTAAACTGAACGCGTTTACTCTCCAAACCCAGAACTTTGGCGAGAGTTTTGACAAGCGTGGTTTTGCCGACTCCGGGCACGTCTTCCACAAGTAAATGGCCGCGCGCGAGAACGCAAGCGAGCGACAAGCGCACTTGTTCAGGCTTGCCTAAGATCACGCCATCTAGGGTGTCGAGGAGGTTTTGCAATGGCGATGCGGAAGCCGATTTCTTGAGTGAAAACATGCTTTCTCATCGGTTTTCCGCTGGCTTAAATAAGGTCTAGGACTTCAATTGAGACAGCAGTTTCTGGTAAATGTTGTCGAAGCCCCCATTGCTCATGATCAAGATTACGTCTTTGGGCTTAACGAGCGGCGCCATTTTGGTAAGAAGGTCCTGAACGTCGGCCCCCTGCTCGGCGGTTTTGCCCTTCTGACGAAGGTCCTGGATCAACTCTTCGGTCGAGAACCTGTTGGCCGCATCAATCTTGGTCTGATCAA
>Ga0265338_10007457_pt1 | contig 13568 bp, 15 predicted proteins | sample 42126metaG_FD_193579 | JGI IMG/M metagenome (GOLD analysis project Ga0265338, IMG submission 193579) | Rhizosphere microbial communities from Carex aquatilis grown in University of Washington, Seatle, WA, United States - 4-21-26 metaG | ecosystem: Host-associated > Plants > Roots > Rhizosphere... | reverse complement strand
CCGGCGCGCCGCGCCCGCGCCTGACCTCGCAAGCCCCAGGTCCGGGGCCGTCCAGACCGTTCGACGACACCCGGGCCTTCCGCATCCTCCTGGCCCTGGCCGCCGTGCTCACCCTGGCGCGGCTGGCGGCCCTGTTCGCCACCTCCATCGAGCTCTATCCGGACGAAGCCCAGTACTGGCTGTGGTCGCGCACCCTGCACTGGGGCTACGTCTCCAAGCCGCCGCTGATCGCCTGGATCATCCGCCTGACCACCGCCGTCGGCGGCGATGGCGAGGCCTGGGTGCGGCTTTCGGCGCCTCTGGTGCACGCCGGCGCCATGCTGGCCCTCTATCCCGCGGGGCGCAGGCTCTACGGTCCGGCCGCGGGCCTGCTGGGCGCGGTGCTCTACGGCCTGATGCCGGCGGTGCAGATCTCGGCCCTGTTCATCGCCACCGACGCGCCCCTGATGCAGTTCCTGGCGCTGGCGCTCTGGGCCTATGTCGCGCTCTGGCAGGCCCCCGCGGCGGCCCCGCGACGCTGGATCGCTGCGGCTCTAGGCGCCGCCCTCGGCCTGGCCTTCCTGGCCAAGTACGCAGCCGTCTTCCTGGTCCTGGGCGCCCTGTTGCACGCCCTCATCGACCGCCAGGCGCGCCAGGCCTGGAGGGGATGGGCCTGGGCCATGACCGCAGGCGTCCTGCTCGCCATCCTCGGCCCCAACCTGATCTGGCTGGCCGGACACCACTTCGCTACCGTGGCCCACACCGCGGAGGTCAACGCCCACTGGAGCCTTTCCAGCCTGGTCCATCCGGGCAAGCTGATCGAGTTCGAGCTGGACCAGTTGGGCGTGCTGGGGCCCGTGCCCCTGATCGCCCTGGTCGTCGGCGCCTTGATGCTCGCCCGGCGCAGGACGCTGGAGCCGGCCGACCGCATGCTGCTGTGCCTGATCGCGCCCGCCCTGGTGCTGGTGAGCCTGCAGGCCCTGGTCTCGCGCGCCCACGCCCACTGGGCCGCGGTGTCCTATCTGCCGGGCGCGGTGCTGGCGGCGGCCTGGCTGGTGCGCTGGCGCGCCAGGGGCTGGATCACCGCGGCGGTGGCGACGCAGGGCGCCCTGGCATGCCTGCTCCTGGCGGTGCTGGCCGATCCCCACATCGCGGACGCCACCGGCAATGGCCGGCGCCTGTCACGGGTGCGGGGCTGGGACGTCACTTCGGCCCTGGTCACCTCCGCCGCCCGCGCCGCCGCGGCGCACGGCGGCCTCTCGGCCGTGGCCGTCGAGGATCGCTACATGTTCAATGCCCTGGCCTACTATGGGCGCGGCTACTTCCAGTCTCCGGGCGCGGCGCCCCTGCGGATGCGGCCGGCCGCCAAGGCCATGAACGAGGCCGAGCTCTCCGATCCCCTGACGCCGGCCGAGGGCCGCCGCGTGCTGATCGCCGAAAGCCAGGGACTGCCCGAGCATCCGGGACTGCCGGACGAGTTCGCCCGCACCATCCCCATCGGCCAATGGACCATTCCGCTGGGCGGCAAGAAGACCCGCGTGGTCGAGCTGATGTTCGGCGAGGGGTTTAGCCCCACAGCTCCTTGATCCGGCGGTCCTTGCCACAGCCCTGGCGGTAGTAGCCGTAGCGCTCCGGATTCTTGTCGGCATAGTGCTGGTGATAGTCCTCGGCGGCATAGAACGGCCCGAGCGGCAGGATCTGGGTGACGATCTTCTGCTTCAGTTGGGCGCCGGCCTGGGCCTTCGCCAGCTCGGCCGCCTTGCGCTCGGCGGCGTCGGCCACGAAGACCACCGGCCGATAGGACGGTCCGCGATCGCAGAAGGCGCCGCCGTCGTCGGTGGGATCGGTGGTGTGGAAATACCGCTGCAACAGCTGCGGATAGGTGATCTTGGTCGGATCGTAGGTCACCTTGATCGACTCGTAGTGCCCGGTGGTCTCGGTGGAGACCTGCTCGTAGGTCGGGTTGGCCACGTGTCCGCCGCTGTAGCCGACCTCGGTGGAGACCACCCCGGGGATGTGCTCCATGTCGTGCTGCATCGACCAGAAACAGCCGCCGGCGAACACGGCGCTCTGCAGGCGTGCGGCGGTGAACGCGGGGCCCGCCGCCAGCAGCAGCAGACCGGACGCGAAGGCGATCAAGGGCGTGAGCTTCTTCATGGCGTCGTTGTCGCTCCAACAGTTGACCGGATCAAGGCGGTCGGCCTCCGATCCGATTCATATCTTACTCGGATACTTATGCCTGCTTATAGCGGAGATCATCCGCCTCCCGAGCTTGACAAGGATCGCGCCGGACTTGAAGCAAGATCAGCCTCCCTGAGGGTGGCGGCGCCTTGAGGCGTACATATCAGAGGGAAGCGACGTGGAGCGTTCGAGGCGATGACCCTGCACGGTTTTGCGGAATGGCTGGGCCAGACCCCGGCCAGCCAGGTCGTCCAGAACGTCTCCTGGATCATCCCTTCCGTGCAATGCTTTCACATCCTGTGCATCGCCATCGTCGTTTCGGCGGTGTTCATGGTGGACCTGAGGCTGCTGGGCGTGATCGGCCGCGACCAGCCTACCGCGGCCTATACCTCGCGCTTCCTCACCTGGGTCTGGCCGACGCTGGTGCTGCTGCTGCTGTCCGGATCGGTGCTGATCGTCGGCGAGCCCACCCGCTCGCTGGAGAACCCCGCCTTCCTGACCAAGATGACCCTGCTGGTCTTCGCCATGATCACCACGGCGGGCCTGCAGATCCCGACCTTCAAGGACCCGGCCTATTGGGAACTGACCCGCGGACACCGGATCTCGGCGCGGGCGCTGGCCGTGATCTCGCTTCTGCTTTGGGTCGGCATCGTCTTCGCCGGCCGCTGGATCGCCTACATGAACACCGCCGGCGAGTGAGCCTGCCCAACCGGACGCTGCGCCGTCCCTGAACACGCCCTCGCGGAGGGGGAATGGACCTTCAATCTCTGTTGCAATGGCTCTACGACACGCCCGTGGGCACGGCGATCCGTGAGAACGGCAACCTGTTCCCCATGGTGGAATCGATCCACGTCCTGTCCATCACCCTGGTGGTCGGCTCGATCAGCATCGTCGATCTGAGGCTGCTCGGGATCGCCTCCAAGGGCCGGGCGGTCAGCCGCCTGACCGGCGAGGTGCTGCCCTTCACCTGGGTGGTTTTCGTCGCGGCGGCGATCACCGGCGGGCTGCTGTTCTCTTCCAACGCGGTGAAGTACGCCCACAACGGCTTCTTCCTGGCCAAGATGTCCCTGCTGGTCGTGGCGTTCCTCAACATGATGGTGTTCCACGTGATCACCTCGCGCGGCATCGAGCGCTGGGACGAGTCGCCCCATCCCCCCGTCCAGGCCAAGCTGGCGGGCGCCGTCTCCCTGGCCCTGTGGATCGCGATCATCGTCTGCGGCCGGTGGATCGGCTTCACCATGAGCGCCTTCTGAGGCGCCCGGCATCCCGCAGGTGAGCGATCCCAGCCCCAGCGCGCGGCGAAAGAGGCGCCTCTGGCGGTGGATCGGCGCCGCCGCGATCCTGCTGCTGGCGGTGCTGGTCTTGGGCGTGGTGCGCGAGCACCGGATGGCGGCGCGCCTGCTGGAGACCGATCCCGACCAGATCCCCCGGAACGCCGAGCTCGTCCGTTACGCGGAGGGCCTGGCGAAGCCCGCCTATGCCGCCCACTGCGCCGCGTGCCACGGCGCGGACATGAAAGGGGACCAGAGCAAGGGCGCGCCCAATCTCTCGGACTCCATCTGGCTCTACGACTTCGGCGGGGTCGGCGACCTCGAGCGGACCATCCTCTACGGCATCCGCTCGGGCAATCCCAAGGCCCGCAACATCACCGACATGCCCCCGATCGGGCGCAACATGCAGCTGTCGCCGGCCGAGATCCACGACGCGGCGCTGTTCGTGATCAACATCACCCGGCCGCAGGCGGACCAGGCGGCGGTGGCCAGGGGCTCCAAGATCTTCCAGACCAAGGGCGTCTGCTACGACTGCCATTCCTCGGACGCCGCCGGAAATCCGGACTACGGCGCGCCCGCCTTCACCGACACCGACTGGCTTTATGGCGGCGACTACAAGGATGTCTATCAGTCGATCTACAGCGGCCGCCACGGCGTCTGTCCCGCCTGGATCGACAGGCTGAAGCCCAAGGTCGTCCGCGCCCTGGCGGTCTATCTGCACCAGGTCTCGCAGGCCTCCACGCCCAAGGGAGCCAAGGCGCATGGCTAATCTCGACGAGCCCCACGATCCCGTCGACGACTGGTTGGCGCGGCGCTGGAGCGTGCTGAAGGTGGGGCCCAGGCGCTCGCTGCTGTTCTACGCCATCGGCGCCTTGCTGGGCCTGGCCCTGGCGGGCTTCGCCCTGTTCACCGCCAAGGGCACCGCGGTGAGGAGCTTCCCGCCCGAGGACGTGGCCACCGTCAATGGCCGCCAGATCCTGCGCTCGGACTTCCGCACCCAGACCCAGATCGAGGCCGGCGTCCCCTTCGACCAGACTACCCCGGCTCAGCGCCAGAAGGTGCTGAACGAGATGATCGACGAGGAGCTCCTGGTGCAGCGGGGGCTCGAGGTCGACCTGGCGGCCACCGATCCGGACGTGCGCGCCGCCATGGTGGCGGGCGTGGACCTTCAGGTCGACGCAGACGTCATCGCCCAGCAGCCGACCCCGGCCGAGCTGATGGCCTACTACAACCAGCACATCGACAAATACTCCTCCGACGGCGTGATGGATGTGGTCGACCTGGACATGCCGATCGGGACCGGCAAGGTCGAGGACGCCATCGCCAAGGCCACCCAGGCTTCCGCCGAGCTGAGCGCCGGCGCGCCGCTGGCGGACGTCGAGGCCAAGTATGGCCTGAAGGATTCCGGCCGCATCGATCCGGGCGACAACTTCGACTTCGCGGTGAAGGCCAAGCTGGGCGCCGACATCTTCAACGCCGTGAAGGACCTCAAGGCCGGTCAGGCGTCGCAGCCGGTCAAGCAGCCCGACGGCATCCACGTCGTCCTGGTGACCAGGCGCATCGCCTCGGTGAAGCTGGATTTCGCCAAGGCCCAGGACGAGGTCTGGCAGGACTTCAAGAAGGACGCCCGCGACGCCAACGAGCGCGCCAACCTGAAGTACCTGAAGAGCCGGGCGGACATCGTGCTGGCGCCGGAGTTCAGGAAGTGATCCGCAGGTCCGTCCTGCGTCCTTCGAGACGGCCGCTGCACGACCTCTTCAGGATGACGAGGTCGGGGGTTGGCAAGAGCCTTCGTCATGGCGAGGAGCCCTCGTCAGAGCGCGTCTCGAACCACGCACGATCCCTCGGCGCATATCTGCTGGCGCTATTCCTCATCCTCTTCGCGGCCGCCCCGGCCTTCGCCCATACCAAGAGCGAGACCCATTCGGTGTGGCGGGTGGTGGGCAGCACGGTGCACGTCACCTTCAGCGTGCCCGACATCGAGGCCAGGCGGTTGCCGAACCCGGACGGTTCGCCACCTTCGGACTCCAGGCTCGGCGGCTATCTGGCCGCCCGGCTGTCGGTGCTGAACGACAAGACGCCCTGCCCCCGCGTGGGTCCGGTGCAGGCGACCACGGCGGCGCCCGGCTTCCGCAGGTTCGAGCTGACCTTCCGGTGCCCCACCGCCAAGGACATGAAGCTGCACTCGGACGCCTTCTTCGACCTGGTGCCCTCGCACGTCACCTTCGCCCAGGTGGTGACCTCCAACGGCGACTTCGTCGAACAGCTGATCAGCAAGGACGTCCGCACGCTGGACGCCAGCGCCACCGAGGGGCGGCTGCAGAACGCCAGCTTCTTCGACTTCGTGAAGATGGGGATGATGCACATCTTCACCGGCATCGACCACATCTCGTTCATCCTGGGCTTCATCATCATCGCCCGGAACCTGCGCGACCTGCTGTTCGTGGTCACCGGGTTCACCATCGGCCACAGCCTGACCCTCGCCCTGGCGGTCACCGGGATCATCCGGCCCCACGCCGAGTACATCGACGCCCTGATCGGCCTGACCATCGCGGTGGTGGGGGCCGAGAACATCGCCGTGGCCTCGGGCCGACCGGCGGTCGTGGGGCTCTCGCTGGTGGGCCTTCTCTGCCTGATGGCCCTGGCCAACCTGCTGGGATTCGGCGGCCTGCCGGTGCTCCTGCTGGTGGGGGCGGGGATCTTCGCCTCGAACTACCTCATGCTGTCGGGCCACCTGAAGGACGCCGCCCGCATCCGGCTGGTCGTCACCCTGATCTTCGGCCTGATCCACGGCTTCGGCTTCGCGGCCAATCTGCTCGACGAGCGATTGCCCAAGAGCCGGCTGGCCGAGCTGATCTTCGGCTTCAACATCGGCGTCGAGATCGGGCAGATGGCCGTGGTGTTGGTGGTGGTCGGCAGCGTGGCGCTGCTGGCGAGGATGCGGCTGTCCCTGCCGCGGCCCCTGGTGATCGACGTGGTGTCCTCGGGCCTGGTCGCCTTCGGCCTGCTGCTGTTCACCGCGCGCAGCTACGGCGTGCCGATCATCTGAAGTCCCCCTCCCGGGCGGATCAGGCGATGATGTCGGGGAACAGCTGGTCTTCGATCCGGCTGATCTCGTCGCGCAGGGCGAGCTTCTTCTTCTTCAGCCGGGCGATCTGGATCTGGTCGGGACCGGCCAGCGCCTCGAGCGCGCGCACCGCTGCATCGAGGTCCTCGTGTTCCATTTTCAGCATCGAAAGGCGTGCGCGGAGAGCCTCGAGATCGGGCCTGGGCTCATCGCTCATCGGCGCGAACCTCCTCGCACGCGCGGCGGGCGTCGCCCCGCCGTTCCCGGATCAGCCCTGGCGGGCCTTGAACCGGGGGTCGGTCTTGTTGATCACATAGACCCGGCCCTTGCGGCGCACCACCTTGCAATCGCGATGGCGCGTCTTCAGGGACTTGAGCGAGCTTCTGACCTTCATGGCGGCGTCTTTCGGGCGCCGGTACGCGCCGGCTCAGGTGACTTGGAAAGCGGGCGCATATAGGGCCCACAGGGGCTGAAGTCAACGAAGCTCCGCCTCAGGGCGCAGAGTTCGGGGCGCCCGCCGCCAGCGCCTCGAACGCGGCGTAGATCACCTCGTCCGGAACCAGGTCCGGCGTCAGGATCCGGTGAAGGATCAGGCCGTCCATCAGGGCGTGCATCACCGGGACCAGCACCTCCGGCGCCATGGGCAGGCGATCGGCGGGGATCAGCTGCGGGGTCATGGCCGCGATGCGACTGTAGATCTCCCTGGTCTCGGCCACGGTCCGCTCGCGAAGGTCCTCGTGGGTCAGGCTCTGGATGTGGAAGCCCAGCGTCCCGACCATGGCCGCGCGCCTTTGGGGCAGGGCCTCGATCACCGCGCTGGCGGTCTCGCGCATCAACTCGCGAAAGCTCATCCCGGGCCAGGTCCTGGCCATGATCGGCGCGCCCGAAACCTCCGCCACGGCCATCAGCAGGTCCGTGCGGTTGCGGAAGTTGCCGTAGATGGCGCCGGTGGTCATGCCCGCGCGCTCGGCCACCGCCGCCAGGGTCAAGGCGTCATAGCCCTGCTCGCGAATGATCTCCCTGGCCGCGTCGACGAGGGCGGCGCGGGTGCGCTGGCGTTTGTCGCCCTTGGGACGGCGGCGGGGAGAGAGGGGCGCTTCAAGGGTCATGGCTGAGTCTTCAAGACGCCATTTGACAACGTCATTATTTTATAGTCCAGATATTTTATAGTGCCGATATGGAGGCGATCTTTGAAGAACGCTCTGCGCCCAGTCGCTTTTCGGCGTTCAGGCGGCTGGCGGTGGACATCCTCGCCGGATGGCTGTTCCTGGCGGTCTTCCTGACCACCAACAATATCTACCTGGCCACCGCGGTCGGGTTGGCGTCCGGCGTCCTGCAGGTGCTTTGGATGATCGCCCGGCGGCAGGCGATCGATCCGATGCAATGGCTGGCCATGGTCCTGGTGGTGGTGCTGGGCGGGGCCACGATGGTCACCCACAACCCGACCTTCGTCGTGTTCAAGCCCTCGATCTTCGACGCCTGCCTGGGGGCCATGATGCTGCGGCCGGGGTGGGCCGCCCGCTACATGCCGCCCCAGGTCAGCGATCTGGTGCCTCGGGGCCTGATGGTGTTCTGGGGCTATGTGTGGGCCTTTTCGTGGTTCGCCCTGGCGGCCAGCAACCTGGCGGTCGACCGCATCTATGGCCTGAAGGCGTGGGCGCTCTGGACCAATGTCTCGCCGATCGTGCTGGTCGTGGTGCTGACCGGCTCCGGCATGCTGGTGTTCCCACCCATCGTCCGCCGCGCCGCCCGGGAGCGCGGGATCGCTTTCACCTCGCGCCGCGCAGGGGCCTGATCATGGCCGGAGCGCTGGAACAGGCGCGCGGCGCCGCCGACGCCGCGGTCCGGACCGGCGATACGCCGGGCGTGGTCACCCTGGTCTGGCAGGACGGCCAGATCCTCGACCTGTACGCCGCGGGTGTGGCCGACGTCTCGACCGGGCGCCCGATGACGCCGGACGCGATCTTCCCCATCGCCTCCATGACCAAGCCGGTGACCGTGGCGGCGGCGCTTAGGCTGATGGAGCAGGGCAAGCTGGCCCTTGAGGATCCGATCACCCGCTGGGCCCCCGAGTTCGCCGACATGCGCGTGCTGAAGCGCGCGGACGGACCTCTGGACGACACCTATCCCGCGCCGCGGACGATCACGGTCGAAGACCTGATGACCCACCGCTCGGGCCTGACCTATAGCTTCACCTCGCGCGGCCCGCTGGCCGGCGAGCTGCTCAAGACCCTGGGCTTCGGCGTGGAGAGCGCCATGGATCCGGACGCCTGGATGAAGGCCCTGGCCGCATTGCCCCTGGTTTCGGCCCCCGGGGAGAGGTTCGAATACGGCCACTCCATCGACGTCCTCGGCTTCGTGGCGGCCCGCGCCGCCGGCTGCAGCCTGCAGGAACTGATGCGGCGCGAACTGTTCGAGCCGCTCGGCATGGTCGACACCGGCTTCTGGCTCCCCCCACACAAGCGTGGGCGATGGGTGGTCAACACCAGTTCGCCGGCCGCCGGCCAGTTCGAGGCGGCGCCGATCGATTGGTACGTCGCGCCCGAGCCCGCCGGCTATGCCTCGGGCGGCCAGGGCCTGGTCACGACCGCCCGGGACTACCTGGCCTTCGCCAGCCTGCTGGCGCGCGGCGGGATTTCGGACCACGGACGGATCCTGAAGGCCGAGACCGTGCGGCTGACGACCACCAGTCGGCTCACGGCGGCCCAGCGCCAGGGCCTGTTCATGGGCATGCCGATGTTCGCCTCGCGGGGATTCGGGTTGGGTGGCTATGTGGTGATGGACGCTCAGGCCCACGCGCTCATGGGGGCGGGCGAGGCCGGGGCCTATGGCTGGCCGGGGGCCTTCGGCGGGTTCTGGCAGGCCGACCCGGCCAAGTGCGCCGTGGTGATCTGGTTGCAGGACTGCCTGCCGCCGCCGCCCCGCGAAGGCGCCATCCCGCGCCTGCCGGGCATGGCCGGCTCCATCGCCTTCCAAAAGGCCGCCTATCAGGCACTGGCCTAGGAGCGAAGCGGCCGGTCCGATTACACTTGGCCGCGAGTCTGCTAGGGGAGCATCCGCGGCCGGTATGGCCCGCGACGCGGCGGGGGCCGCTGGCGCCAGCATGGATCGACGGCTCTTCCTCTTCACCGGCATTGCGGGGCTCTCCGATCCCGCCGCCCTGATCAACACCCTGGCGCCGGCGCCGGTGACCCACTCGGGCGATCAGGCCTTCGACGACTGGTCCCGGGATTTCCTGGCGCGCGCCATCGCCGCCGGCCTTCCCGAAGCCCTGGTCCGCGAACAGCTGAAGGACCTGATCCCCGATCCGCGCGTCGTGGCCGACGACCACAAGCAGCCGGAATTCACCCGCCCGGTGGGCGACTACATCAAGTCCGCCGCCTCGCCTTCGCGCATCGCCCAGGGCGTGACCCACAAGGCCGCCCAGGCCTCGTGGCTGCAGCTGATCCAGACCCGCTTCGGCGTCGATCCGGGGGTCCTCATCGGCATCTGGGGCCTGGAAAGCGGCTATGGCCTGGACGAGGGCAGCTATGACGTGGTCCGTTCCCTGGCCACCCTCGCGGCGGATGGCCGGCGACGCGCCTGGGCCGAGACCGAGCTCTCGGACTCGCTGCGCATCCTCATGGGCGGCCGGATCGCTCGGAGCCAGCTGACCGGTTCCTGGGCCGGGGCCATGGGCCAGACCCAGCTGGAGCCCAGCGAATACCTGACCAAGGGCGTGGACCTGGACGGCGACGGCCGGGTCGACATCTGGAATTCCCCGCCGGACGCCCTGGCCTCCAGCGCCAATCTCCTGATGCTGGCCGGGTGGAAGCCGGGCCAGGACTGGGCCCGGGAAGCGGTGCTGCCGCCGGGCTTCGACTATTCCCTGGCCGAGGGACCCAAGCTGACCCCCGACCAATGGGCCGCCAAGGGCGTCAAGCGCGCCGACGGCAAGCCCTGGCCCGCCGCCGACCTCGCCTCGCCCTGCCAGCTGCTGGTTCCGGCCGGCGCCTTCGGCCCTGCCTTCCTGGCGTTCCCGAACCACTTCGTGATCCGCAGCTACAACAACTCGGTCAGCTACGCCCTGTCGGTGGGGCTGGTCGCCGATGGGGTCGAAGGCGCCCCCGGCCTCGTGGCCAGCTGGCCGGCGGAAGCTCCGCTCTCGGTCGACGACCGCAGCGGCGCCCAGGCCGCGCTGAAGGCCCTGGGCTACGACCCCGGCGCCGTCGACGGGCGCATCGGCGCCCAGACCCGCACCGCGCTCAGGGCCTGGCAGATGAAGTCCGGCCTGGTCGCCGACGGGCACCTGACCACCGATCTCGCCCACCGCCTGGAACAGCAGGCCGCGGGCCTGGGGGTGGCCTCCAGCCTGACGCCGTGACGCAGGGGACGGTTGTTCATTCTTCAGCTTCCCGGGCATAGACTCCGGGCATGAGGCGCAGAGACCTGATCCTGGGCGCGGCCGCGCTCGCCGCGGCGCGGGGCGCGTTCGGGCAAACCACCACCCCCTTTGCTCCATCCGTGGGCGAAGACGACAACACCCTGGCCCAGAGCCGCTTCGACGACTGGGTGGGCGACATCCGCGCGCGGGCCGTCGGCGAAGGGATCACCGACGACACCTGGGCCCTGGCGCTGCAAGGCCTGATCCCCGATCCGGTGGTCATCGCCCGCCGGGCGGCGGCGGCGGAGACCAACCAGACCCTCACCGACTATGTCCAGCGGTTGCTGAATGGGCGGGGCAGGCGCGCGCGGGCCAAATGCCTGGCCATGCCGCAACTGGAGGAGATCGAGCTTCGGATCGGCGTGCCGGCGGGGCCGCTGGTCGCCTTCTGGGGGATGGAATCCGACTACGGCGGCAACATCGGCGACCGTGACGTGCTCCGGGCCACCGCCACCCACGGCGCGGCCGGCTCGGGCGGTCCCGATTGGGCCGGCGAATTCGTGGCTGCGCTGAAGATCCTGCAGTCCAGGGTCGTGCCACGCTCGGGCCTGATCGGCTCCTATGCGGGGGCCCTCGGCCAGACCCAGCTGATGCCGACCAACTATCTGAAATATGGCGTCGACTTCGACGGCGACGGTCGCGTCGACGTTTGGGGCAGCGCCATGGACGCCCTGGCGTCCACCGCCAAGCACCTCACCCTGGCCGCCGGCTGGCGGCGCGGCGAGAGCTGGCTCGAGGAGGTCTCGCTGCCGGCCGAACCGGACTGGCGCAAGGTCGAGCCGGAGGTCACCGCCCTCAGCCCACAGGACTGGTCCGATCTCGGCGTGCGCAGGGCCTCGGGCGCACCCTGGAGCGCGGCCGACCAGGCTTCGACGGCGGTGCTGTTGCTGCCTGCGGGCGTCGCGGCGCCGGCCTTCCTGGCCTTCCCGAACTATTCGGCCTTCGAGGCCTACAATCCCAGCCTCTCCTATGCGGTGGGCGTTTCGCTGTTGGCCCATGTGGCGGCCGGCCGCATTCCCTACCGGGCGCCCTGGCCCCTGGAGCCCGCCCTGCCGATCGAGTCGCGGATGGCGGCCCAGGCCGCCCTGGCGCGGCTGGGCTACTATTCCGGCAAGATCGACGGCGACATGGGCAAGCGCTCGCGCAAGGCCCTGCGCGACTGGCAGCTCGCCGCCGGCCGTCCCCGAGACGGCCACCTGACGCTGGACCAGGTGAAGGCGCTGACGGCCTGATCCGGCCGCCCTATCGCAAACGCGGAATTAAGCATTAACGCCGAAGCTCGCCGCGCAATCACCGGGGCGGCTTCATGTTCCAGATCATCGGCATCGTCGTGCTGTTCGCGACGGTGTTCGGCAGCTTCATCATCTCCGGCGGCAAGATGGCGGTGATCCTGTCGGCCCTGCCGCACGAGCTGATGGCCATCGGCGGCGCGGGCGTGGCCGCGTTCCTGATCTCCAACTCGATGACCGTGATCAAGGGCGCCGGCGGCGGCGTGGCCAAGGCCTTCGCCGGCCCGAAGTGGAAGCCGGCCGACTATCGGGACCTGCTGTCGCTGTTGTTCCTGCTGACCAAGACCATGAAGTCCAAGGGCGTGATCGCCCTGGAAAGCCACATCGAAAAGCCGGCCGAGAGCACGATCTTCGCCCGCTACCCGCGCCTGACCAAGGACCACTTCGCCATCGACTTCATCTGCGACACCCTGCGGATGATGACCATGAACCTGGAGGATCCCCACCAGGTCGAGGATGCGATGGAGAAGCAGCTCGAGAAGCACCATCACGAGGCGCTGGCGCCCTCGCACGCCTTGCAGAGCCTGGCCGACGCCCTGCCGGCGCTGGGCATCGTGGCCGCCGTGCTGGGGGTCATCAAGACCATGGGCTCGATCACCGAGCCGCCGGAAGTGCTGGGCGCCATGATCGGCGGCGCTCTGGTCGGCACCTTCCTGGGCGTGTTCATGGCCTATGGCCTGGTCGGGCCGCTGGCGACGCGCATGAAGGCCATCGTCGACGAGGAGTCGGCCTTCTACCGGATCATCCAGTCGGTGCTGGTCGCCCACCTGCATGGCAACGCCGCCCAGATCTCGGTGGAAATCGGCCGCGGCGACATCCCCAGCCCAGCCCAACCGAGCTTCCTGGAGATGGAAGAAGCCCTCACCGCGGCGCCGGGCGCCGACGGCTGACCGTTCGTCGGGCATTTCTCGGCTTGGTTGAACCATACCGCGGCCGGCGCATTATCCCTCTTGCGCGCCTAAGGCTCCGCTTGCCCGACTGCGGCAAATGGAGCTATTCGGCCGGGGGCGCTTGCTTCATAAAGGCGCTCTAACCTTTCAAAGGGGACCTCTCCAATGACCTCCACTCTCCTCCGCAAGCTCATGGTCGCCGGCGCCATCGTGGCGGCTCTTGGCGTCGTCGCCTGCAAGCCGAAGCCCGCTGCTGACGCGACGGCTGCTGCTTCCGACGCGACCGCCGCGGCTTCCGACGCCGCCGCCGCCGCTTCCAGCGCCGCCGCCGACGCTTCGGCCGCTGCGTCCAGCGCCGCCGCCGCCAGCGACAGCGCCGCCGCGGCTCCGGCCTCTTCGGCTCAATAAGCCGTCCTGGGCTAAAGACTTCCGGAAGGGCCGCCCTCGGGCGGCCCTTCTTTAAGTCTT
>Ga0265338_10007456_pt1 | contig 13572 bp, 8 predicted proteins | sample 42126metaG_FD_193579 | JGI IMG/M metagenome (GOLD analysis project Ga0265338, IMG submission 193579) | Rhizosphere microbial communities from Carex aquatilis grown in University of Washington, Seatle, WA, United States - 4-21-26 metaG | ecosystem: Host-associated > Plants > Roots > Rhizosphere >... | reverse complement strand
CGCATTTCCAAACCGCCGGGCGCGCAACGGGATTATTACTACGGTTATTGGGGCAACTATGTTCCGCTCGACGTCCTCGACAACGCCCTGAAAATTGCTCAAACCGACAACGACAAAGCTCACGCGCGTTACCTTGTCGCGATGACGTTGCGCAACCAGGGCGGCAACGAACGCCAGCGCGCGCGCGTGCCCGAGGAATTCGAGGGCGCACTCATCGCCGGCAAAAGCACGGATTGGTATGACGACGCGCTTTATAATTACGGCGAATGGATGATGAACCAGGGGCGCCTCGTTCCGCTCGCGAATGGCGGGTGGCAAAACGAACCCGATTATACGAAGGCCCTCGAAATGTTCCGCCGCGTCACTACCGAATTTAAAAAAGGCGAGACGCGTTATTGGGAACAGGCGCAGCAACAAATCAAGAACATCACGGACCCGCAGGTGAACGTCAGCGTCGGCAATGTCTTCCTGCCGGGCTCGGAAATTCAATATCAACTGGGGTGGCGCAACGTGAAGAAAATTGATCTCACGCTTTGCGCGGTCGATTTGAACCGAGATGTGCAATTTCCGGCTTCGGGCGGGCGCGAAGTGGATTGGTTGCATTCCATTGACGCGGGTTCGTTGGAAAAAGTCAAAACCTGGTCGCGCGATACTGCCGACAAAGGCGACTACAAACCCGGCGCTGAATCCGTCCGTTACGAGGAAAAGCTGAAACCGGGCGCGTATCTTCTCGAAGCGCGTGGCGGTGGGCAGAGCAGCCGGGAGCTGATTCTCGTCAGCGACGCCGCGGTCGTGCTGAAATGTTCGGGCAAACAGGCGTTGGTTTATGTTTGTAATGCTCTCGATAGTTCTCCGAGTGGCGCATGCAAGGTGCGCGTTTGGGAGCGCTGGTATGAAAACAACGAGTGGCAGGCCCGTTCGCAGCTCAAGGATACAGATACAAACGGAATCGCGGTTTTTGATCTGGTGAAATCGGTGAACAATAATGTCGAAGTATTTGCCAGCGCGATTCGTGATGATCGCCAGGCCTACTCGGTGAACAATAGTTGGTATCGCCGTGATGCAACGGATCGTTGGCGTATCTACGCCTTCACCGACCGTCCAGCGTATCGCCCCAAAGAAACCGTCAATTGGAAGTTCACCGCCCGACGCTACGACGGTTCCGTTTATTCCACTCCGGCGGAGCAGACCATTTATTACCGCATCCATGCACCGGACAATTCGGTCGTCAAGGAAGGCGACGTGAAGCTGAATTCCTTTGGCAGCGCGTTCGGTTCACTGGAGCTAACGGAAGCCATGCGCCTGGGCGAATACCGCGTGGCGTTTCGCGACCAGCAAAACGGCCCGGAAATCGGCAATGCCACTTTGTTCCGCCTCGAGGAATACAAATTGCCCGAATTCAAAGTGGAGGTGAAGACGCCGGAGGAAAATGGACAAAAGAAAACCTTCCGCATGGGCGAGAAGGTCGAGGTGAACATCCAGGCGGATTATTATTTTGGCGGACCGGTTTCCGCCGCGAGCGTTGAGGTGCTCATTTATCAAAATCCTTATTGGCACACCTGGCATCAGCCGCACCCATACCCTTGGCTTTATGAAGACATGGACGACGGCAACTCACCCGGTGGCGGGTTCGGGCGCAACCGCTATTACGGCGGCGGTGGAGGGCAAATCATCAAACGCGAAACCATCAAGACCGATGCCACTGGCAAGGCGACGCTCACGTTTGACACGCCCGATAACGCCAACCAGGATTTTGAGTATCGCATCGAAGCGCGCGTGACGGATTCCTCCCGCCGCGAAATCGTCGGGAACGGCACCGTGCGCGTGACCCGGCAGCGCTATTATGTTTCCGCGGAATCGGAGCACAGTTTGTATCAACCGCAAAACAAGGTAACGGTGAATTTCAAGGCGCTCGATGCCAACGAACAACCCGTTAAAACCGATGGCACCATCAAAGTTACCCGCGATTATTGGTACGAAATCTGGCTCGCACCGGACGGCCACGAAGTCAAAGGCAACGACCTCAAAATTCTCCAGGCTCAAAATAGAATCTGGCCTCCGCTGCCCGCACGCCCCGACCAGAAAAATTGGCGGCTCAAATTCCGTGGTTATGAACACGACGACATCCTCACCCGCGCGCTCAAGACTGACACTAATGGCGAAGCGCAGCTCGATTTCACGCCGGTCCGCGATGGCTATTATCGCGTGTCCTGGACGAGTGATGATGCGTATCACGAGACGATCTATGCGACCTTCACCAACCACATCACCGCCGACACGACCGTTTGGGTTTGCACCGGGCAAAGCACGGACGTTGGCTACTACAATGGCGGGGTGGAGATCATTGCCGATAAAGACACCTTCCGCGTCGGCCAGGTCGCGCCGGTGATGCTCGTGTCACGCACGCCGGGCCGCTACGTCTTGTTCACCGTCGAGGGCGAAGACCTTTACAATTATCAACTCGTTCATCTCGATGGCACCGTCAAACTCGTGAACCTGCCGATCGAGGAAAAGCATGTGCCGAACATTTTCCTGAATGCCAGCCTCGTGGATGACCGGCAGATTTTCAGCGACACCAAACAAATCGTGGTGCCGCCCGTCAAAAATTTCCTGACGATGGATGTGAAGCCGGATCAATCGCAACATCAACCGCGTGATGAAGGTTCCTTCGTTATTACCACGAAGGATGACGCCGGCAAACCGGTGTCCGCCGAAGTTGCCTTTGGGCTCGTGGACGCGTCGGTTTTTTACATTCAGAGCGACTATGCCGGTGATCCGCGGCAATTTTACTTCGGGACCAAGCGCCAGCAGTCGATCCAGACGCAAAGCACGATCAATCAGAAGAGCTACGCGAAACTGGTGCTTGGCGATAACGGCCGGTTAATCGATGAGCGCGAGTTGGAGCGGCTAAGAAATGCGGAGCGTAACAGCGTGCTTGGTTTCGATGCCAGCACGGGAATAAGTTTCGACGATAAGGACAGGTTGGACTCGACCGCTGCGGGGGCGTTCGGCGGAACGGGGGTTTACCGTGGACTAAAGGAAGCGGGCGGTGGGGGCGGGGCGTTCGGCGGCGTCAGCTTTTTCGCGAAAACGGCTCAGATGAACGTGAACAGTCCGGCGCCGGCTGCGGCGATGCCGCCCGGGGAATTTCCTGCGATGGCACAGTCAGCCAGCGCTACCACCCGATTCGACGGCGGGACTGGTCAACCTATAGAAGAGCCTGCCGTCGTCGTCCGCAACGATTTCCGCTCAACCATTCTCTGGCAGCCGGATGTCGTCACCGACAAGAATGGCACCGCGACCGTTAAGATCAAATATCCCGACTCACTCACAACCTGGAAAGCGACCGCGCGCGCGGTCAGTGAAGCGAATCAATTCGGCATTGCGGAAACGAATACGCAAACCAAGCAACCGCTCATCGTCCGCCTCGAAGCGCCAAGGTTTTTTGTAGCGGGCGATACCGTCACGATTTCCGCGGTCGTGAACAACAACACCGATCAACCAATGGAAGCTCGCGTCCTTCTGGACGCGAGCGGCGTCACCGTAGGACAGGCGTCCCGCCTGTCTCCATCTAAAAATAACCAGACGAATATGGAGTCAGGCAGGATGCCTGACCTACGATTGCAGGTTCCCGCCAACGGCGAATCCCGCGCTGATTGGGTGGTGAAGGTTTCACAATCCGGCGAAGTTAAATTAAAGGTCACGGCACGCGGCGGCAAATTCTCCGACGCCATGGAAAAAACCTTCACCGCTTACGAACACGGCATCGAAAAATTCATCGCCAAATCCGGAAAGACCCGAGGAAACGACATCACGATCAAGCTCGATTTACCCCACGAACGCAAAGCGGGTTCCACCACACTTTCCGTCCAGATCACACCCAGCATGGCCGTCACAATGCTCGATGCGTTGCCTTATCTGATCGATTATCCCTACGGCTGCACCGAACAAACCATGAGCCGCTTCCTGCCGTCCGTGATAACGGCCAAGACCCTGCGCGATCTCAAGCTGCAGCCGGAGGACGTGATGAGCCGCGTGTTTGGCGGGATCGAAACCAATTACGCTGCCGCGACGCATCCCAACGGCAAAAAGAATCTCGACGAGCTGAACGCCATCACCGACCAAAGTTTGAAACGCCTTTACGATTTTCAACACGGTGACGGTGGTTGGGGCTGGTGGAAACCCGGCGATAGCGACCATTGGATGACGGCTTATGTGGTCTGGGGTTTGTCGCTCGCGCGCGATGCCGGAGTGGAAATCAAGCCGGACGTGCTGCGCCGCGCCGCCATGTATCTCGATGAGCATCTCGTCGAGGAAGAGGAGAATCCCGACATGCAGGCCTGGATGCTGCACGCGTATTCGGTTTACATTGTCCCTGATAAACAGAATTCCCGCCTGGTCGGAAAATTTACCGACAAAGCGCAGGATAATCTTTGGGCTCACCGCGACGCCCTGAACGCTTACACCCGCGCGCTCTTCGCCCTGGCCGAACACAACCTGGATAACCCCGCCCGCGCCAAAACGCTGATCGAAAATCTCGCCAACGGCGTTAAACACGATGACCGCCCCGACACGTCCGTATTGATCCAACCGGGAACTCAGAACCCGAAACCTGAAACGCTTCTCGGCACCGCGCACTGGGGCGAGGATGGCATTTATTGGCGCTGGTCGGATAGTGACGTCGAGTCAACCGCCTTCGCCTTGCGCGCCATCCTTGCCATCGACCCGACGAACCAACTGGTCGAACCGGTTAGCAATTGGCTCATCAAGAATCGTCGCGGTGCGCAATGGAACAACACCCGCGATACCGCCATCACCGTGCTCGCGCTCAACGATTACTTGCGCGTGAGCGGAGAATTGAAAGCGGACCTTGAATACGAGGTCTTCGTGAACGGCAAATCCATCGCGACGAAAAAGATCAGCGGCGCGGACGTCTTCAATGCGCCGAGCCGCTTCGCAATCGATCCGAAGCTCATTCAGGACAGCAATTCGATTCGGATCGTTCGCAAAAGTGGCACAACTCCAATTTATTTTGCAGCCGAGGCGAAATTCTTCAGCACGGAAGAGCCCATCACACCCGCGGGCAATGAAATTTTTGTGAAACGCGAATATTACCGGCTCGCCGGACGGCCGACGCTGCTCAAGGGCCTGGTTTATGACAAGGAACCTTTGCGCGACGGTGACACCGTCAAGAGCGGTGAGCGTGTGCAGACAGTTCTTACCATTGAAGGCAAAAACAACTACGAATACCTGCTCTTCGAGGATCTGAAGCCCGCCGGCCTTGAGGCGGTTGAAGTGCGCAGCGGCGATTCGTTATACGCGAAGGAACTGAAGTCCGGCGCGGTCGCCCGCAAATTCGCCGGCACCAACAACGCTTCGGCTTCGGTGACGTACCTGGTGAAGGCAGGTGATACTCTTTCGAAGATTGCGCGCGCCAATGGCACGACCATCGCCGCGCTGGCGCGGATGAATAATATCACCAGTTTGCGCGTCATTAACATTGGCCAAAGCCTGATCATTCCGGGAAAGGAAGCCGTGCCGGATGCTGATTACACTGGCCGCACCTGCTGGGTGTACCAGGAATTGCGCGACCGCAAAGTGGCTTTGTTCGTCGATAAACTGCCCGAAGGCGTCTGGGAAATTCGTTACGACTTCCGCGCGGAGGCGCCCGGCCAATTTCACGCGCTGCCCGTGCTGGGCCAGGCGATGTATGTTCCCGAAATTCGCGCCAACAGCGCCGAGGTGCGCATCAATGTCGAAGATGACAACAAGTAAATGGTCGCTCGAATGGGTAGGGACGGCGCGCTTGCGCCGTCCGCGCCGCGTTTAGCGGCGCAACGTGAGGCGTTCGTTTGTCGTGGGTAGGATTTGTTCCGCCCGCTCTGCGCGCGGAGGCGGCGCAAGCGCGCCATCCCTATCGCACCTGTTTCGTCATATCGTCGAGCGAAAAATAAGAAAGAGAGGTTATCGTGAAAAAGAAAGTGATGCCGTTGCTCCTGGGTGTCGCATTAAGTGGTGCGATTATTGCGTTTGCGGAAGTCACGCCCGGGCAAAAGCCTTCGTCCGGCACGGAAATGTCCCAAATGCGGGATGAGATCAATCGCCTTAAGGCGAAAATTGAACTGTTGGATTACCGTACAAAAAGCCTGGAATCCACCGTCGAACAATTGAAACGATCTCGCCCGCCGGCGCCGTTGACTTTGCAGGGGCCGGCGCCTTCGTTGGCCATTCCTCCCGTCGGCACCCCCAAACCACCTGCGATTTGGGGCCAGGGCGAGGTGAACGGTTGGACCTACTACATTGTCCCTTGTGGGGAGCAGAGCCGTTAAGCCGAATCCATGCAGTTGGAAATGGGGAGCACACGCCTCCGGCGTGTGGTTTGCGGCATCTCGCCGCAAACTTCGTCTTACCATTTCGCCGAACCATATAGTGAGGCCAGATGGTGGGTACGAAGCCGACGGCGAGACGCCGTCGGCAGCACGCGAGACGCGTGCGTTCCCCAAATTCAACTGCGTCGTTCAGGTTAAGATGGCATGGTTTCGGCTCTCGTAATCAGTTGCCCGAGCCGGTTGGCTGAGGCAATGTAGTATCCGAATGTCTGTACCTGGAAAGCAGGAACTGTCCTTGCGCCCGGGCCGCTTTGAATACAAGCGGCTCGCGTGGGCTTTGGTCATCTCGCTCGCGTTCCATTTACTCTGCTTCGGCGGATACGAATTTTCCCGCACAATTCTTCCCGTCTGGCTGCAACGGGTGAAATTCCTCGCGGCGCTGGCCCAGGAATTGCGAAAACCCCCGGCTCCACCGCCCCAACCGATATCAACCGAAGTGCCGCTCATGTTCGTCGAGGTAAATCCCGCCACCGCCACACCCGAGCCGCCCAAGGACGCCAAATTCTATTCCTCGCAAAATTCAAAGGCCGCCAACCCTGATATTGCCGACAGCGACGTCCCGAAAATCACCGGCCAGCAGGAGCACGTCGCCAAGGCGGAAGACGCTCCCCGTAAATCCTTTCCCTTGCAACCGGCTCCGCCCAAGCAGGAGCAGCCCGAGGAAAAGGCGAAACCAAAACCGCCCGTCGGCGACCTAGCGATGGCCAAGCCCAATCTCAGCTTGCAGCCAGACACTGGCAAAGCGGAGCAGACGCGCCCCCGAACGATCCTTGAAGCAAAAATGCGCCAGCAGCAGAACAACCAGATCCCCGGCCAGAAAATGAAACAGGAGGGCGGCGTGCGACACCGCCTGGAAATTTCTTCGTTCGATGCCAAGGCGACGCCGTTTGGAGAGTACGACCGCGCCTTTATTGACGCTGTGCAAAACCGTTGGTATGACCTTTTGGACAGCCGACAATTCGCGTTGGACCGCACCGGAAAAGTGGTCCTGCAATTCCATTTAACCTACGATGGGCGCATCAGCGACATGCAAATCGCGGAATCGACAGTGGGCGAAACGCTCGCTTACGTGTGCCGGTTAGCGGTCACCGATCCGGCGCCGTACGCGAAGTGGCCCACCGACATGCGCCGCGAAATTGGCGATTCCAGAAGCATCCAGTTTACATTTTATTATTGAAGCCTTTGAACGGGCGGCCTTGTAATCAGTCACAAAACAACATGGAAATCATTATTTATATTCTGCTCGGTTTCACTTCGGTGATTGGTCTGGCGTTCGTCGTCGAGCGCGGCATCGCATTGCAATGGCGCAAAGTCGTCCCGCCGGAAATTGAAACCGCCGTGCAATCCTGCCAATCGCGGGAAGACGTGGCGCTGTTGCGGCGCGTATGCGAGCAAAAACCGTCTCCGCTGGGCCGGCTGCTGATCGAGGCCGCCGATCATCTGGATTGGCCGAAGGTGGAAAATGAAGCCGCCCTGGAAACGCGCGCGCGGCACGAAGTTGTCCGGCTTGAACGCGGCCTGGTCGTGCTCGAAATCATCGTGGGCATCGCGCCCTTGCTCGGCCTGGTGGGCACGATTGCCGGCATGATGACCCTGTTTGGCGGCATTGGCCAAACCGGGTTGAGCGAAGCAGGAAAGCTCGCCGCCGGCATCGCGCTGATTTTGCGGGCAACCCTCTGGGGACTCCTCATCGCCATCCCCTCGCTGATCACGTGGAGCTATTTCAGCAAGAAAATTGAAATCCTCGCCGTCGAGATGGAAACGTTGTGTGACCAGTTTATTCGGCGGCAATATCGGGACGAAGTCCAAAGTCTAAAGTCCAAGGCCCAAAGTTCGCCGGTCAAAGCTTAGTACCCATGCAATTCCTTGTTCATAAAAGACGCCAGGCTCCCGCAGTGATCATTGTGGCGCTGATCGATGTTCTGATCGTGCTGCTGATTTTCCTGATGGTAACCACTACGTTCAAGCAACAACCGGCGCTGCGGCTGGCGTTACCCGAATCCTCCCAGGCCCAAAAAACCGGCGAGAGCGAATCCGCGCCACTGGTCGTCAGCATTGATGCGCAGGGTAGTCTGCGTTTGGGCGCCGACGCCCGCCCTGTGACGCCCGATCAATTGAAATCCGAACTCGCCTCGATGGCGCAAAAGCGGGCTGATTTGAAGCTCGCCATCAGCGCCGATAAAGCCGCTCCGTTTGGTGAAATCATCAAGGTGATGGACGCCGCCAAGGAAGCCCACATCAAGATGGTGAACGCGTTCACGAAAGAACCGGGCAAACCGTAGGCAGATGCCAGAGGTCTGACTTCCGACTTCCGCCCTCCGACTGCTGGCCTCACTTCATCAGTTCTTCCGCAATCTGCACCGCGTTGAGCGCGGCGCCTTTGAGCAATTGATCGCCGCAGACCCAGAAGGCCAGGCCATTATCCAGCGCGCAATCCACGCGGATGCGGCCCACCTCGCAATTGTATTTCTCGGAGGTGAACAACGGCATCGGGTACTTTTTATTCTCCGGTTCGTCGACGAGATCAAGGCCGGGCGCTTTTTTCAACACTGCGCGCGCTGCTTCCACCGTCACCGGCTTTTCGAATTCGGCATTCACGGCCACCGAATGCGAGCGGTAGACCGGCACGCGCACGCAGGTGACGCTCGCGCGGAATTTCGCGTGATGCATGATCTTGCGCCCCTCGTTTTCCATCTTCATTTCTTCCTTCGTGTAACCGCTGGGCAAAAAGGAATCCACCTGCGGCAACACGTTGAAAGCGATTTGATGCGGATAAACTTCCTTGGTCACGGCTTTGCCGGCCACGATTTCCTCCACCTGCCGCTTTAATTCCTCGATTGCTTTCGCGCCCGTGCCGGAAACGGCCTGGTAGCTCGCCGCGAAAATGCGTTTGCAGCCGAAGGCCTGGTGCAACGGATACAACGCCATCAGCGTGATGGCCGTGGTGCAATTCGGATTGGCGATGATGCCCTTGTGCAGCTTCACATCGGCCGCGTTGATCTCGGGAACCACCAGCGGGACGTTGTCGTCCTGGCGGAACGCGCTGGAATTATCCACCACCACGCAGCCCGCCTTGGCCGCGATGGGCGCGAATTCCTTCGAGATGCTGCCGCCCGCGCTGAAGAGCGCGATATCGATTCCCTTGAAAGAATCCTTCGTGAGTTCCGTGATCGCGATGTCCTGGCCCTTGAATTTCAGTTTCTTGCCGACGGAACGCGCGGAGGCAAGCAAGGTCAACTTGCCGACCGGGAAATTGCGTTTCTCGAGGGTCTTGATCATTTCGACGCCGACTGCTCCAGTCGCGCCGACTACAGCCACGTGTGGGTGTTTGTTCATAATACTTACAACAAAGGCCGGCCAATATAGCGAATGCGCGCCGGGTGTCAACGCGCCCGCTGACGCCGGGTAACCGTTTTTTGTCAAACGTTTCGCTTGGTTTGCACAAGCCGTGCTACTCGTCGTCGTTCTCCTCCTCGTCCTCGTTCTCGATTCCACCGTTTTCGACGGCGACCAAAACGAGGACGAGGAGGAGGACGAGGAGGAGGACGAGGACGAGGACGAGTAAGACGTGGGGTTGGTCGACTTTATTTCTTGGTCGGATTGGGCTTTCCAAGACTGCCACAATATGGTTTCCCATATATGTATGCCTTGCGCTTCGCGCATTGTGATGTCAGCGATTGTTGCAGCCGACCGGGCGTTTCCGGCGGCGGTCGCTGAGCCTGGTGGTTGCCACGGGCGTCCTGTGAACGAAAACCAATCCAATCCATTTCTGTTGAACATCTTCACGTTTTTATGCTGATTCATAATGCCTATTTCTGGTTGCGGAAGGATCTTTCCGCCGATGACCGTGTCACGTTCGAGAAAGAGCTTAGGCGGCTTGCCCAGATTCCATACCTTGAACGCGGGTTCGCCGGCCCGCCCTCCCCAACCGAAGCGCGACCGGTAACCGACCATTCCTTTGATTACGCGACCTCATTCCACTTCAAGACCCTGGCGGATCACGAGTTCTACCAGAAGGAGTGCCAGGACCACGCGCGATTCGTAGCGACCTGCAAGACTTTTTGGGAGCGAGTGATTATCTACGATGTCACGCCACTTTGACACATCCGCCCGTTAGTTCAGATCGCATGCATTTAAATATCGGGGCGGCGCTCATTTCGGATTGCACCTTATTGCGGCCAGACCAGCCGGAAGTACGACCCGGATGGGTTGGGGAGATTGGTGAGTTGCAGGCCAGTGACGGGAACGCCGTTGGTGACTGTCACCCAGGGACCGGAATTTAAATTCGTGGTTGTTTGCAGCACATAATTGTATGCGAACGTGGGCCACAGGACGACTGGTCCATTCGTTCCGGTCTGGGTCACCACGGGTGTGATCGTTAGTTGCGGATTGACCGCCACGGCAAACACCGTGCCGAAGCCGCCGATGATGGTCGTGCCGTAAAGCACGCCGCTGTCACCTAACGAAGCGCCGCGTGTGAGATTACCGGACGGTCGCCCGCCATCATTGGCGCCTCCAAAATGGTGGATCACTTCGTATCCGCTCCCTCCCAGTTGCATCCGGTAGATGCAGCCCGCGCTGTTGGTGCCGCCAAATCCGGTCGCGCCGTATAGCAAGTTGTCCAAGCCTTGGATCAAGCCGCCAAATGGCCTCGAACCATCCAAACCGCTGTTAAAATTATGCAACACCGTGTATCCCCCGCCATCCGGATTCATCTTGAACACGACACCGATGTTGGCCGCGCCGCCGACTTGAGTAGCGCCGTAGAGCGCGCCGTCGCTGGTCTGCAGAAGCGCCCCGCGCGGGCCCGAACCCTCCGAGCTGTTCGTAAAGTTGCGCAGCACCTGATAGCCACTGCCGTCGAGTTGAATCTTAAATATCGTGCCGCGATTTCCCAAACCTCCGCTATACGTCGTGCCATAGAGTGCGCCGTCATTCCCCTGAATCAGCGGATCCTGAGGAGTCGCTCCGTCGGGGCTGCTGGTGAAACTGTACAAAACTTGAAAGCCATTGCCATTCGTTTGAATGGTAAAAATCGTTCCCTGGCCGTTCGTTCCGCCAAGGTGGGCGGTGCCATAGAGTGCGCCGTTCGTCGCCTGCATCAGCCCGGCAAAAGGAAAGGCTCCGTCAGGGATATTATTGAAATCGTGGAGAACCTCGTAGCTGGATCCATTCAATTGGCTCTTGAAAATGATTCCCAACCCATCAGCGCCACCGGCAGATGCGGTGCCGTATAGCCTGCCGTCGGTCCCAAACAACAGCGCCGCCAGCGGAATCGTGCCGTCCGGAGTGTTGGTGAAATTGTGCAGGACGGTATAGCCGCTGCCGTCGACGTTGATTTTGAATACTGTTCCGTTATTCGTTGTCGTGCCGCCAGACGAGGTCGTGCCATACAGTGCCCTATCGGGGCCGATTACCAGACCTGCATTCGGACTGCTGCCATCAGGAGGGTTGCCGAACCTGTATATTAGCGTTTCCAAAGCCGGTTGCCCCAAACCTGGGATCGGAGAAAAAGCGAGAACTGCCAGCAAAACCGCGATGCCCGCCGCGGTTGGAATAAGTCGGGCGGCGCACTTGGAGTGGTGAATCGGCCGGAAAAGGCTCATAATGATTTCCGAATCCATAGAACCTTTCCGCATCTGATGGCAAGCCTTTATCGGCGCGTTGTCCAAATGGCAGCCTGAAATTAAACTCGAAATCCCGCGCGACTCGTTCCAACTTAAGCCCATGTCCGCCGTGAGAAAAACAATTGAGGTGAGCTATGCGTTGCGCGTGTTTTTTACCGACCACGTGTTCGAGGCCACCAATCTCGTTTTAAAACAAGCGATGGCCGGCGATAAATCCGGCAAGACCAAAAAAGTCCTCCTGGTCCTCGATGAAGCGCTCGCGCAAACCCAACCGGCTCTGGCGCGGCAAATCGAATATTATTTCGCCACGCACGCCCAGGCGTTGAAACTTGTTTGCCAACCGCTGGTGATTGAAGGCGGCGAGCGCACGAAAAATTCCAGCTTTCATGTGTCGGAAATTCATTCGCATATTGATCGCCATCACATCGACCGGCATTCCTACGTCATCGCGGTGGGTGGCGGGGCGTTGCTCGACATGGTGGGATTCGCCGCCGCCACGGCGCACCGGGGCATCCGGCATGTGCGCATCCCTACGACCACGCTGAGCCAGGCGGATTCCGGTGTGGGCGTGAAGAACGGCATCAATGCGTTTGGGAAAAAGAATTTCATCGGCGCCTTCGCGCCGCCGTTTGCCGTCATCAACGACTTTGAATTGTTGACGTCGCTCTCGCCGCGGGACAAGCGCGCGGGTTATGTGGAGGCGGTGAAAGTGGCGCTGATTCGCGACGGGCAGTTTTTCAAGACCATCGAGCACGATGCCGCCGCGCTGCGCGATTTCGAGCCGGGCGCCATGCGGCGGCTCATCCGCCGTTGCGCGGAACTGCACCTGGAACACATCGCGACCTCCGGCGATCCGTTTGAATTTGGCGCGGCCCGACCGTTGGATTTCGGGCATTGGTCGGCCCACAAACTGGAGCAGCTTTCGGAATATCAAATCCGCCACGGCGAAGCGGTGGCCGTGGGGATCGCTCTCGATGTCATCTATTCGCGAATCGCGGGTTTTATCGATGCTGCGTCCGCCGAGCGAGTGTTGCAATTGCTGGAGATCCTGGGTTTCGAATTATTCGCCAGCGAATTGCTCCACGTGAATTCGCAAAACTCATTGCTCGTGCTGGACGGGTTGGAGGAATTTCGAGAACACCTAGGCGGCGAATTGACCATCACTTTGCTCCGGCAAATCGGCAAAGGTTTTGAAGTCCACGAAATGAATTTGCCGCAGGTTGTTGAGTCGATCCATGAATTGAAACAGCGGCATGAGCAGCGGGAACAAAAAATCCTGCGCGCGACGGGTTGATTGTGAATATGACTATCGGCATTGCCAAAGGTTTCACGAGCGATGGTGGGGTGACGCTGCCGCGTCGCCCCATATCCCGTCACCCGCGTTTAACCGGAAAGATGCAGTTGGAAATGGGGAGCACACGCCTCCGGCGTGTGGTTTGCGGCGTCTCGCCGCAAACTTCGTCTTACCATTTTGCCGAACTAAACAGTGGGAATAGATGGTGGATACGAAGCCGACGGAGAGACGCCGTCGGCAGCACGCGAGACGCGTGCGCTCC
>Ga0265338_10007454_pt1 | contig 13578 bp, 6 predicted proteins | sample 42126metaG_FD_193579 | JGI IMG/M metagenome (GOLD analysis project Ga0265338, IMG submission 193579) | Rhizosphere microbial communities from Carex aquatilis grown in University of Washington, Seatle, WA, United States - 4-21-26 metaG | ecosystem: Host-associated > Plants > Roots > Rhizosphere >... | reverse complement strand
CAAAGTTTGACACTCAGTACTCCTCCGCGTTTTGGAGGCAGGTGCGTTTAGTATCAAGGAATCTTAAGAATCGGTGAAGCTTTCTTAGGAGAGGACATTTATGGGACGCAACGCGGTTTATCTTGCAATAGGTTTTACGATCACGTGTCTCCTCAGCGGCATGAATCTGTCGAGAGTGAGCCTGGAGGCATTCCAGAATGCCATTTCGTACCAGGAGACAAGCAACGGCCATAATGTCGTCCAGGCCGGAACAAATTTTGCCTGCCAACAGCTTTTCTTAACTCCCAACTGGAGAGCCGGCTTCTATATGGTACCCTTCGCAGGAGGAACGTTTTCGACAACAGTTACACCGGTCGTCAACGGAAACGATTCGAGCCGAATTCAAGTCGTGACGATTGGCACTTACCCGGCGGGATCTTCAAGAACTCAAGATCAGTACACCATCAAGATACTGCTCCAGCCAAGCCTTTTCTCCAAGTTTGCATATTTCTCCGACAACGAACCGAACAACATTTTCTGGACGACAGGCGATACTGTCTGGGGGCCGTATCACAGCAATACGAAGATCTATGTCAACGGAAATCCGGTGTTCAACGGCAAGACGACAAACTACCAGGGTCTCAGCAAACAGAACACGAGTGACAAGCCTGCGTTCAACGGCGGATACGAAACTGGGGTTTATATAACCATGCCGACTGATATGAACACGCTGAAGGGAAAAGCTCAGCAGTCGGGAGGCGGATTTTATCAGAAGACCGGCAAAGACTTGTATCTTACCTTCAACGCAGATAGTTCCGTGACGTACAGATCCGGAACGACTGGCGCATGGACTAAGAAGTCCCTTGCCACATTTGCGGGCAGCAACAAAGTTATCGTCAATGACAGCGGCAATATTCACGTCAAAGGAAGACTGAGCGGCCAGGTCACGATTGCCGCCCTGAACAACACCTCCAGCACTACGAGGGGCCTGGTCTACATCGATTCGTCCGTTGCATACAACACTAATCCCATCACTAATCCATCATCCACCGACATGCTAGGGATTGTTGCGACGAACAATATCATGATCAAAGATACCTCCTACAACAACACTTCTGCGGGCATAACGATCCAGGCTGCCATGTTCTCGCAGGACGGCGGGTTCGGAGCAGAAAACTACGACACGAGGGCTTCAGGAGTTAACGGGAGCATCAAACTGCTGGGGGGTATCAGCCAGAAGGCAAGACAGGCGGTGGGGACGTCCGGATCGCCCGGCACCGGGTTCAAGAAAAGTTACTTCTACGACAATAGAATGCTCGTAACTGCACCCCCGTCATTTCCGACGACTGGCAGCTACGAAATCCTTGAATGGCTGGAGTAATGCCGCAGGATCGAGTTTCCCCATCGGCACATCCCGATGGATTTCCCGGCCAAATCCCACACATGAGCAGGGCTGCAGTGTCTTAAGGAAACGCGGAGAAAGGCCGGCAAAAGGCCTCTCCGGCGCGCCTCCTACCTAAGTTTTTATTGACTTTCACTAACTGTTTCAATATATTCACCACGACATCTAATGTAACGCTTGAGATTTATCTCAGTAGTGCATTTTCTTTTGGCCAAGAACAAAACTAACCCTCACATTCGCTGAGTTTTCTTGATGGATCCAGCAGTTGGAGCGGCAATAGCTCCTCCGGTGGACGAGATACAGGCAAAAGCAAGGGAAATACTGAAGCAAATGGTCGCTCAGATTCCCGAAAGTGTTTATGGCCTTGAGCGCCAGATATTTATTGGCGATCTCGTTGAAAAACTTCCGGTTGAGAGTCGTACGGTTTTGCGCGGCTTTATCAATTCGATTCTGATGCGGATGTTCACGATCAATGCATCCGATATCGATTTTGGCGGATTCGGGGGACAAGGGCTGGTCTGGTACCGGGTCTTTGGCTCAAAGAAACCCGATTTATCATTTGCAAAGCTGGAGTTTGATGAGATCAACATCTTGATTCAGTCGTTGTTGATGGCTCGTCAGCGGCAGGTCTTGTACGAGAACAAGAACCTGGACCTTTCCTACATGATTCAGGATGGCGAGAATGTGCTCCGTTTTCGTGCGGACACATATCTCGATCTCGATCAAGTTGCGCTGAACATGCGCGCTATCAACCAGACTATACGCCCGTACAAGGCGCTTGAGCTTCATCCAAACATAACGAAAATCGTCAGCCTTGCTCACACCAAAGAGGGACTGACGCTCGTCACCGGTATCACCGGTTCGGGGAAGAGCTCCACGCTCGATGCGATGATCGACCTCAATAACCACACCGTCGACGGACACATCGTCATCATCGCTTCGCCGATCGAGTTCGTGCACAAATCGGACCGCTGCATTGTTCGTCACCGGGAAGTGGGTAGAGACGTGCTGTCGTTCAAGGACGGCGCCATCCAGGCTCTCCGGCAGGATCCCGACATCATTGTCATCGGCGAAATGCGCGACCCGGAGACGATCATGGTTTCGCTTGAAATTACCGACAGCGGGCACAAAGTATTTTCGACGCTGCACACGGCGTCGGCCGTCGAGAGCATCGACCGTATTATCGGCGAGGTTCCGCCCGTGGAGCAGGAGCGGGTGAGGAACAGAATGGCGGATGTTCTCCGCTGCGTGATGTCGCAGAAACTTATTCCGAGTCTCGACGGCAAACGCGTCTTGGCGAGGGAGGTTTTGGTGATGACTCCGTCTGTCCGATCGGCGATCAAGAACAACAACACGGGGGAGATCTATCAGATGATCCAGGAATCGGGCGAGCAGGGCATGACGACCATGGAACAGGATTTGAAACGGTTGTTCGTCCAGAAGAAAATCTCGCTCGAGTCCGCCATCAACTACTCGAATAACAAGAAAAGGATGCAGCAGCTGCTGGGGGCAGGCGCAGTTGCGTAAACGCCGGTGATCAGTCGGCGAACGTAACGCCCGCGCGTCGCACATGCCGGGCCATCGACATAACAAACCATAGTATCCACACCGACACAATTCTTCCATGTCTTATTCGAAAGGAGAAGGAAAAACTGCCTTAGCGATTTTTGTCGACGGACTCGATGTTAAGTTTGTCCATGTCGCGCTGAGGAACAAGCAATTCCATCTCGAAGATTTCAAGACAGTCAGTCTCATCAAGAAACTGGAAGAGCGGCAGACGGCATCGGAGGCTGCGAGCGGTTTGGAGGGGATCGATATTCTTGATGCTACATCGGCGGCTCCCGTTATTCAGGAAGGGGTCGTCGAAGAGACCGAAGGAGCGGAAACAAACAACAGCGTCATCCTCGGACTGCTCACCGAATTTCCTTCCTACAAATACCAATTCTCCTATTCGATATCCGAACCCAGCGTCTACTATCAGACGTTCGAGGATTCGTTCGGCCTGTCCGGGGGCAAGCTCAAGAAGAAACTTGTCGAGGAACTCTCCAAGATTCGGGCGACAAAACCGAACCCGGATGCCGTAGCGTATATCTCGGCGACCGAAGGGCAGATTCTTTCGGTCATCCGTGAAGACGGCTTAAGCCTGATCGACATTCTCGAGAACATCAAGGACTTCATCGGCAAGAGGATTCCGCGCATCCCGTTCATCGAGACGTCGGACATCTCTCTCATGAACCTGGTGAGGGCCAATTTCGACGTCGGTTCAGAGGAAATTTCGGTCATCATGTATGTCGGCAACGAATTCAGCCGGCTTATATTCATGAAGGGAAAAGATTTTCTCCATTTCGCCCCTGTCATCAGCGAAGGGAGGACTTCGCCGAATATCGAGAACACGCTCTATTCCAGGATCCTCCTGGAACAGGACAGCGCCGGTATTATGCGGCTCGACAGGATCTTCCTGGCGGGCGAAGCGCACAAGCTCGAGCTGAAGCAGTTCCTCTCGCCGCAGTTCGCCGAAGCGCCCATCGAGTATCTCGTGCCGAGGAATCTGGACACGGGAGGTCTTCAGCAAAGCGTCGAGGAAATTACATCGGAGTATGCCGTCCCGCTATCGGTGGCGATGAGGGTGCTCGACCCGAAGAATCCGGACTACTACTCCATCGACCTGCTGCCGCAGAGCTTCCGGGAAGGCCAGAAGGTCTTCAAGCTGGCGTGGCATGGATACCTGCTCATGGTGCTCATATTTCTTGGAACGCTCTTCTTTACGAACCGCGTTGCGGATCTGGCCGAAGAGGTGAGGCAGGCCAACAGAGAACTCCAGCAGAAGCAGCTTCAGCAGTCTGAGAACGAACGGCTCCAGAAGATCCTCGACAGTCTCACAGTTCAGAATCAACAGTTCGTCAGCGCGCTCGCGGTCTACGACACTATCGTGCCGAACTATAACCGCTGGAGCAAAGTGTTCTATCATCTCACCCACAGCGTTGAGGATGTGAACTCGATCTGGATCAGCGATATTGCCTCCAAACCGGACAGCACTATTGAACTGACCGGGTACGCTCTCTACCGGCCGAGGATACCTCGAATCGCGAACATGTTTGAAAAGGCGACGCTTCAGTCGGTCGAATTGCAGGAAATTCGCGGGAAGACCGTCTACAAGTTTGTTCTGATGATCCAGAAGCTCGACTCCGATTGACCAATGACAAAGGATAGTTGTGTCGTATAAGCTTCGAAATTCAGTGGCTCTCGGTATGCTCCTTCTTCTCGTGATAGGGATCGGAGGGTATATTTCATTTATTCTCCAGCCCGGAAAGATCAACAAATACCGAAAAGAAGCCAAGGTGATTGAGGCCCAGCTCAAGGACAACACTATTCAGACGAGCGCCATTATGTCCATGCAGGAGAATTTGCGGGGGACCGTCCATCGCTGGAATAACAGGACGAAGGAGATCGGTGAGAAGGATGTTTCGTCGCAGACGTACGGCTACCTGAGCGACATTATCGACGAGAGCGGCTCGCTGCGTCTCAATATGGCGTACAGCGGAACGAAGAACGGGAATAAATACGGTTACAACATATATAAGCTCTCGGGCTCGGCCGAGTTTCCAAACATCTTCCGATTCATCTGGCTGCTCGAGAACGGCCGGCGGCTATACAAAATCGGTTCGGTGAACGTCCACGCCGACGAAGAGGCGGCCGCGGGTCAGGAATCTCCCACGATCAGCGTAAAGTACGACATGGAATTGAATTCTTATTTCACCTCCGAGACTGCGCTCAGCAAACCGGTGATGAGGCCCGATTCGATTCCGCAACCCATTACGTCTAATCCATTCTTCCCGTCGATACAGAAGTTGTCTCCGCCCAACGTGCGCGACCTCGTGGATGTTTCCACAATCAACGTGAAAGCCGTCGCCCCCGGGAAAGCCCTTGTGATGGATCCAAAAGGAAAACTGATTACCCTTCAGATCGGCGACGAAGTCTATCTCGGGAAACTGACCGCCACCCATCCGCAGGAGGGTGTTGTTGATTTCACGCTCAACAACGGAGGGATTGTTGAGACGGTGAGCAAGCAGATTGCTTTTGAAAAAAAATCGCGAGGTATTAACCCATGACACTAAAGTTTTTCACTATCCGTCGCGCGGCGTCGGCATGTTCCGCGAAAAGCCTGTTGGTCGTTGCCGCGCTTCTCTGTTGCGCGCTGCAGAGCGCCGACGCGCAAAACAATCGTGAACGTAGACTGCTGTTGAACGATTATGTTGCGCCGGAAGAGCTGGTCTCGATGTCGAAAACGCTCCCGTTCGACAAGGCGGTCTCACTCTTTACCGACTTCAGCAAGAAGTACCTGAACAAGATCATCGTGGATCCGACGAACACCAACAAAGAAATCGGGGTCGATATCGAAAACATGTACTGGCTGCAGGCGTTCGAGAATGTGTTGCGCGCAAACAGCCTCTGGTATGAAGAGAAAGAAGAGTACTTCCAGATAACGAACCCCCAGGATACAACGAAGGGCGGCGTCGCAAGAGCGGGAGGCGGAGGCTCGGGCCTCAGCACGAAGGATTCCGTTTCGAAGGCGATGCTCCTTGCGCGGGATATCAAAATATCGACTGTCTTCTTCGAGATCAATGTCTCCAAGACCCTCAATACCGGCATCAACTGGACTTTTAAAGACAGCACGTCGAACTCGTCTGTGTATGGCGGCCAACTTAAGAGCAACCTCGTAAACCCGGATCAAACAGCCGCGACATCCGGTTCCTCAGGATCCAGCACCGGTACCGGCCAGACGACACAGCCGGATGCCTTCATCGCGCGAATAATTCCCAAGTTGAATTTTGGTAATATTACCGGCTTTGTATCTTTTCTTGAGGGAAATGGACTGGGCGATCTCATCTCCAGTCCGCAGGTCATCGTCTCGTCGGGACAAACGGGAAATATACAACTCGGAGAGGATATTTTCGTTACCACCAAAGATTTTTCCGGCAACGTTATCCAGCAGCGAATTGCCACCGGCATTATTGTCTCGGTGTCGCCGACTTTGTATGAGCAGGGTGGCATGAGAATCGTTAACCTCAAAGCGCATGTTGAAAAAAGCTCGGAAGAAGTGAGCGGTAATATCAGCAAGAATTCGATCGATACGTGGTTGGTTCTTACCGACGGAGAGGAAACTGTTTTGGGGGGGCTCTACTCGACGCAACAGACAACCACTCGCGCAGGGATACCCTTTCTCAAGGACCTGCCGTGGTACATATTTGGCTTACGCTATATCTTCGGATCCGAAGTAAAGACGTCTACCAAGGATGAACTCGTTATCCTCCTTAAAGCGGAAGTTATTCCGACGGTCCAGGAGCGGATTGCGGACAAGTTGAGGAATAACGAGAACCTGATCGAAAAGACGCGCAAAGAGTATGAAGAGGATATGGCGAAAAGAAGGCCAAAACCGGAATAAGTTTGTAGGTGTGAGATTCGTCAACCATAGTTAGTTCTATGTTTTCCAGATTTGAAGTGGTGTGGCGGGACTACCCCGCATAAGGAAATGTATGGAAAGTCAAAGCTTTGGCTATGAAGTTCCTGAAATCAGAGTATGTGCAGCGTTCGAAATGATAGACTGAGAGGGATCGTATGAAACATCGACAGTATTTGACGTATATCATCACGCTTGTTTTTGCGGGACTCTTCTCCTGCGCAAACCCTGCATCGACGCCAACCTCGGACTACACTGTTACGCTCACCGGTACACTTGTAAACCTGCTCGGCACAAAGCTGGATAGTGTCCACATCGTCCTTTGGAGTCCGTTTCAGCAGGATACCGGTAAATCGAACGGCACATTCTCGATAAGTTTTGTTTCTCAATCAAAAAACACGGTGAATGATTCGATATACTTTTCTCGTTCCGGGTTTGTGGGATTGACAAAATATTTTTCATTTAACTCCGGCGCCGCCGCCATCGATTTTTCAGCCATTGTAATGAAAGGGATCACGTCCGCACAGGATAGCCTAACACAGAGCCGCCCATCCTTACGCGCGGGACAAATAGTCTATGTCGGAGCGAGCGCTCCGAGCCTTTCCATCTATGGTGCAGGTGGGACCGATGCAGTTGCGCTGACTTTCCAGGTTAAGGACTCAGTTGGCAATCCGGTCGACTCGACGAATCAAACCCTTGTCCGTTTCAGATTTGCTACCACACCACCCGATACTTTTACTCAGTTAAGTGTTTCCAGCGCGAAGACAAACTCGAGCGGCTTGGTTTCCGTTCTCTTAGGATCCGGGCTGCGTGCAGGTATTGCATCGGTGCAAGCCTACGCCGCGGTGAAGCGTGCTTCGGATACGACAAAAGTCGACACGATCTTGTCTTCTGTCGTTTCGATTCCAATATTCGGAGGTTTTCCTGACAGCGCTCATTTTTCGATGAGCGCCTCAAGAGTTAACATCCCCGGGGGAGTACAAGCCGGAATTCAAACTCCGATTACAGCGCTTATTGGCGACAAATACGGCAACCCTGCGCAGCCCGGGACGATCGTCTATTTTACCGCGAACGGTGGACTGGTGAGCCCGGCCTATGCCTCAAGTGCAGCTGACGGCAGCGCTTCTGTTAATCTCGTTTCGGGCAATCCGATTCCGCCTGGCGGGGTTGTGACCATCACGGCTCAGTTGACGACGGCAGGATCCTCGGCGATACAAGCAGCGACATCGGCAAAGATGACCGGAGTCGTTAAGAGCCTCAATGATGGGGGATCGACGACTGTCAATCATCCATCGATCTCCAAGAAGGCGAACCGGCTGTCCAAAGCCGAACAGGTATTCAAGAACAAGAGGACGGTCGTAAAATTCGTTGAGGATATGAAGAAGGTCGTTCACACGGTTGTGCAGAATCACTCTGGGGCATCGGACGCAGAAGCCGTCGCAGTGAATTCTTCAAAGAATAATCGCAAGCTCTCCACAACTCGAATGAGCGCCAATGACGGGGCTGTTGCTTCTTCAACTTCAGACGCCGGAGTATTCTCCAGTTCCATTGATGTTATTTTCTCGGGGAATCCGTTGATCGCCGTTGCCGACACAACGCTCAATATCTATACCAAGGGACAGAAGCAGGTCAGTTTCACGGTCGCCGATAAATATGGAAACCCGCTTTCCGGCGGCAGCGAGATAAAAGTAACCGCCTCGGGTTCAGGAGCGTCACAAGTTACGTTGACAGGCGATATAGACCGGATACTTCCGGACACAAAGGACAAGGCATTCACCAGTTTCACCGTATACGCGAAAGATACAAGTTCCGCCGGACTTTTACAGAGCCAGAACTTCAGTCTCACTATACTCGTGACGAGCCCCAACGGAAATGTAGGGCGAACATTGAACGGGACAGTTTTCCCCAGCGGAGTCTCCGACACCACAAACGTCGGGAAGCTGGTGCTCATTGGTGCTTCCACCGACTCGTTGACTGTTACCGGCGGGGGTGGAATTTCCTCCGAAATTGTACAGTTCCAGGTTTTGAATGTTAATGGCAACCCAATTCAGAATGTTCCGGTGCAGTTTGCGATTACCCAGGCTGTCGGAGGGGGTGAGTACTTCAACCCGACAGTTGGGACCTCAGACGCAACCGGCAAAGTTCAGACAACACTTTTTGCCGGCATTCGATCCGGAATGGTTCAGATAGTCGCAAAGGCAAAGCAGGACACCTCTGGAGTTGTATCAAACGCTAAAGCGGTCTATATAAGAACTGGCATTATCTCGTCGATCGCCATCATTAATGTCTCTTCCACAAATCTTTCCGTCCAGGGAGTGGGGGGCAACAGTACAGCGACGATCGTTTTCGAGGGGCGTGATTCTTTGGGTAATCCGATTGATGCATCGAACTCAACGCCGATCAAATTCACCTTGCAAGGGGATACGACATCCAGGGTTTCTCCCTTGGTGTCCAAGTCCGACCCGGTAACCGGGAGAGTGACGACGAGTTTTACTACGGGGATCAAATCTGGTTTGGGATATGTGACTGCATCCGCGAGGAATGACTCTGTTCAATCGACTCCGGTTCAGTTCACGATCTCTGGCGGATATCCCGACAGTCTCCATTTCTCCATAGGGCCGCAGAAACTGAATATTCCCGGGGCGGCTGTATATGGAGTAACCGACAATATTAGCCTTGTCGTAGGGGACAAATATGGCAACCCGGCTCAGACGGGAAGTGTTATCTACTTCAGCTCAACCGGCGGTGTCATGCAGTCGTCCACTCCGACGAATGCGGATGGGACTGCCAGCGCTACCCTTACCTCGGGTAATCCGATTCCACCGAACGGCTTTGCTGTGATCACGGCGCAAGTTGGTGCTTCTCCGGCTGGCGTGCAGTCGTCTCCGAGAAAGGGAAGACCTGGCAAGACGACCCAGGCTGTTGGAGGGACCCTTGATGGTTTAAGTGGGGCGCCAAGCTTCACTCGGTCGACGTTGGTATTGTTTTCGGGATTCACGACCATTTCTTCGCCGGATACTAATTTCTCCATAGTGGCTGGAGCCTCGCAGGATGTACGTTATTTTGTCGGAGACGCCAAAGGAAACCCGCTTTCGGGCGGCTCGATAATAAAAGTATCCGCTTCCGGCCCGGGATCCCAGGATGTTGAAGTATCGGGTGATGTGGATAACACATTGGCTGATGTGGTGAGCAGCGCGTATACCCACTTCAAAGTTTCCATTCGCGACAAGCGAACGGGCGACTTGAGCCAAACGGAAGCGTTGATACTGAAAATTGACGTGACGAGCGCCAATTTTAATTCATCATATTCATTTCTGGGACGTCTTCTCGGTTCCGGGGTGTCGGACACGAATAAGGTGAGCAGTGTCTCTTTCATCGGATCGACGAACGATACAATCGCCGTCGCGGGCGCGGGGGGCGTATCGACGGATACTCTTTCATTTATCGTTCGTGACAACAACAAGCTGCCGGTAAAGAATGTCGCAGTGCAATTCCTGTTCTCGGTCGGATTGAACGCGAGTGAATATATAACTCCGGCTTACGTGCTGACTGACTCTAACGGTATAGCGAGAACTGTCGTCAATAGCGGCGTGCGTTCCGGATTGATGAAGGTTGCCGCGAAGGTTCTTGTCGGATCGGCGACAATCTCCTCTGCCGACGTGCCGGTGTACGTGAAGACCGGCCCCATGGCCTCGATCGCTTTGATTTCAATCGACAACAAGGAATTGTCTGTCAAGGGAGTGGGAGGAACGGAAAACGCACTCATCACCTTCGAGCCTCGGGATGCATTGGGCAACCCGATTGACGTAGCAAATCAGACTCAAATATTTTTCACGATTCTAGGAGGTCCCGGTTCCGGCGAAATTGTCTCTCCGACATCTCGTACCACTGATCCATTTACCGGCAGGGTGACGACGACGCTGACCTCCGGGACGAAAGCGACAGTCTTGCAGGTCATCGCCCAAAATGCAGGAGCCACAATCCAATCCTCGCCTGTTCCTATCGTGATACACGCCGGTTTCGCCGATCAGGCTCATTTCACTGTCAAAGTGGATCTTAATTCTCCGACGAACGTATCGTTTGTCACTCCTCCGCCGCAAGGTGTATTTATAGATGTCATTGCCGGCGACAAGTACAGCAATCCTGTGAACCTGGGAACTGCTATATACTTCTCTTCAACAGGGGGAGTTATCGGCGCTCAGGGATACACAGACGCAAATGGGAATGTGGTGCAGAAACTCCAAATCGGAAACCCAATTCCCGCATCTGGGAGAATATGGGTGAGCGCACGTACGGTTGGTCAAGGGGGAAGCCAGGTGCTGGATTCTACGTCTATTGTTGTATCAGGCATACCAATTATTTCGCTGGTTGGAGTGGCCGACACGGTCCGGGTGTTCGACGGAGCATTTGTCGACATAGCATATACTGTTCAGGACCGCAACGGGAATCCTATTTCTTTAGGTAATCTTGTCACCGTTGGTGTGAGTGGACAGGCTGCCGGGGATATCACGCTGTCCGGTGATTTTTCAGCAGCTACGACACGGACCGGATATTCGTTCAGAGCCACCGACAAAATACCAAACGGCGGTACCCATGGTGATATCACCTTCACGATTACAGTGAAAGGGGATGCCGCGCCGAATGGCGTTTCGGTGGTCTTCCCCGGATTGCTGTATGGACCCGGCGACATCGTCGTAGCCCCGTCAGCGCGACAGCCTGCTCAGATCGCGTTCAAGAACATAACCACGAACGATATTTTTGTGGCGGGAGTTGGTGCCACGGAGAATTCGGTTATATCGTATCAAGTGCTCGATTCTCTCGGGCAGGCCATCGATAAAGCGCATCGAGCGTACGCCACATTTGGGCTTCAATTCTTCCCGAACAACCTGGCCGGCGGTGGATCGGTTCCGACGCTCATACCTTCGGCTGACAGCTCCGATGATTCGGGCCAACTGCGGGTCTCAGTCCAAAGTGGCACAGAGGCAGGCGTCGTCCAGGTTATCGCCCAGATTCAATCAGGGCCTAGGTACGTCGTCTCTCAACCCGTTCGCATCACGGTCCACGCCGGATTTGCAGACCAGAAGCACTTTACTCTGGCGGCGGAGCAGATCAATTTCCCCGGTTTGGATAAGTACTTTGTGCAGGATATCTTGACCGTGCAAGTTGTCGACAAATACAGCAATCCTGTTCAGGCCGGGACTGCGGTCTACTTCAACACCGCGAACGGCAGCGTCCAGACCGGCGGGGGAACCTCGGGATTGACCGATGGAAACGGCTTCATCAACCAGATCCTTTTCTCGAGCAATCCGCTTCCGTTGGGTGCCAATGTCCTTCCCGGTCTCACGAACGGATTCTCTCGGGCGTACGCCAGCACGATAGGAAAAGACAGCACGAGAGTTACGGATTCTCTTCTCATTTTGTGGTCCGGTGCACCAATCATCACCAAAACCGGCGGCCCCGCAAATTATACACTTGACCACAACGCCGTCCCGTCGGCCGGCCCGTTCACTTTCACAGTGGCGGACAGACTGGGGCATCCAATGTCTGCGGGGACACAGATCATCGTAGATGCGGCTGCCTGTACAGTTACCGGGAATGCCAACATCACAATGTCAGATACACAGAATAGCGGAAACGGATTCACTGACTTTTCAATCACCATTAGCGATGCATTGACCGCAACGCCGGCCAGTCCTGTAGCGTCGATTCTTACCGTCACTGTACAGCATCCAGTCTATGGGACGTTCAAATACGTTCTGGCTACAGGATCTGTAACGTATTAGAGCCGTCTGCGTTAAAACTGAAAAAAACCCCGCTGTGTTTGGCGGGGTTTTGTTATTGTTCGCGATCGTTTTTCAATCATGAGGTTGATCTCTCTTCTTCTGCAGAGTGAATCAAGCCAGAGAGATCAGCTCCCCGTAATAGTGATTTCCCCTGCGGAGTGGCACGCGAGGATAATGCGATGAACAGGACTTTTTTGAAGCCGATTGCGAAATCAATGTTGCTGTTGATCTCGGCGGTCTTCGTTGCCGCTTCCCAAGTTCCTTCTATCACATCCTTTACTCCAACCTCCGGCCGATCCGGAACGCTCGTAACAATCTCCGGCACAAATTTCAGCGCCGTTCCAGCGAACGACATCGTCTACTTCGGAGCCGTCCGGGGCTCCGTGATTTCCGCATCAGCGACACAACTTACGGTCAGTGTTCCCCTCGGTTCTTCGTTCGCCCCCATCGCCGCGACGGTCAATGGATTGACTGGTTATTCCTCCAGCCCGTTTATCGTCACGTTCTCGGGGGGCGCAGCCCTCTCCTCCGCCAGTTATCTCCCCAAGTCAGATCTTGCCGCCAGCACTCTTCCTTACGGCGCTGCTGCCAGCGATCTGGATGGAGATGGAAAACCCGATATCGTGGTAGCGAATTACACCAGCGGAACAATTTCGGTTTACCGGAACATCGGCGTCAACGACAGCTCCGGCGCGAGCGTCTTCGCGGCGGCAGTAGAATTCGCTGCAGGAAGTAATCCCTGGGGACTCGCAATCGGCGACCTGGACGGGGATGGTAAACTGGACATTGCGGTATCCAACGGTCCGGGAAGCACGGTTTCCGTGTTCCGGAATACCAGCGTTGCCGGGACCATCGACGCCGGCTCGTTCGCGGCGAAGGTGAGTTTTCCGACGGGCGGGAGCGGGTACGGGATTGCTATCGCCGATCTGGACGGAGACGGCAAACCAGATATTGTC
>Ga0265338_10007453_pt1 | contig 13578 bp, 13 predicted proteins | sample 42126metaG_FD_193579 | JGI IMG/M metagenome (GOLD analysis project Ga0265338, IMG submission 193579) | Rhizosphere microbial communities from Carex aquatilis grown in University of Washington, Seatle, WA, United States - 4-21-26 metaG | ecosystem: Host-associated > Plants > Roots > Rhizosphere... | reverse complement strand
GCGGCGCGGGGGCACCGGCGGCCGCCGCCCCACCCTAGAACGTCTCCTCTCTCTTTCAAAACCTAAGTGACATTGCTAATTGATAAATTACATTTTGTAGCCTAAGCTTTAAATAATGGTCTTACTAAAAGCTAAAAACCTAACAAAAAGACTGCGGTTCTTGCCGCGCAAGGATTATGAGAAGCTAGATAGTCAGGCCGTCGAGGCGGCCCGAACTTATATTAAAAATTACTGGCCCAAACTGCGGCGTTTTCACCCTAAGGACGACGACACACTTATCGGTTTGCCAAATCCATACTTGGTTCCAGCGCACGAAGAAGGCCGGGAATTCGACTTTAACGAACTATATTATTGGGACAGTTATTTTATGGTCCAGGCCTTGCTGGACGAGAAACATAAAGACCTGGTGCTAGGTATCTTAGAGGACCTGTTTTTCTTGTTTGAGCGCTGCGGCATTATCCCTAACGCCTCGCGAACTTATCTTATGGGGCGCAGCCAACCGCCGCTGCTGACCAGTTTTATCATGGACGTCTTTAAAGCCTACAATCTAGACAAAAAATGGCTGGAACGGGCAATGAAGATCGCCAAGGCGGAATACGAAACCGTTTGGGTGGGCACCCAAAAACCAAACGCCCGGCTGGTTTATAAGGGTCTGAGCCGTTACTTTGATATTAACTACCTGCACGATTTAGCCGAGGCCGAAAGCGGCTGGGATATGACGCCGCGCTTTAACCGCCACGCCCTTAATTACTTGCCCGTCGACTTGAACTCGTTGCTTTATAAATATGAAGCCGACTTTGCCGAGGCCGCCAAAATCTTGGGCGATAAGCAAGCTGTTAGCAGGTGGAAAAAGGTGGCCAACGACCGAGCGAAGACTATGGAAGCGCTCATGTGGAATGAGCTGCGCGGTCTTTTTTATGACTACAACTATGTAAAACAAAAACGCGGCAGCGTTGGTTCGCTAGCAGCCTATTATCCGATGTGGGCAGGTTTGGCAACTCAGCGGCAGGCTAAAAAATTAGTCGATAGCCTGCGGAAGTTTGAGCAAAAAGGCGGCTTAGCGACTACCGACGCTCTGCCAATGGCGCAGCTCAGGCCCGGATCACTGCCGACCCAATGGGCCTACCCCAACGGCTGGGCACCGCTTCACTTTATTGTTATCGGCGGCTTAGAGCGCTATGGTTATCACAAAGATGCCCGCCGCATCGCTCTAAAATGGCTAAAGACCAACAACGACTGGTTCGCTACTTATGGTAATTTCCTGGAAAAATACAACGTGGCCCAACCCAACAAACCACCCATGAAAGGTCTTTACCCAAGTCAGCTTGGTTTTGGCTGGACGAACTCCGTCTTTGAAAAATTCTGTCGAGACTATCTTGATAGCTAGTTTATCGCCTATCATAGCGGCAAAAAGTATATAATTTGTTCGAGGGTTCTTAGCTCAGTTGGCTAGAGCGCAGCATTCACATTGCTGAGGTCACAGGTTCGAGCCCTGTAGGACCCACCACGTTTATGAAAAAGCATAGTGCCGGAATTTTGGTTTATAAAAAACAAGCAAATGGTCTTGAAGTTTTGCTGGTGCATCCTGGTGGTCCGTTTTGGGCTAAAAAAGATGTTTGGGGCATCCCCAAAGGCGAGCACGATGAAACCGAAGACCCGCTGGTTGCGGCCAAACGGGAATTTGAGGAAGAGCTTAACCACCCGGCACCTGACGGCGATTATCTAGACTTAGGCGAAATTAAAATATCGAGCGGCAAAATTATCAAAGCCTGGGCGGTCGAGGCCGATGTTGATGTCGCGAAGATTAAGAGCAACGTAATTAAGATTGAATGGCCGCCGCGGTCCGGCCAACAAATAGAAATCCCGGAAGTCGACAAAGCCGAATGGCTGCTTGCCAGCCAGGCGATAACAAAAATGCATAAAGGGCAGGAAGCATTTATCGAACGCCTGGCCGAGAAGCTCGACATTCCGTTGGCCGCCACCCCAAAACCAGAGCAAGGTTCTCTGTTTTAACAGATTAGAGTACAATAAAACCTAAGTGAGTAATTTCTATATAACAACGTCTATTCCTTATGTAAACGGCGAACCGCATGTTGGTCACGCCCTGGAGTTTGTAGCGGCTGATGTTATCGCCCGCTATATGCGCCAGTACAAAACGCCGGTCTTATTCGCTACCGGTACCGACGAACATGGCGGCAAGATCGCCGAAAAGGCCGCCGAGCTAAAAGTAACCCCCAAGCAGCTGGCCGACCAAATGAGCAAAACTTTTAGCGTTCTGCTTAAGAATCTCAATGTCAGCAACGACCGCTTCATCCGCACAACTGACCCCGGGCACGTTAAACGGGCACAATTAATCTGGAAAAACCTGGAGAAATTTATATACAAGGCGACCTACACTGGCTGGTACTGTACCGGTCACGAAGAATATTTTCCAGAAACAATCGTCCAGGCCAACAAAGGCGTCTGCCCAGATCACAACCGTCCATATGAAAAACTCCAAGAAGAAAATTACTTCTTTAAGCTGAGCGCCTTCGCCCCCCAGGTCAAAGAAGCGATCGAATCCGACAATTTCCGGATTCTGCCCGAGAGCCGCAAGCATGAAATCTTAAACGTCATCAATGTCGGGCTGGAAGATACCAGTATCAGCCGCCCTAAAGAAAAAATAAGTTGGGGCATACCAGTTCCGGGCGACCCAAATCAAGTAATGTACGTTTGGTTCGAAGCTTTGATGAATTATATTACGGTCTTAGGCTACCCCGAGCACAAAGATTTTAAGGAGTTTTGGCCGGCTAACGTCCAAGTTATCGGCAAAGATATTTTACGTTTCCACGCCGCCATTTGGCCGGCAATGCTGCTGGCCTTGGGCCTGCCGCTGCCCAAATTACTCTACGTGCATGGCCATATTGAGGTCGAAGGCAAAAAAATGAGCAAAACCCTTGGTAATGTTATCGCGCCCCAAAAAATTATTGATGAATACGGCGCCGACGCTTTCAGGTATTTCTTAATGCGCCATGTGCCTAGTTATGAAGACGGTGATTTTACGTGGGAGCGATTTGAGGCCGCCTACAATAATGAACTGGCCGACGAGCTAGGGAACGCCGTTAGCCGGGTGTCGGCAATGGTGGATAGGTACCAAAAAGGCGTTATGGGCAACACCCCCGACCCGGAACACGACGTCGCTTCTTACCGCCAGGCCATTGAAAATTGCCGCTTCGACAAAGCCTTGGAGGAAGTTTGGCAGCAAGTTCGCGGTCTCAATCAATACATTGAAGAGACCAAGCCTTGGGAGATAGCCAAAACCGAAGATGCTGAGCATCTGCAGGAAGTTCTGTCTTACCTAGTTGCCGGTTTGCTAGAGATTTCCATCTTAATCGAGCCCTTTATGCCAGAGGCGGCCACCAAGATCCATGAAGTTTTTTCCGGTGCTAATTTAAAGCCGTTGCCCGGTTCACTCTTCCCCAAAAAGGAAACTACTACCAAAGCGGCCTAGAGTCTTAAACTATGGAACTCGTTGATACCCACTGCCATATTCACTTCGATGACTATCCGTTTGACGCTAAAACGGTAATTAGTAATGCCGCGGCGGCGGGTGTGACCAAGCTGATTTGTGTTGGCTGCAGCTTAAGTGACAGCCGATTGGCGGTGGATTTTGCGGCGGCCCATAAAAATGTTTGGGCCAGTGTTGGTGCCCATCCACACGATGGCGCTGATTTTTTGAGCGACCCCAAGGGTACAGCTAAATTCAAAGAACTTTTAGCTTGTCCCAAGGTTGTGGCTGTTGGCGAAATCGGGCTCGATTATTACCATCAAAATTCGAGTAAGGCTGATCAGGAAAAATCACTGCGGGCTCAAATCGAGGCCAGTAGCGAACTTGGTCTGCCGTATATTTTCCATGTGCGCGATGCCTGGGAAGATTTTTGGCGTATCCTTGACGATTATAAAATTGACCGAGGGGTAATCCACAGCTTCAGCGCCGGGCCAGAGCACCTGGATGAAGTTTTAAAACGTGGGCTGTATGTTGGGCTAAACGGAATCATGACTTTTACCAAAGACGAGGCCCAGCTTAAAGCCGCTAAGCAAGTGCCGCTGAACAGGCTATTGCTAGAAACTGACGCGCCCTTTTTAACGCCTAAACCATTCCGCGGCCAAACCTGCGAACCAAAACACGCCCGTACGACAGCTGAGTTTTTGGCAGGCTTGCGCGGCGAGTCCTTAGATAAAATCGCCGCCGCCACATCCGCTAACGTCGAAAGGCTTTTTGGGATTTAAATTATGAAACAGATCTATCTAGACTACGCCGCCGCGACACCTTTAGACGGGGGTGTGCTGGAAGCAATGCTGCCATATTTGACTGATGATTTTTATAACCCTTCGGCTACCTATTTAGCTGCTCGGTCGGTACGTCAGGCCCTGAATGAAGCCCGGGCTAAAATTGCCGGCTGCCTGGGTGCCAGGCCGGCCGAGATTATCTTTACCGCCGGCGCGACAGAAGCCAACAATCTAGCCATTCAGGGCATCATGAAACGATTCCCGGAGGGCGAGGTCCTGGTTAGCGCCATCGAACACGAATCGGTGATAGAACCGGCAAAATTGTTTAGCCACAAAGTTATCCCAGCCACTAAACAGGGAGTTGTTGATCTGGCAAAACTAGAGGCCATGGTCGGTGATAAAACCGTCTTGGTCAGCGTGATGTTGGTCAATAACGAGCTGGGCACCATCCAGCCGGTAAACGAGATTGCAAAATTACTTAACAAGTTAAGTAATTTGAGGAAGTCAAAAGGTAACAAGCTGCCGCTTTACTTACACACCGACGCCGCCCAAGCCGGCAACTATCTGGATCTGCATGTTTCACGTTTGGGCGTAGATTTAATGAGCCTTAACGGCGGTAAAATTTACGGGCCCAAACAGAGCGGAATTTTATACGTGGCTGCCGGCACTGACTTGGAACCAATCATTTATGGCGGCGGGCAGGAATTTAATAAACGCTCTGGTACCGAAAATGTGGCTGCTTGCATCGGCCTGGCGGCGGCTTTATCAAAAGCGCAGGCCAAACGACAGGCTGAGAACAGGCGTGTCGCCGAGCTTAGAACAATGTTTGAGCAGGAGCTGGCCAAACGCCTCCCAACCACCCAAGTTAATGGCCCGGCGGCTAACCGCGCGCCACATATCACCAGCGTGACATTCCCGGGCGTTGATAATGAGCGCTTGATGATGCAACTGGATGAGGCTGGCGTGATTGCCGCTGTCGGCAGCGCCTGTAGCGCCAGCAATGATGAGCCCTCCCATGTACTTAAAGCCATTGGTCTTAGCGACCAAGCAGCCCGCTCAACACTGCGTTTTAGTTTTGGCCGTGATACGACGGCTAAGAACGTTGAAAAAGTTGTCAAACTTTTGGCTGATTTTGTAGCTGCTAACAGATAGTTATTTCTAACCAAAAGCGTTATACTCGTAGGAGTTATGAAACTCACCAGCAGGTCGATTTTCCGCCGACCGTTGCTAGGCTTACTGGCCGGAGTAGCAATTATTTTTTTGGCATGGCCGAGCTGGAGCGCGAAGGCCGATAATGTAGTCCAGACTTTTTCATCTTCCACCACCCTAAAAGCCGGCCAGGTGGTGAGCCTTGGCGATAAAGCCTCAACAGTCGAAGTCACTCCTGGTGATAACTCCAGTATTATGTACGGCGTCGTAATCGACAGTACCCAAGCACCACTTACTTTAGTTGGCCAGGGACAACCCGTTTATGTGGCCAGCAATGGTGACTATCAAGTTATGCTTGATACCGAAAACGGCCCGATAAAAACCGGTGATTACATCTCTATGTCCTCGACCGCCGGAGTTGGCGCAAAGGCTTCAATCGACCAGTCTACGGTGCTGGGCCGTGCCGAAGCCAACTTCGATGGCAGTAAAAATGTGATTGGCCATGATGGTAGGTATGCTGTTGGTAAAGTTTTGATGGGAATTGCCGTTTCGCGCAACCCGCAGTTTAAAAACACGCTAACCGTGCCGTCGCCCCTGCAGAAGATTGGCAACTCAATCGCTGGCCGGGAAGTCTCGCCCTTTAAGATCTATGTGGCGGTCATAATTTTCGTCACCGCAACAGCTTTAGCCATTATTTTGTTAGTTGTCGGTATCCGCTCGGCTATGGTGGCCATTGGTCGCAACCCGCTAAGCCGCCACACCATCTTAAGGGGCCTATTTCAGATCATTAGCACGTCGCTGATAATTTTCATCGGATCCCTGGTTGGGGTATATTTAATACTGAAGTTATAAGGATAAGCGTTTATACATGAACACTGGTGGGCTAATTTTGGTAGCAGGATCGCTCCTAAGCGCGACAGCTGCTTTTATATGGTTAGCATATAAAATTGGTAAATCATCCAATGCGGCTCAAGCAAAAGGTCTGGCCGGTGGAATTGAAGCCGGTGCCGATAAAGACGTTGAGCATATTTTTGACAATGAGTTTAGAGAAGAGCTGCGTAACCGTGGCCGACTAGCCTTCGAGAAGATTATTGGCGAAAACGCCATGTTTCTGCAGCAAGACCTGCGCCAAACCACAACCCAGCTTAATGACTATATGCGCGCCGAAATTACGCGTACCTTGCAGGAAGAGTTTAAGAAATACGAACAAAGCATTTCCGACGCCAAGGAACTTGCCCTGGGCTCTATTGAAAAAACCATCACTACGATCGAACAGCAACGCGAATTTTTGCAGACCCAGCTGCTAACCCAGTCACAAGCTCAAAAAGCCCACATCGTAGCCCAGTTCGAGAAGGATATGGCAGCCATTATTAATCACTATGTACAAAGAGCTATCGGTGACCAAATAGATCTGTCTGACCAGCTGGACTACATTCTGTCTGAGTTAGAGTCTAACAAGGCCGCCATCCTGGAGGATATCAAACGTGGCGCCTGAGCAACTTAAACTATCGCTGTCAATTGTCGGGCGCTCGGACATTACCCGCATGTTGCGCGAAATCAATAAACTTGATGATTTTTTTGTGGCGGCCGCTAGCCGGCCGGCAAATAGCTCCATCCAGCCGCCGCGTATCACCAACGCCCTAAACCAATTGGCTAGAGATAACAGGGTGAATCTCCTAGAAGCTGGCCAAAGAAAGGAGCTTGTCAGTCGTCTTAACGCCATACTAAAACAAGCGCCAGCGCTTAATATCAGCTTCGCGTCCGAGCCTTCGCCTAAATCGCTTGAGCAAATTTTAATTTGGTTCCGTCAAAACATCCATCCGTTAACACTGTTGCAAGTCGGCCTGCAACCCTCCATCGCGGCAGGTTGCGTTCTGCGCACTCCGAATGAGCTTTTTGATATGAGTTTGAGTGCTAAGTTGACCGCTGAGCAGGGCCTACTAACCCAATTGATAGAGGGAGCTGCTAATGGCAGAGGCTGATAAACATCATTTTCAGCAGTTCGTGAACGCCGGCCAGCCAGTCGGCGAGGTCATTGCCGTCAATAGTTTCTTAGTCTCCATTAAGGGGTTACAGCCGGTGAACGTCCACGCCTTGGTGTCTTTTGACGATGGCAGCAAAGGCTTCGTGCAGCACGTCTTAGAAGACCGTGTGTTGGTGCTGCATCTTGGCTCGGCGCGCATCAGAGTCGGCAGCCTGGCGGTGGTTCAGCAAACAGAACTGATGAGCCGGGTCGGCAAAGATTTTGTCGGGCGGGTGGTCTCGGTCAACGGCGAACCGCTAGATGGCAAAGGCGCGATTGCGCCTGATTCAACCTGGCCGATTTTTAACAGTGCGCCGCCACTTTTTGAACGCCAAATGCTGGACCGCCAGCTAGAAACCGGAGTAACGATTATTGATGCTCTTTTCCCGGTTGTTCGTGGCCAGCGCATGGCCCTGTTGGGCGACAGTAAATCCGGTAAATCTACCCTTACGACTCAGATAGCCATCAATCAGAAAAACACCGACCAAGTAGTAATCTATGTATTAATCGCCAAGCGGCGCAGTGACGTTGACATGCTAATAACCAGGCTTACAGACAATGGGGCGCTTGACCATTCAATAATTATTGTTTCGACCATCTTTGATTCATTAGTGGCCAGTTATCTGGCGCCATATGTTGGCTGCGCAATGGGCGAATATTTATGGCAGTCAGTCGGCCAAGATTCGGTAGTGATTTACGACGACCTCACAGCTCATGCCCACGCTTACCGGGAAATTGCTCTACTGTCGGGCACCAGCCCTGGGCGCGATTCTTACCCGGGCGATATGTTTCATGCTCATTCCTCGTTGCTGGAACGTGCCGGCCGGCTCAAAAAAAATGGTAAATGCCTGACGGCTATACCGATAGTCATGGCCGACAGCGGGGATATCACGGCTTATTTACCTACGAACGTGATGTCGATTACCGATGGTCAATGGATCTTAGACATGCAAGTTTTCCGCGATGGGCTGCGCCCGGCTATCAGTGCCGGCCTGTCGGTTACGCGTGTTGGCAGCCGCGGCCACAATGATCGTCAAAAAAGACAAAATAGCGTGATCCTCCAGGCTCTGACTGCCTACTCTACTGCCAAGGAATTCTCCCATTTCGGCACGGAGTTGTCGTCGGCTTCGCAAATGGACATTGTGAGAGGTCAAAAACTTCAATTGCTGTTGTCGCAAATTCTGGGCGAAACCTACAGCCCGACAGCTCAGCAATTGATGCTGGACATAATTTTGGACAATAACTTAGTGGGCGCGGTTGATATTGCTAAGCTAAAATCCACGACCGGCGAAGTAGCTGCGACCGTCAAGGATGAAAATAGCTACGAACCGGCCTTGGCCAACCTTAAAGCTCAACTCACCGGAGGCGCAAAATGAGACAGCTAAGTGAACTAGCCAGCGAGCGGGACACAATGTCGACGGTTGTCGAACTAACTGGTGCTTTTGAGGGTATTGCCAGCATGCACATCTCGCAAATCCGTGACCAAGTGCTAGCTTCCCAAATCTTCTTTAATGACCTATGGCAAATATACAGTCAAATCCGGGTGGACGAACAATTCCATTTTGGACGCGAGGAAGGCCAAAGAATTATCAAGAAGGATCTAATACTGCTGGTTACGTCTGAGGGTAACTTTAGTGGCGACATCGACCAACGTGTGGTCGATGCCGTCGTTAAGACTTACGACCCAAGCCATAACGAAATAATAGTCGTAGGCACACACGGCTCGACCCAGATATCACAGAGGAATGTGCCATTCGTGAGAAGTTTCAGATTGCCCCAGTCGGACAGTAATTTTAATGTCATGCCGTTGGTGGCGCTTGTTCAGCAATATAAATCGACAAATGTTTTTTACCCAACCTATATCTCGCTGACACGCCAAGAAGTTAAATCAATCCAGATGAGTTCCCTAGTCACCGAAAAAGGCAGCGTGGCGGGTAAAGAAGATACTATTACGGAGGCCAACTACATTTTTGAGCCTAGTACTTACGCCGTGGTAGACCACCTAGAGCGCTCTATGATCAACATCATGCTTAGCGATATTATCCTAGAATCTAAGCTGGCCCAATACGCCAGCCGCTTCCGGGCGATGCATGCTGCCCGTGATAAAGCCGACGAAACTTTTACCGGTCTGGTCGTATCTTATAACCAGTTCAAGCGTCGTCTTAAAGACGAACGCAGTAAAGAAGTCCTCAACGGTCTGAGGAGGGCAAAGATATGACAGCTGGTGTTATTCGTTCCATCCGCGATCTGATAGTGATGGTCCAGTTCGACGAAGATATGCCGGACAGCGGCGAGGTTCTGACGACCAGCAGCCCACAGCGCGGCATGCTGTTGGTCGATCATTTAACGGATAACAACACGGCGGTTTGCCTCAACGTTATCGGCGATAAATCGCTGCAAAAAAATATGACAGCCGAACGTACTGGCCGTGGTATTGAAATCCCGGTCGGCTCGCCGACAATCGGCCGGATTTTTGATGCTCTTGGTCGCCCTCTGGACGAGCAGCCAATAGCCAGCAATCTGCAGCACAAGAACATTATGCAGGTGCCTAAACCCAGTACCTCTTTTAAATCCGTCAAAAGTGATCTGCTAGAAACCGGCATTAAAGTTATTGATTTCTTTACGCCTTTTGTTAAGGGTCGCAAAATGGGCATTATTGGTGGCGCCGGTGTTGGTAAAACGGTTCTAACCATGGAGCTAATCCACAACATCGCTACAACTGGCCAAGGTCTGAGCTTTTTCACGGGTATTGGAGAGCGCATTCGTGAAGGTCACGAACTTTATGAGACGTTGCGTGATAGCGATCTGCTTAAAAATACCTGCATGTATTTTGGCCAGATGGATCAAAACCCGGTGCAACGCGTCCTGGTAGGCTTGAGCGCTGTAGCCGCAGCTGAGCATTTCCGCGACGAAGAAAAAAAAGACATCCTGTTCTTTGCTGATAACATGTACCGCTATGTTCAGGCCCGCAATGAACTGTCCACGATTCTGGAACAAATCCCTTCAGAGGGTGGCTACGAGCCAACCATTTTCTCTGACGTTAAGTTACTGGAAGACCGTTTAAGTTCTAATGAAAATGGTTCCATTACATCCGTCCAAACTATCTACGTACCGGCTGACGATATGAGCGACCCCGCGGTGCAAATGATCCAGCACGAACTGGACGGTCTTATAGTCCTTAGTCGTAAAGTGGCTGAAGAAGGCATTCGCCCAGCTGTCGATCTTATAAGTACCAGCTCCTCGTTGTTGGCTCCTGATATTGTTGGCGACCGGCATTATAATTTGAGCGTTCAGGTCCAGTCTTTGCTGCAGAAACACGAATCGCTTAAAAGTATCATTGCCATTATCGGCGAAAGTGAACTCTCAGCTACCGACCGTAGTGATTACGCCAAAGCCACGCAGTTGATTAGTTTCTTCTCGCAGGACATGTTTGTGACCGAATATGCTACCGGCAAAAAAGGCCAATATGTTTCGCGGGCTCAAACCCTACAGGGCATTGAAGCAATTATTGGAGGAGCACCTACGGCATGAGCGCGGCCACGCCCCAGTTAATGCATGTCAAAATCTACGCTCCCTACCGGACATACTATGAAGGCGATGCCGAAAGCCTATCGGCCGTTAACGCCACTGGCCCATTTGATGTCTTGGGTCACCACAAAAATTTTATATCACTACTCTTACCTTGCACCATAACAGTCCGCACTCCAGGCCGGGACGATTTTAATTTGCCCATAGAGCAGGGTGTGATCCACGTTAAGTCCGACAAAGTTACCGTTTTCCTAGACGTATAAACGACTACTCTTTTTGAGACGGGTTAAGTTTGATACAGTGACCCTATGATTGACATCCTTTATGCGCGTTACGCCCGCCGCAAAGAAAAACCTCTTGACTCAAGTTATAGAATCGAAGACTCGATTCAGAAAGAAAGACTTATTAATAAAAATTCGGATAAACTGGCAGTTATTTTCCCCGGTTGGCACACCCATAACTTCCCGGTCAATATTCTAGCAAAGCGATTGTCAAAAAAAGGTTGGGCAGTCTTGTTCTATGATTTTCATGATCAAATCCTAGTTCCAGATGAGGAAACGGTTGTCGAATCCTTTCGGTATTTACGCGACCATATCGTCGATGAAGTCAAAAAATTAACGAGCACCCGTGGTTATAAAGAGATCTATTTTGTAGGCATAAGCCTTGGGAACGTACCTCTTACGCTTGTGGCTGACAAATTCTCTGATTTTACAGGAGCTACTTTGGTTGTGGCGGGCGATAACTTGGCAATTGATATGTGGTACGGAATTCGCACGGTAGACATACGTCACTCTTTTGAAAAAATGCACGTTGGGGTCAGACGTTTGAGTGAGGAATGGCAAGATGTTTCACCGATAAACCATGTTCAACATTTTGCGGGCAAAAAGGTAAAAGTGATAATGTCGCTTAATGATAAGTTTGTGGCCACACCATACCAGAAAAAACTTGCTGAAAGGATTACTGAAATTGGCGCTAATGTTGACATAAAGCACAACCGAGTTGGCCACACCCTTTCGATTATTAAATTCTGTTTGTTCGATTCACCCATCTAGTGCGCCTTCTTAGGTGAGCCTGGATCAGTTTAGGACAGACCAGCGCTGCTCAATTGCAGCCGGTGCCGTTTTAACAACACCAGGCCCGATACTATTGCTAGAAGTGCCACCGGGGCACCTATATAAAATAGCTCGTTACTATTTTTAGCAGGTTCGTTTCTGATGGGAGTGGCGGTCTGTGTTGAGTTTGTGTTGTTGTCTGTGATCGATCCGGTAGTTGCGGTCGGCTCGTTATCCGAAATAGAACCGGCGTTGGCGGACGAAGAGTCAGACGAGCTGGCTACTCCGCTGATTTTCCGCTTTGAGTTAGTGGTACTGCCACTATTGGTACCAGTATTAGCAATATTTATGGAGTAGCTGGCGTTATCCGTGTAGATCCCGGCTACACCATTGTCATCGGCCAAGCTAACCGTGAAATTGAATGTTCCGGGCGTTTTAGGCGTACCGCCAATAACCCCCGTAGAATTATTCAAGCTAAGCCCCGACGGTAGGCTACCAGAGACCAAACTATAATTAGTTGTGCCTTGGGTTTGGGTACCCAAAGAAGTGCTATAACTAGCGCCAGTTTGGCCACTTGGCACAGATGTCGTCAGCTTAGCAAAGTTAAATTGGAGTATGCGACTGTTATTGCTGTCGGTGACGAATAAACGATTATATAAATTATCAAATGTTATTTTTTGGTTGGAACTTAATCCTTGTTGAGTGACATTAGGGGTGCCCAGTGTAAAGTTCGGTTGGCCTAGCACCCCGCTGGCGTTCATACCATCGGACACACCGCTCGATAAGCTATACGTTAAGACACGGTTATTATTACCATCAGATACAAATAGCATCTCACTCGTTTGAGCATAACTCAATCCAGCGGGGTCGCACATTCCATCCTGAGTTACATTGCAACCGTTGCCACTAAAATCAGCCTGTCCCAGTACATGGCTGGCGTTCATGCCATCGGTAATCCCACCGGACAAGTCATAAACCAAAACTCGGTTATTACCACTATCGGCTACAAAAAGCTTATAGAGAGTAGAATCATAAAACACATCGGCGGGGTCGCACATTCCATCCTGAGTTACATTGCAACCGTTGCCACTAAAATCAGCTTGCCCCAGCACATGGCTGGCGTTCATGCCATCGGTAATCCCACCGGACAAGTCATAAGTTACAACCCGGCTATTCCCGCTATCCGCCACAAACAGAATTTTAGAAGCTTGGTCATAGTATAATCCACCGAGACCCTGTAGGCTGACCTGCGAGGCTCCACCACCATTACTGCTAAAATTAGCTTGCCCCAGCACATGGCTGGCGTTCATGCCATCGGTAATCCCGCCGGATAGATCGTAAACCAAAATTCGGTTGTTTTGGCTATCGTCTACGAAAAGGTTATCGCCGGAGCTATCATAGGCCAAACTCACCTGACCACATACACTATTTTGTGACACCGCTACACAGCTACCCTGGGCATATGTATCAAAATTTGGCTCTCCTAGAACTAAGTTGGCAGATTGGCTAGAGATATTATCTTGATTATCCAGTTGGTAAACCAACACCCTGGTATTG
>Ga0265338_10007452_pt1 | contig 13579 bp, 16 predicted proteins | sample 42126metaG_FD_193579 | JGI IMG/M metagenome (GOLD analysis project Ga0265338, IMG submission 193579) | Rhizosphere microbial communities from Carex aquatilis grown in University of Washington, Seatle, WA, United States - 4-21-26 metaG | ecosystem: Host-associated > Plants > Roots > Rhizosphere... | reverse complement strand
CAGGAGAAGCGGCCCGTGCACGCTGTCGGCGACCGTTCCCAGTTTCTCGCGCCGCTTCTCCTGCGCGCGCTTGGAGCCGAGCGCGCCCACGTAGAAGGCGCCTCCCTCGACGCCGCGACGCAGCGCGGGGATGTCGATCCGCTCTTCGTGCACGAGCGAGACGAGCGCGGTCTCCCGGTCGACCTCGATCTCATCGGGCCAGAGCACGATCAGCTCGTCGGCGCTCGGCACGCGCTCGCGCGTCGCGAGCCCGGGGCGCGGGTCGACGACGACGGTGCGCCAGCCGAGCGGCCGCGCGAGCGCGCACAACGCCTCGGCGATGTCGCCGGCGCCGACGGCCACGAGCCGCGGCGGCGGGCCGATCGCCTCGACGAACACCTTGCGGTCATCCTCCTCGCGCAACTCCGTGCGCACACGCTCGCCCGCCTCCCAGCGCTCGCCGACGCCCTTGCCCTCCACGACAACGTAGGCGGCGCCGCGCTCGCGCTCGGGCACGCCGCTGAACTGCTCGATGAAGACGTCGATCTCGCCGCCGCACGGCAGCCCGACGGTCCAGGCCTCGTCGTCGGCGATGCCGTACGAGACGACGCTCCCGATCTCGCCGTCGAGCACCGCCACGCAGCGCTCGGCGACGTCGGCCTCGACGCAACCGCCGGAGACCGAGCCGAAGAGCCGCCCCGAGCGCGTCACGGCGAGCTTCGAGCCGAGCGGGCGGGGCGCGCTGCGTCGCGTGGCGACGACGGTCGCGATCGCGACCTCCTCGCCGGCGGCGCGCCACTCCTCTGCTTTCGCCAGAACGTCGTCCATCTAGGCTCCATTCTAGCCATGGACGCCCTGGACGAACTGCTGGCGCGCGTTGACGCGGGCGAGCTCGGTGACCCGCTGCCGGTGCTCGCCTACGTGGCCGGACAGGCGATCGAGCTGGACGACGAGGAACTGAACGGCGCCCGGCGCCGCGCGCTTCTAATCGTGGCGGCCGGCGGCGATCCGCACCGCGAGCTCGAGGTCGACGACCGGTCGGTGAAGGCGCTCGCCGCCGATCTCTACACGGAGGAGCGGCGCGAGCAGCTCGGGCGCAGCATCGATGCGCTCGTCGTTCGCGTCCGCGACCTGAACGCCGCGCGGGAAGCGGCGCTGTTCCTCGCGGGCGACGTCGATCTCGCCTGGCGCCTGTTCTCGCTCGGCCTGCTCGCCGAGGAGCTCGGAGAGTGACGCCGGCGGTCGAGGCGGCCAAGCGCGCGGGGATCGACTTTCGGCTGCACGAGTACGAAGGCGTCGAGGTTGGCGACGGCGACTACGCGATCGCGGTCGCGGCAGCGCTCGGCCTGCCGCCTGCGCAGCTCTTCAAGACGCTCGTCGCGTCGGTCGACGGCGCGCTCGCGGTCTTCGTCGTGCCCGCCGACCGCCAGCTCGACCTGCGCGCAGCGGGCAAGCGCGCCGTGCTCGCCGACCGCGCCGCCGCCGAGCGTGCGACCGGCTACGTGATCGGCGGGATCAGCCCGCTTGGGCAGCGCAAGCGCCTGCCCGCGACGATCGACGACTCGGCGCTCGAGTGGCAGACGATCCTCGTCAGCGCGGGACGACGCGGGCTGCAGATCGAGCTCGCACCCGCGGATCTTGTCGCGCTGACCGGCGCGACGGTCAAGCCGATCGCGAAGGAACTCGCTTAGGTGCCCCACCAGAAGCTCGCGGCGATCACGACGTAGAAGCCGACCAGGACCACGCCCTCTTGCCAGGTCGACTCGCCGTCGTTGACGACGAAGGCGCCGAGGATCGACGAGACGACGAGCACGAGCGCGAGCAGCGTCGGGAAGACCAGCGTCAGATGGGTCGAGAAAAGCAGCGAGACGAACACGAGCACCGGGGTCAGCGCGAGCGCGACCTGGAGCGACGAGTTGACGATCACCGAGATCGCGAAGTCGGACCGGTTGCGCGCCGCCATCTGGACGCCCACGACGTTCTCGACCGCGTTGCCCGCGATCGCCACGATCACAAGGCCGGCGAACTCCTGGCTCATATGCAGCGAGTGAATGGCCGGCAGAAGGGCGTTGACGAACCAGTCGGAGGCGAGCGCCGCTCCTGCGCCGGCGATCGCGAGGACGATCGCGGTCGTTCGCAGCGACCAGCGCGGCGGCTCGTGCTCTTCGCCTTCGACGCCGCCGAGGAACGAAGGCAGCGTGCAGATGAACACCGCGAGCAGGACACCCGCGCAGATGAGCGAGAGCGTGTGCGAGTGGTCGGCGGCGGAGGTGTGGAACGCGTGCGCGAGCGACGGCAACGCCATCGTCGCGGCCGCGAGAAGCGCCAGCGTCGAGACCATCCGCGCCCGGTTGGAGCTGAAGCGCTGCACACCGTTCTTCAGCCCCCCGACGATGAACGCGAGCCCGAGCACGAGCACGCTGTTCGCGAGGATCGAACCGACGAGCGCCGCCTGAACCACGTCGACGAGCCCCTTGTTCAGCGCGAAGAGCGCCACGAAGAGCTCGGGCAGATTGCCGAGCCCCGACTGGACGACGCCCGCGCCGCCCGAGCCGAGCCGCGCGCCCAGCTGCTCCGTCGCGCTGCCGACAAGCCGCGCGAGCACGCCCAGCGCGACCGCCGCGACGATGAACGTCGTAACGTGGCCGAGGACGAAGTTGCAGAACGCCGCCGCCCCAACAACGACGAGCGCGACGAGAATCTCGAGGCGGTCGCGGCGGGTCACACACGCGAAGCTAACAACTGGTAACCCGAACCGGGGACGGTAGGCGTCCCCGGACGGGGGACGCGATCCGCGCGGAGCGCCGAGACACTGGCCTGCTCAGTCGTCGTGTCTCTGAGGGGGGACCTCTCTTGCGCAGCGTCTCACTTGCGCTCGTGCTCGCCGTGGTGTGCGTCTTCGCCGCAGCCGCGAACGCTTCCCAGCTGATCGACCGGAACGCCCGGGGAGTCAAGCTCGCCGTGAACTCGAAGGGCGAGGCGCTGATCACCTACACCGCCGGGGGAACGGTCAAGCACGTCCTCGCGTGGGGCGCGATCAACGCGATCGCACCGACCCAGGCTCGCGCCCAGGTCGCGTTCAAGCTCGACTACTCGGGCGGCTGGGCCAAGACCCACACGAATCTCTGGAAGACCTTCGGCACGAGCTGCGGCGCCTACGACGGCCCGGAGCTGCAGTGGAAGGTCGCCGCATGCAAGGCGCCGGACGGTTCGTACTGGGCGCTGCAGGCGTGGCAGCGGGCCCTGCCGAACTACGGCCTCAGCCCGACCGCTGCGCAGTCCGTCTGGGAGCTGCGTCTCTCGCACTGGACCGGCGACCTGCCCGAGCTGACGATCGGCACGGACTGGGCCTGGCACCAGTGGGACCACCTCTACGGCACGTTCACGTATGCAGGCCAGCCGGTCTTCGGGTTCAAGTCGAGCGCCGCCGGCAACCCGCTCGACTCGTTCGGCCGGAACATCTACGTCGACACGTTCGACTCGGCGTACGGGGCCGGCTGGAGGCGCGAGAACAGCTTCCTCACGCACAGCGGCACCGGAGTCTTCTGTTACAGCTTCAACCCGCACGGCTCCCGGCCGGACGGCAAGGGCACGAAGTACCGCGCCACGGTCGAAGGGCCGGGCGTCACGCCCGACGTGATGTGGCAAGGCGACTCGCCCGGCGTCTACGACAAGGCGCTCGACCTGCAGGCGAACGACGCGATCACGCGGCTCGGCGACAAGCAGTGCCACGCGAACTGAGCAGCGCTCCGGCCTCGCACAGCTAGGCTCGGCCCCGTGCAAGAACGCGGTGCCGCACAGCGCGCGCTCTTTCGCCGCTGGCCGGTGGGGGTGTCGGTCGTCGTCGCAGAGCTCGACGGGCGCCGGCACGGGCTGACGGTCTCGTCGCTCGTCTCGCTCTCGCTCGAGCCGCCGCTCGTCGGGATCTCGGTCGCGCAGGCCGCCTCGCTGCACGAGCTCTTGCGCGACGCCGGCAGCTGGGCGGCGTCGCTGCTCTCGGGCGAGCAGGAGCAGCTCGCGCAGCACTTCGCGCGCAGCGTCCCGCCGCTCGTCCTGTGGGACGGCATCGACGTGCGCGAGGACGATCCGCGCCTGCTCCAGGGCGCCGCGGGATGGTTGACGGCGCGCACCGTCGAGGAGCTGCGCACGGGCGACCACACGTTCTTCGTCGCCGAGATCCTCTCGATCGAAGAAGGGAACGCCGCGACGTCGCTCTCGTACGTGCACCGCGGCTATCAGGCGCTGTGATCGACGCCGTCGTCTTCGACCTGGACGGCGTGATCGTCGACTCCGAGCAGGTGTGGGACGAGGTGCGCGAGGAGTACACAGGCGAGGTGGGCGGCACGTACACCGCTGCCGCGGCTCGAGACATGATGGGCATGAGCTCCCACGAGTGGTCTCGCTATCTGGCCGAGCGGCTCGGCGTTCCCGGTACGCCGGAAGAGATCAACGCTGCGATCGTCGAGCGGATGCTCGCGCGTTACGGCGAGTCGCCGCCGCTGGTCCCCGGTGCGGTCGAGGCGGTGCGCCGCGTCGCGGCGCGGTGGCCGCTCGCGATCGCGTCGTCCTCGAACCCCGAGCTGATCGAGGTCGTCTTGCGCGCGGCCGGGCTGCGCGAGCTCTTTCCGGTCGCGGTGTCGTCGCAGGAGGTGGCGCGGGGGAAACCGGAGCCCGACGTCTACCTCGAGGCTGCGCGCCGGCTCGGTGTCGAGCCCGTGCGCTGCGCGGCTGTCGAGGACTCGCAGAACGGCATCCGCTCGGCGAAGGTGGCGGGGATGCGGGTCGTCGCCGTGCCCAACCCGCACTTCCCGCCGGACGACGAAGCGCTCGCGCAGGCGGATGCGGTCGTGGCGGCGATCGGCGAGCTGACGCCCGAGCTACTCGCGGGCGTGGACTGAGTCTCAGCCCGCGCGGCCGAGCAGGACGCAGCCGTTGTGGCCGCCGAGGCCCATCGCGTTCGAGAGCGCGACGTCGACCTGCGCCGCACGAGCCTCGTTCGGCACGTAGTCGAGGTCGCACTCGGGGTCGGGCTCGGCGTAGTTGATCGTCGGCGGCAGCTTGCCGTCGTACAGGGCGAGGACGCACATGATCGCCTCGATCGCGCCTGCTGCTCCGAAGGTGTGGCCCATCATCGACTTCGTCGACGAGACCGCGAGGTCGTAGGCGTGGTCGCCGAAGACGTCCTTGATCGCCTTCGTCTCCGCGAGGTCGCCGAGCGGCGTCGACGTGCCGTGCGCGTTGATGTAGCCGACGCGTTCGGGGTCGACGCCGGCGCGCTGGAGTGCGCCGGTGATCATCGCAGCGACGCCCGTCGCCTCCGGCTCGGGCTGCGCCATGTGGTGTGCGTCGTTCGACGCGCCGTAGCCGAGCACCTCGGCATAGATCCGCGCGCCGCGGCGTTCGGCCGTGTCCCAGTCTTCGAGCAGGAGCGCGCCGGCGCCTTCGGCCATTACGAAGCCGGCGCGCGTCGCGTCGAACGGGCGCGAAGCGTGTGGCGGATGCTCGTCCTCGGCGGCGAGCCCGCGCATGGCCGTGAACCCCGCGAGGATCAACGGGACGATGCACGACTCGGTTCCGCCGGCGAGCACCGCGTCGACGTCGCCGCGCTTGATCATCTCCGCCGCTTCGCCGACGGCGTGCGAGCCGGTCGCACAGGCCGAGACGACCGCGTAGTTCGGGCCCTTGATCCCGAGGGAGATCGCGAGCTGGCCCGAGATGGAGTCGACGAGGACGTTCGGCAGGAAGTTCGGCGAGACGCGGTCGGGGCCGCGTTCCCGCAGCGTGTCCGCCTGCTCGAGGATCCCGGGCACGCCGCCGATCGCCGAGCCGAAGACGACGCCGACGCGGGTCGGGTCGAACCCGTTCAAGGCTGCGTCGGCCATCGCCTCGCGCCCTGCGGCGACCCCGAGCAGCACGTTGCGCTCGAGCTTCCGCGCCTCCTTGGGCGAGACGACCTGGCTCGGGTCGAAGTCCTTCACCTCGGCTGCCACGCGCACGGGCAGCCCGTCCGTATCGAACGTGGAGATCCAGTCGATCCCGCTCTCGCCCGCGAGCGCGGCGCGCCAGGTCGAGGGTGCGTCGAGCCCCAGCGGGGTGACTGCGCCGATTCCGGTGACCGCAACGCGTTTCATCGAACGACAACCCTACGTCACGTTTGGTCTGTCAACGACCGGGAAAAAGCTGATGCCGACGCTGGTCGTTGCGGCTGGCTGCGCTGAGCGCGCACTAGGCTTGCGGGCGCATGCCCGCGAAGGCGATCCCGTTCCCGCCCATGGAGGCCGAGCTCGTCCGCGAGCTGCCGGTCGGTGACGGCTGGCAGTACGAGCCGAAATGGGACGGGTTCCGCGGCGTGTTCGAGAACGTCGGCAAGGAGCTTGCGATGTGGTCGCGCAACGAGCGGCCGCTGCTGCGCTACTTCCCCGAGCTTCGCCCGCTGGGCGAGCTGCTCCTGCCGCGCTCGGCGCTCGACGGCGAGATCGTGATCGCGCGTGACGGGGCGCTCGACTTCGACGCCATGCAGATGCGCCTGCATCCGGCCGAGTCGCGCATTCGGCGGCTCTCGGCGGAGATCCCCGCGGAGTTCGTCGTGTTCGACATGCTGGTCTGGGACGGCGAGGCCGTGTGGAAGCTGCCGCTCGAAGAGCGGCGCGCGCGGGTCGAGGCGCTGCAGGGTTTCCGGCTCTCGCCGGCGACGCGCGACGTCGACGAGGCGCGGGGCTGGCTGGCGCGGTTCGAGTCGCTCGGGCTCGACGGCGTGATCGCGAAGAAGCTCGGCGTGCCGTACCTGCCGGGGTCACGCGACGGTGTCGTCAAGGTGAAGGAGCACAAGACGGCGGACTGCGTCGTCGTCGGCGTGCGTTGGAAGGGCGAGCGGAGCGCGATCGCGACGCTGCTGCTCGGCCTGTACCGCGAAGACGGCGGGCTCGACTACGTCGGCTCGTGCGCCGTGGCGGCGAAGACGCGCGCCGAGGTGGCGGCGCGTGTGTTGCCGTTGCTCGACGAGGCGTCGGACCAGCGCTTCTCGGAGAAGAACCGCTGGGGCTCCGGCGAGCTCGAGGAAGCGGCGGTGCGGCCCGAGCTGGTCGTGGAGGTGCGCTACGACAAGGTGCAAGGTTCGCGGTTCCGGCACGGCACGAAGCTGATCCGTTGGCGCGAGGACAAGGCTCCCGCCGACTGCACGTGGCGCGAACTGCGCCCGGCGCGCGACCCGAACGCACCCACTGTCGACGAGTTGTTCGCCTAGAGCCCGTCGAAGAGCTCCTCGACCGTTGCCTGCAGCGCGCTCGCAATCGAGCGCCCTTCGCTTGTCAGTGGCGAAGGCGCTGCCAGACGAACCCTGCGGCGTAGGACGCGCCGGCGAGCAGGGCGAGCCATCCGAAGAGGCCCGTATCGCGGCCCTCCGCGACGCGTACAAGCACCCCGCCCGCCACGGTCACCGTGAGCACGAAGCCGGCAAAGGCGCCCGCGCGGCTGCCCATCTGCTCGAAGCGTTCGTCCGTGCCGTCGCCACGGAACCCGCGCACGGTGTCGCTCCGCGCCAAGCCGATCAGCGCGCCGAACGCCGCGCTGATCCCGAGGGCGACGATCCCCCTCGTGAGGTGGCCCGCAATCCATTCCGCGACGAGAAGCGCGAACCCGAGCGCGGTGACGAGCAACGGTGCGAACCAGCGTGAGTGCGTGATCCCTTCCATCCTCAGCTCCTAGCGATCTGCATCGAATATCTCCTCCACGGTCGTGTCGAAGAAGCGCGCGAGCGCGATCGCAAGCGGGAGAGATGGCACGTACTTGCCGGTTTCGATCGAGTTGATGGTCTGACGCGACACGCCGAGCTCCCTGGCGAGTTCTCCTTGCGACAGGCCCCGCTCGTCGCGATGGGAGCGCACGTCGTTCTTCATCTTGCTGTCAAGCTAGCTTGACAGCAAGGATCTGTCAAGCTAGCTTGACAGGGCGCGTGTCGCTAGCGGACGGTGAGGACCGGGCTCGCGGCTTGCTCGCTCACCGACCACACCCGGAAGCGGGCTCCGGCGCCTGCGCGGACGGTGTGGGTGAAATAGCCGCGCGCCGAGGTTCGATAGACGCCGACCGTCGCCCACGCCGCGTTCCGGAACTGCTGCAGCCGGTACGTCGACGCGCCGCCCGGGCGGATCTGGCCCCACAGCGTCGTGCGCAGGCCGGCGCGTGCGCGCTCGGTCAGCGGGAACCGGAAGGCCGCGTACGCCGGCTTCGCAATGTCCCGTGACGTGAGGAGCCCGCTCTGCCACCGCGCCGGGTCCGGTTCGTCCTGCACGAGGTACTGGATGAGGATGTCGACGCGCGGTGCGAGATACGAACGCAGTGCAGCCGCCGCCATGTAGCGGGCCTGCGCGGCGAAGGAGACACCGAGGAGCCGGTCGGGCGGGTTCGTCTGGTAGCCGTACTCCGTCAGCCAGATGCGCGTCTTCGAGCCGAACGCGCGCTGCACGTCGGTGATCAACCGCGGCAGAGTTGCCATCGTGATCGTCGTGCAATGCCCGCAGCCGCCGCTCGTCGGCGTCTCGTCGGGCGATAGCGGATACGGGTTGTGCGCGTACGCATCCAGCTTCGCGTGCGCCGCGGCCATCCCGGCGATCCAGTCGACGGGCGAGACGCCGCCGGTGGAGCCGCGCGGTGCGGTCACCCCTCCGGCGACCTGCGAGCCGGGGCTCACCGCGTGGATCGCCGCATACGCGGGATTGAGCAGCTGCTGCACGTAGACGCGCGGCGACGCGGGCCGCAGCGAGCGCAACTGGTTCGGCTCGTTCCAGATCGTCCAGAGGTGGACGAACGGATACCGCAGCGCAACGCGGCGCGCGAAGGCCGCGAACGTCGACTTCGAGGTCGGCGCCCAGTTCTCCGCACGGTGCCCGTTCGCCCAGCCCGGCGTGCCGTACAACGTGACGAGTGGTGCGATGCCGTGCGCATGCAGGCCGTTCAGCAACAGGTCTGCACGGCTCCAGTCGTCGACGCCTGCGCGCACCGGCTCCGTGGCGCGCCAGTCGATCGTCACGCGCACGACATCGACACCGAGTGAATCGAGCCGGTCGAGCCGGTCCTGCAACGTGCCCGGCCCGTACTGCAGCCACGCATCGTCCTGAATCCCCGCGCGCAGATACGGCGAGGCGGGAGCAAGAGCCGGGAAGGCCAGCGCCGCGAGCACCGCGAGGAGGAGAGCGAGCCGCATCGCGCCACCGTACGGACCATGATTGAGAGCAATGTTAGGAGGAGTTACGAATCCGATGGGGATTCGAGCTCGAGCCGCGCGAAGCGTGGCCGCAACGAGGCTGGATTGCGCCACATCCCGCGCATCGGGTCGCCGACCGCGGCGATGCGCGCCGCCATCGACTCGATCGTGAACGCCTCCGGCTCGACGCTTGCAACCTCGTCCCACGCGAGCGGCGCCGAGACGCGCGCGTCGGGCGTCGGCCGCACCGAGTACGCAGAGGCGATCGTGCGGTCGCGCGCGTTCTGGCCGTAGTCGACGAACACACCGACGCGGTCCGCGACGCGCCACGTCGTGGTCGCGATCGCCTGGTCGTCGACGCGCCGCTCCACCTCCTGTGCAACCGCCTTCGCGAACCGCCGCACCTCCGGGAAGACGAGCTCCGGCTTGATCGGGGCGAGGATGTGCAAGCCCGTCGCGCCCGACGTCTTCGGGTAGGAACGCAGCCCGAGCTCGTCCAGCACCTCGCGAACGACGAGCGCGATCTCACGCACGAACGGCCACTGTCCGTCCGACGTCGGGTCGAGGTCGATCAGCAGGTAGTCGGGCTGCTCGACCGCAGGCACGCGCGAGCTCCACGTGTGCAGCTCGATGCAGCCGAGGTTCGCGACCCAGGCGAGCGCGGCCGCGTCGTCGACGATCGCGAAGACCGTCGAGTGCCCGCTCGGGAACTGCACGAACACCTCGTCGACGTAGTCGGGATGGTTCGCGGGCACGCGCTTCTGGTGGAAGAAGTCGTGCTCGACGCCGTTCGGAAAGCGCTTCATGTGGAACGGCCGCCGGCGCAGGTGGGGGAGTGCGAGCTCGGCGACTGCGAGGTAGTACGAGACCAGGTCGAGCTTGGTCAGACCACGCGCCGGGAAGAACACCTTGTCGGGATTCGTGACGGGGACGTCATGGCCGCCGACGCGCATGGACGGAGTATCGTGAAGCCGTGCTGGAACGGCAGCCACTCACCGACGCCACGCTCGAGCCGCTGGACGACCACCTTGTGGTGGAACCGCTCGACGAGTCCGAGCTGCCCAGCGGCCTGATCGTCCCGGCGAACGAGGCGACCCAGGTGCAGAGCGGCATCGTGTCCGCGATCGGCCCCGACGTGACCGTGATCGAACCGGGGGACAAGGTGCTCTTCCCGCGCGACGCCGGCTTCGAGGTGCGCCTGGCCCGTTCGTCGCATCGCGTCCGCGTGCTCCGGCGCGAAGACGTGATTGCCCGCATCGGCGACTAGGTACTCTGTCGCGCGACCGGAGGGGTGGCAGAGCGGTCGAATGCGGCGGTCTCGAAAACCGTTATCCGTCGTTAGGCGGATCGAGGGTTCAAATCCCTCCCCCTCCGCTCACATCACCCGGAGGGGTGTCCGAGTGGTCTAAGGAGCGCGACTGGAAATCGCGTATGTGCCGAAAGGTGCATCGAGGGTTCAAATCCCTCTCCCTCCGCTCAGCCGAAAGCCCGCTCGCGCGGGCTTTCGCGCGCCAAGGGCTGCGGTACGATGCGCGCGCCCGGAGAAGTGGCCGAGTGGCTGAAGGCGGCGCCCTGCTAAGGCGTTAGGTGGGGAAATCCCTGCCTCGAGGGTTCGAATCCCTCCTTCTCCGCTGTCGTCGAATTCACCCTTCCGGGCGATGCCAGGCGCCCTGCTCAGCATGGAGGATTGTGGTGCCGGCTCCCCCTGACTTTTACCGGCGACTGACGTGACTGCGGCGATGCCCGCCCCTCCCCCGGGCGGGTTTCGTCCTTTCAGGGGCCGGTTCTAGGAGCCGTGCGTCGAGGTGTAGACGTACGCCGCGACGTCCTGGATCTGCTGGTTCGTCAACTGGCCCTGGAACGCGGGCATCGGGCCGCCGCCGTTGTTCACCTGCAGCACGATCCGCGCGAGCGGCGGCTTCAGCTGATCGAGGTTCGGGCCCACGGTGCCGGTCGAGCCGGCGGCCTTGAGCGTGTGGCAGCCGCCGCAGCCTGCGGTGCTGAAGACCGCCTTGCCGGCGACCGGGTCGCCCGGCGCTGTGCCCGTCGTGGTCGCCGCCGTCGTGGTCGCCGCCGTCGTGGTCGCCGCCGTCGTGGTGGAAGCCGCGTTTGCCTCTTTCGGCTCGCGGTCGAAGTACAGGACGGCCGAGATCATCGCGACGAAGAAGACGATGCAGAGCACGACGTACCAGCCGAGGCCGCGGCCGGGGAAGTCCGGGTTGCTGCGCGGCAGCACAAAGGACGAGATGAGTGCGAAGAGGACGAACGCGCCGCCGACGCTGGCGAGGCCGATCTTGTGGCCGGTGGACAGACCGGCGACGACGAGTGAAATCGTCGAGAGCATTCGGGGCGGGAACCTACCGGAACTAGCTCGCGGCCGCGTCGCTCGCCCGCGCAGAGCGCAGGTAGAGCAGCTCGTACAGCGAGGCGGCGATCACCGCGCCCGCGAACGGCCCGATGTACCAGACCCAGAAGTGCGCCCAGTGGTTGGCGACGAGCTGCGGGCCGAAGGCACGCGCCGGGTTCATGGCGCCGCCGGTGAGGCCGTAGGCCATCAGGACGCCGAAGGCGACCGTGAAGCCGATCGCGAACCCGGCGATCTGCTTGAAGCTGCCACGCGGATCGACCGCCGTCGCGAAGATCACCCAGACCAGGAAGAACGTGAGCACTGCCTCGAGCACGACGCCTGGGCCGGAGGCGATTCCCGAGCCGAGCGTCGGCACACCGAGGTGGCTTGCGTTCTCGGGGCCGCTCGGCAGGATCCACTTGAGCAGCAGCGCCGCAAGCGCCGCGCCGCCGAACTGCATCAGCCAGTACCACGCGCCGAGCAGCGGAGCGATCCGGCGCGTGACCAGCAAGCCGAGCGTCACGGCCGGGTTGAAGAACCCGGTCGAGTTGAAGCCGACAGCCGAGACCATCACCGCGATCACGAGTCCGCTCGCGAGCGCGAGGTCGGTGGCCGTGCGCGCGTAGGCGGCGCCGCCGGAGGCGATGAAGATCAGCGCGAACGTGCCGACGAACTCGGTGACGCCTCTGCGGATGTAATCGCCCTCCTGCACGACCCGAACCATAGGACCCAGGTCGGACGGCATCGCCGTCAGATCACGAACGCCCCGTTCAACAACGGGGGAAACCATGTTTCCCCCGTGAGCCCCCTTCTTCTCGCCTTGCCACTCGCTCTGGGCGAGCACGGGCAAAGCCCGCACTCGCATTGACATCGCACCTCGCCGCGACGGTGCGTGTCCTAACTCATGAACGCCCCGTTGTTCTGGTCGATCGCCTGGCCGGTGACGCCGATCGCGTCGGCCGACAAGAGCCACGCGACCGTGCCCGCGATCTCCTCCGGCATGCTCATGCGCCGGAGCGGCACCTCCTGCTGCGCGATCTCCCAGGCCTGCTCGGTCGTCAGCCCCGGCCATTCGGACAGGCCCTGCCAGGCCATGTCGGTGTCCACCCAGCCCGGGCAGATCGCGTTCACCTGGATGCGGCGCGGCGCGAGCTCGGCTGCCAGCGCGCGCGTCAAGCCGAGGAGGCTCGCCTTCGACGCGCAGTAGGCCGTGTAACCGGCGACGCCGATGCGGGCGAGGATCGACGACGTGATCACGATGCGGCCGCCGTCGGGCAGGTTCGGTTCGGCAGCGCGCGTGCACCAGTAGGTGCCGAAGAGGTTCGTCTGGACGATGTCGTCGAATCGGTCGGCGCTGCCGGGCTCGTTCGGGCCGCCGATCCCGGCGTTCGCGACGAGCGCGTCGAGCGGGCCGTCGATCGCGGCGAAGACCTGCGCGCGATCGCGGATGTCGCACGCGCGCGTCGTCGCGCCGGGGACGACGTCGCGCAGCCGCGACTCGTCGCGCGCGAGCAGCGTCAGCCGCGCGCCCTCGGCCGCGAGCCGCTGTGCGATCGCGCGGCCGATGCCCGTCCCGGCGCCGGTGACGACGACGTGCTTGCCCTCGAGGCGCTTCACGCGGGCGAGTTTACGGCCGCGGCCACGCGTCAAGCACGCGCTGCTCCTTGTCCCGGGCCAGCCCGGCGGGCGAGTCGGCGGGCGCCTCGCCGCTGCGCACCCACTCGAGCGTGGCGAACACCGTCTCCTCGAGCGGCCGCGGCTCGAGCCCGGCGGCCAGGGCGGCGGACGGGTCGACCGAGAGCATCCCGGCGTAGTCCGGATCGTGCAGCCAGAGCGGCAGCTCCATCCACTCGCCGACCTCGTGCTCGGCGAGGAAGTCACCGTCGATCCAGACGAGCTCGGCGTCGCTGCCGGCGACCTCGCGGCAGGTCTCGAAGAAGTGCGCGCGGGTCGTCGGGCGATCGACCGCGTTGAACGTGCCCGCCGTCCCAGCGTCGGCGGCGCGGACGATCCAGTCGGCAAGATCGCGAACGTCGATCACCTGCGCAGCGGCG
>Ga0265338_10007451_pt1 | contig 13580 bp, 7 predicted proteins | sample 42126metaG_FD_193579 | JGI IMG/M metagenome (GOLD analysis project Ga0265338, IMG submission 193579) | Rhizosphere microbial communities from Carex aquatilis grown in University of Washington, Seatle, WA, United States - 4-21-26 metaG | ecosystem: Host-associated > Plants > Roots > Rhizosphere >... | reverse complement strand
GACGATTATGGCTCCGCTGGTTTCGGGCAACTACGAAGCACGTTTCGGCTTCAGCATGTTCGGTTCGGTCAACCTCGAACTGGGCGACACGGAAATCAACGCTTCGAGCGTTGGCGTGACGAGCATCAAGAACTCGAGCGACGTCGCTCTGGGTCTGTCGTCGGGTCCGGGTCAAACCCTGGCAGCACTGTTCGCCGGCGCAACCGTGATCGGCTACGATCTCGACGCACGTCGTACGAACTCGAACCGTCGTCAACGCGGTCAGCTGCTGAACACGAACTTCTACAACCAGATCTACACGGTGCCGCTCCTGGCCCCGATCACGATCCCGCGTCCGATGCAAGTCGGCGACGCGAACGACTCGTCGGATCTGGCAGCACTCATCACGGCAACGCGCATCCGCACGTCGAACGCCGCCGTGGACGAACTGCTCCGTATTCAAGACCTGCTGTCGGAAACGACGTCGGCTCTGAACACGACGGCTACGCCGAACGCCGCTGCTGATACCCCGGAAATCCTGGGCGTGTCGCGCTTCATCGTTCAGCCGGCCTACATCGAGAAGAACCTGGAAATCGATTCGTCGACCGACTCGCTGTCCGCTCACCAGCGCGCAGCCGACATCCAGGCAACGCTCGTCAACTGCCTGCGCGACATCGCGTACACTCTGTACGTCCAGTCGGGCTACAAGGCAGCTTCGGATGCACTCGCTGGTGGCGTTGGCCCGGTGCCGACGGTCATCATCGGTACGGATCCGTACATCGCACGTTACCTGATGGTGACGGGCGACCTGCGCACGCTGGGCGGTCAGTTCGACGTCAAGATCGTGTCGACGCTGAACCAACGCATGGCAGGCAAGATCGTCATGTCGTTCGGCGACGAGTCGAGCGCCAAGGCAGGTACGCCGAATCCGCTGCACTTCGGTAACATGGCATGGAAGCCGGAAGTCACGGTTGTTCTGCCGATGATCCGTAACGGCGCGCAGTCGAAGGAACTGACGGTCCAGCCGTCGTTCCTGCACATCACGAACCTGCCGGTTCTGGGTGTGATCAACGTGTCGGGTATCAGCGAGATCGCGTACAGCAAGGTGCCGGTCGAGTTCGACACGGTGACGCAGCTGCCGTAATCGACGAATGAGGGAGTGAGTGATCCGTAGTGGCTCGTTTCACTAGAGTCACTGCTCCTTCATGTTGGAAACGGACTGATTCACTGGGGCTAAGCCTCCTGCGGCTCTTCGGGGTCGTGGGAGGCTTCTATGCCGTCAACTTATCTGGGCAACATCTGATTGCTGACCGATGTCATTTTTTAATCAATGAAAAAATGATGATATATCATTCTTAAGAGCAGTAGAGTAGGTCTTGCTAGGCTTGTGCGTATGCCCGACTAGCAAGTGTTCTTAGGAATGTCGTTATGTCACTTGATCACTTCCTCCCTGATGCCATCTTCGGCGAGCCTGAGCTCAATCAGATTACGCCAGCAGCCGTGGCGGAACTGGTGAGTGGTGAAAGGTTCAGTCAGACCCGACGGTATTTGAATTTTACGGGCAAGGTACTTACCGTCATCGAAAGAAACGGCATGCGTCACGAGTTCGATTCGATACAGTCGTACCATCGGTCAAGCTTTGTGATCATGACGGATTGGAAAATCCACAGAAGCATGCATGAAGCCTTTGTGGGGTTCGTTAAGCAAGAGCGGGAAAATGAAGCGCAGGTGATTCGTCGATTGCGGGAGTTGCTCACAGCCTACAAGCCGACGTTTCACGAGAACTACATGTACTTAAGGACGGAGGAGAATATTCAGCTGGCGGATCTGGACTTGCATCGCGGGGAGATTTACGATCACGAGCATGACGTGGTGGTGAGTCTCTTTAAGGGCAAGGACGCAGGACCACATCCGTACAGTGCCGAGGGGCGCGCCCTCGCTCAGCTTCACCATGTGGAGAAGTTAGGGGACAGCAAGGCGTTCTGTGAGTTGATCCAGATTGTGGACAACGAGGGCAAGTTTGGCGACCGGTTCATCAACCGTAACAAGATGGTTTATCGACTCGACGCCACGCAAGACTTCACCCGGGCTGATGGTGTATGGGTGATACGGAACAAGCCTTTTGAGAATACGCGGCTCCCGAGCCAGATGGGATGGCGCCGTTATACGTTCGAAGAAGCTGACAGTCTGCTGGAGCTGTACAAAACTTACGCAGAGGCGCTACATTGTGGTGACGCGGAACATAAGCGTAAGGAAGCCATGCTGGCTGCCGAGTCTGACTTGGCACGTGAGCGGTATGAGTTAAATGAGCAAAAGCTGCGCCACCAGCGCGAACAGCAGAATTGGGAAGCCGAGAAGCTACACCTTCAGACCGCCTTCGAGCGACAGCAAGCCGCCTATGCGGACGAGCAGTTCAGAGCGAAGATGGAGTTGGACCGAGTCAAGCATCAGTACGAGAGGCAGATGCTCGATATGAAGGCGTCAGCGGAGCGACGAAAGGAAACCGCCGAGTGGATGAAACAAGTTCCAGCGATCCTCGGTGCCTTAGGCGTGGCGTGGTTGAGTTTCAAGACCGCCCAGTATGCTGCTAAGCGCGCAAGCAAAGAGAACTAACACGAACCAAGGAGTAAACCAGTGGACGCAGAATTGTGTCGCGTTATTGACGCGAATCAACCCAAGCTGAATTCGGATATCTGTAACGGCTATGCTTCTTACCAGATGGGGGCAAGTTCGACCCAAGACGGTGAGGCAGCGCGATATATCGATCGCGTGTTCCGTTCGGCCGCAGCAGACTTTCCTGATGGTCTGACGTATGAGGGCTGTCGACCTTGTACGCCACTGGAGGAGTTTAACGAAGCGACCAAGAAGAAGGGCAACAACAAGCGCACGCTCGATGTAGCCGAGTCCCACGTGTTCTTGATGAAGTACCTCTTCAAGTATCGCGGCGAAGAAATCATCCGTTTCATCTATCTGCCGTATGTGGGTTCGGGCGGCACGATCAAGATGAGCGGCTCGCACTTCCACATCTCGCCGGTGCTCTCGGACCGGGTGATCAGTATCGGCATGAGCAGCGTGTTCGTGCGACTGCAACGGGACGTGATCACGTTTGAGCGACTGATGTACAACATCGTGGCCAACAATCGGCGCGAGCAGTTGAATGTGGCACACGCGTTGATTTACCACAAGGACGCGAAAGATAAGAAGGCGCGCTTGCCGGTCAAGATGACGACAACGATGGCGCACTATCTGTTCTGCCGCTACGGCCTGATAAAAGCGTTCGAGATGTTCGCGAACTGCAAACCCATCATCGGCGGCACGGAGCTGCGTGATGAGGACTATCCCCCAGAGCAATGGGTGGTGTGCTCCTCGACGCAACTCAAGCCCAAGGGCTGCGGCAAGGGCTTGTACGAACCGAGCAGGATCAAGCTCGTCGTACGTCGGGAAGATTGGGAACGCGGGATTGTGAAAAATCTTATCGCGGGCTTCTTCTATGTAGTCGACCATTTCCCGACACGCATCAAGGCCGAATACATCAACGAGACGGACAAGCGGTATATGGACAACCGTGCGACGTGGATTTCGCTGATGGGCACAGCGCTCTTTGGGGATCACATCCACGAAGGCGTGCTGCGGGACAAGATCGAGTCGCACTTGCGGAGCTTGGACGAGTACGTGGATAACATCGTGCTCAAGAAGTTGCAGGAGATCAACCTGCCGATGACGAACATCTACCAGATCATGGCCTATATCGTGGAGAACATCTCCGATATGCTGTTCAAGGCCAAGGGTCGCGTGAACTCCATGTATGACAAGGAGCTCTCGGTGATCTACTTCGTGATGAAGGATATCACGTCGGAGATCTTCAAGATGTACTTCAAGCTGAAGGCCGCAAGCAAGAAGGAACTCACGAAGAACGACATCAACGAGCGGATGAACAAGACCATCAGCTCGGGCAAGATCTTCTCGATCACGCGTCAGCATCCTGAAGTCACCACGGTTTCTTCGTCGGGCGACAACATGGCGCTGAAGATGACGATCAGTCTGATTCCGCAATCCGGTAGTTCGAAGCAAACGCGCAGTCGCGATCAGGTGGTGGTGGACGATCCGGCGATCTTCCTTCACTCTTCGTTCGTGGAAATCGGCGGGTACTCCAACCAACCGAAATCCGACCCGATTGGTCATGCACGGATCAACCCGTGGGTGAAGACCAATCCGAATGGCTTGGTGTTGCGCGATCCGCGCTTCTTCGATCTGATGGAAGACTTCCAGGCGAAGGTCCAGCGTCAGTAATAAGGATAACCTCCTAAATACCGGGTGGAAGAGTATTCCACCCGATCTATATAACCAAGGACGAAAAACGAATGTACCCGAACCAGATGCAAAACACGCTGCCCTTCAATCCCGAGCAGGTGCAGCTTCCCTTCATTCCGAACATCGGGCCTAACAACCCGCCGTTTGTGCCGCAGGGCATTCAGGGCCATCCCCAGGTCCTCGCTCTGGTGCCGGCGATTGCAGGCTGGATGGCGGGTGAAATTCAGCAACAGGCGGAATCGAATCATCTCCGTCGGTTCTTCTTCAACATGTATGCGCAAAACGGCTTCCGTAACGAGGAGTTCGCCTCTCTCGTGTCGGCCGGTGCGGACTATCTGGAACTCCTGTGGAGCCAGAATCCGAACATGGCGCCGCAGCAGTTGCTCGACAAAGCCGTGGTGCAAACGGTCGAGATGTTCGTCTCGAACTTGGTGCGCCTCTTCCCGCCGTTGCAAGGCTATCTGAACCAGCAGATGCAAGGGATCGTCTGGCAGCAGATTCAAGTGTTCGACGGCGTGAAGATGCAGATCAATCAGCTGCGCTCGCGCGGCATGCAGCCGGGCTTTCAACAAGGCGGCTATCCGCAGCAGCAAGGTGGCTTTCCGAGCCGTCAGGATCCGCGTCTGGGCGGCGGGGCAGTCTCGCTCATGGGCGGACCGGCACCGTCGTTCCTCACGAACCAACCGATGGGTGGCAACATGCCCGTCACGCCGCAGGGCAACAGTCTCGGGACGCGCTGGGGTAACCAGCAGTTCATCTCGAGCGATCAGCCGGCTCCACATGTCGTGAAGATTGGTGGTGGTCAAGGTGGTGCGGTGAAGACCAGCTCGGTCAACGTCGCAGCTTCGCCGGTGCCCACCATGCAGTCGGGCTCTTTCCAACCGGCTCAACAAGTCGAAACGCGGGAGGCCACTGTGGAAACACAAGAAATCCAACACGGCGCACTGGAGCCGATCTACTCAACCAACCTGAAGTGGGTACGCACGGAGCGTCAGCCGTTCTTCCCGGCCTGGAATCCGGATAAGCAGAACCTGTTCCTCCAAAAGCTGGCCGATGGCACGGTTATCGTCCAGGTCAAGAACCCCGAAAAGAGCACGATGGACTACGAACGCCACAAAATCCAGAGCGTCTTTGGCGCCCCTTACCGCGTGGTTGATCCGACGCATGTCCAGGATCGGGTCGAAGCGATCCAGAAAGGACTGGCCAACATCAAGGCCGCTGAAGATATGGCCAAGAATGCGGTCGCCGGTGCGGACAATCCGGTGCCGTCTTTCCCGACGCACGTCAATCCGATCTTCGCTGTCGATCTGATGGAAGAACTCATCTGGATCAAGATCGGCTGCAACTGGCTCGAGTCGACGAAGGATGGCAAGAAGGCGGATATCTATCGCCGTTATGGCTACGTGGTCGAACTCGTGGTCGGCGAAGTGAACGAAAACAACCTGATCGAAACGCTGCGCGAGACGCGCTCGTGGGAAGGGTTCTGGAAGGTGCTCAACGAGCTCAAGGCGACGATGTCGGTGCCGCTGTGGGTGCGCATCAACAAGCGCATGACCGAACTCGTCAATCGCGTCCTGTCGTTCAATCTGTCGCTCACGGGCCTGTCGATCGAAAGCTACGCAGACGACATTCCGGAACTGATCGGCATCCTGCGTGATTCGCCGAAGTACGGCGAAGTCATCCTGAAGGCGTTCAAGAACAACGAGAGCTATCTGATTCACTCGGTGTTCGAGACCACGCTCGCAGACGACGAAATCGCCTCGCTCGAAAGCCTGTTCCTGCCCGACGATACCGGCAACGAAGTCGACCCGAACAAGGTCAAGCCGGTGTTCACGCACCTGATCAAGGCGGCATCGTTCACGTTCCTGAACTGCCTGGCGCATGAACTGCGTATTGAACTGGCACCCAAGTGTGGCTCGATGCTCACCCAAAGCCTCACGCCGGTGATGTACGACATCGCCAAGGGGATTGTGGAAGAAACGAACGCGGTCGAGGAAACGACGTTCGCCCACCACTACATCCAAACGCTCGACGGGAAGATCCTGGAGATCGACACCGGCTTCATCGGCGAAGATTCGTATCTGATTCGTCTGGTGAAGTAAGACTGAAGGCGGGCACTCTTGCCGCTCGCCTGAGGTGAAGTAATAGAACCAGGGAGGAGAGTCGAGAAGTAGGGACTGGTCGCGCGGATCCCTATGGAAGGCTTGATACCCTGGTTCCGTAGTAAAGAGAAACGGTTACCCCAAACCGTGTGGTCTATTCTAAACCCAAGGAAATGCAGCATGTCCATCATTTATGATCCGCTTGAAGTCACCGTTGCTGGTGGCAGCGCAGAAGTGAACACGCTTGTCTACGGTGTTGTGCAAAACGCACTGGATGAAGCCGGTTTTACCGACATCGCTGTCAACTCACCCCACGGTGACGTGTCGGTCGACACCGCCTCTGTGCCGACCCTGCTGGACCTCGTGCGGGCCAAGAACCCGTCGATGTTCGACACCCCGATCCGTGTGACGCAAGTCGCCCCGGCTGACCAGGTGGCAAACATGGCCAACGGTGATACGGTGGCAGCAGCCATCGCCAACACGGTCTACAGCGGCGCGCTCGATGCCGCTGTGGTCGAAGAAGTCTCGGTGGCTATAGTTGAAGAAGACGGCTCGTCCGATCTCGACGACGACGCGCCCTACTAAGCTCCGTTTGAGCTAACGACATACAGCCCAGGCTTCGGCCTGGGCTTATATGCCGACCCCTTCTTTTTTTACATTGGTTCGGAATGACATGGCAATAAATATCTGCCCACATTCAACCCGAGACAAAACCAATGAAACTTCTCCCGATTTATCGCAAAGAAAGCAAAGAGTACTTCAGCGACTTTGGCAACACGACGCTCGTGCGTCGGGGCTACTGCACGTTCCACACGCACCACTACAAGCCGGGTACGAAGTTCTCGCTGCTCGGCATCAGCCAGACCGAAGACCTCATCAGCGAAGGCGTGGTCGACATCACGGACTGCATCGATCCGAACGTGCAACTGGCGGGCTTCTTGCTGCGCATCACGAAGGAAAGTGGCCTGCACCACTTCTACTACCACGAAGCAGACGAACTGCCGCCCGCGACATTCTCGGCTATTCAGGACAACTACCGCGCTGTCTTGCTGCAATTCAAGACGGGCCTGCATCTGAACATCGACGGCGAATGGCTCGAGTTCGGTATCGACGCGTTTGGCTCGGTCAATCTGGAACTCGGTGACACCGAGGTGCACTTCAGCGTGAAGCCGGGCAAGGACAGTCCGCACAAGGTCGAAGTCGTCGGCTACGATCTGCATGCGCGCCGCGTGAACCACAATCGTCGTCCTCGCTAAAGCGAACAGCATAAAGCCCCGGGTCTCCCCGGGGCCGTATGCCGTCAACTTCTTTTTTGGTCGATTTTAGAAGCCACCGCCAGGCGCTGCTTTGCCTTTCTTGTCGCCTTCTTTATCGTCCTTCTCATCGTCTTTCTTCGCCTCTTCCCCTTGGGTACCCTTGGGTTCTTGCGCGTTGGTCGACGTGATGTCACCTGCGTGCGTCAGTTCATCCTTACCCGGCGTTGGTGCCAGTGCAGGAGGTTCTGCTTCGCTCGGGCCGCCATCAGGAGACTCCGGTGCCTCTTCAGGCGTTTCCGGTGCTTCCGGTGCGCCAGGACCCGAACCACTCAGGTCACCCGATTCACCCAGGTCGTTGCCCAGCCCGAGATCGCTGTTGGATGTGCCTGTGTCAAGGCTCGGTCCACCCAGGTCATCTAAGCTACCGAGACCCGAATCACCACCGCCTTCTCCACCGCCACCACCTAAGTCGTCCAGACCGCCACCACCTTCACCGCCACCGAAGTCTGACGACCCCGTGCTTGTTGCCGTGGTGGTGCTCTCGTCCTCAACCTTCTTCAACTCTTCGTTGGACTTGTTGGTGATGGACACCAGGCCCTTGAAGAATTCGTTGAACGTCTTGGTGAGTGTTTCGATGTGGTCAGCCTGCAACTGATAGATGTCGATCAACGGCTTGCCTTCTTCGTCCGACGTCGTGAGTTCAGCGAGCTCATTGAGCATGCCATTCTCAGCCATCCACTTACGCATGAAGTAGGCCTTCGCCACGCTCTTAAGCGGGTTGATCTTCTCAGCCATGTCGCCACCCGTATCCGGGGTGAAGAACGTGTCACTGATCCAGGCTTCCAGACCCGTGTCGAGCGCATCCGAGTACTTCTTGAGTGCTTCGAACTGATTCTCCAGCGTCGAGCTGTTCGGACGCGGCAGGCTCACTTCGATGTTCATCAGGAAGTCAATGAGCACTTGATTGATGACGTATTCCTTCTCTTCTTCCGAGAGGTTACTTTCCTTGCCGCCCTTCACGCCAGCCGGCATGCTTTCATCCACGATCGGCGTACCATCGGGCATGTAGCGCGCCCGGTGTTGCGTTTCATTCACACGCGCGTCCTTCTTGTCGTCCTTATTCAGCACGATCTTCTTGAAGTTCTCACGCAGGATTTCGCGCAGATCGTCCATGAGGTCTTGCGAATTCATGGCGTGCTGACGCATGTGCTGGGCCAGCTGCGGATGGAATTCATCCTGGATCTGCATCACGCGCTTGCTGAGCAGGATATTGTTGGTCACAACCGACGTCGCCAGCTCCGGCTGGTAGGCCGCGTCAATCGTTTCCGGTGGCACACCCGTTTTCATGATCGCCCGCTTGCGCAGGTTATCTTCCAGTTCGGTGTCCGGCTTCGTGTAGTTGCTGTTCTTCTCACCGAAGTCAATCGACACGTCAGGCATGCCCGGGTGACCTTCGTAGGTGAACTCATAACCGGCACGGGTGATGAAGTCCATCACTTCAGCAGGCGAGTTGACCCCCAGCGGCAAGAAGTTCTGGCGACTACGGATGATTTCGTGGATCGACGTTTCGAGCGTCTTCTCCGGGTTCGGATCTTCCTCGTCGAACTTGATCTTCACTTCCGTGCGACCAATCGAGTTCTTGATGCCGGCCATCACGTTGGCAAACAAGAGCATCGAGCGCAACGAGTTCAGGATCTTCATTTCATCCAGCAGCGACTCACCAATACCGTCTTGGTTGTAGCGCAGGGCGAAGTACGTCATGAACTCCGCCGGGATGAAGAGCAGCTGTGTGTGCTGCCGCGCCAGAGCACGCGAAAACATGATCCGGTAGATCTCTTCGCTCTTACCGATTTCCACGCTGTTGCCGTACGCACCGTTCCGCAGACGGGCCAGCAGATCCTGCTCGACCATGTCACCGTACACACGCGCACTGTAGTCCAGGTGATCACGGTTGTAGATGTCGAACCCGTTCATCTGGGTCTTCACCTTGGTCAGCATGGCGCTCGGGAAGTTACCCGAGGTGGACATGCGCTGAGCCATCTGTTGGTAATGGTCCGTGATCTGTTGACGCACCACCGGGTGGCCGTCTTCATCCAGGAGCACGAAGAAGCCAATCTGGTTTTGCGGTGTGCCCGGCACGTGCACCGGGATGACCGATTCCGATGGGATGTGCATCACCATCGGGTTGCCGACCGTACGACGGTTCAGCTGGTCTTGCGTCTTAAGCGTTGCCACCGGCTGGTAGCCGTACTTGCGGTTGCGGTACAGTGCACCTGTGAGTGCACGGTCGTTCATGGCATGCAGCGGGTTCTTCTCCGTCATGCCGAGCGACTCCATGGCACGCGAGCCCATGGCACTGAAGATGCGCTGTTCGCGAATCTTTTGATTGATCTGGGGGATCTTCAGGGCGGTCGGATTGTCCAGTACTGTCACGAACACATCCGCAGACTCTAGGGCCTTAGGCAGTGAGTGCTCAAAGCGCATGGCGCCCACGTCTTTATCGACGTTGAAGTTGTAGTCGTTTAACGACTCAGTCGCCAGACCCGGACGACGCGCTGACTCTTCCGTTGGCATCGCACGGCTACTCGGTCCGAGAATCCCGATCGGCTTCACCGTCCCATCTGGGAAGATGTGCTCATCGAGCGATTCCATGGACAGACGCACTTGGCCGTTGATCACTTCGTCGACCGAGTTTTCCGGGACGACCGCGATGGAATAGGAGCCCGTGCGGAAGAGCATATCCCGCAAGATCTTGGGGATGAGCGGTTTAATCTTATGGACCTGTTCGAAATGCTGCCGGAAACGGTCCACCATGGCGCTACTGACGTCAGGCGCCATGAGGCCTTCAGGCGCTGTGTAGGTCAGCTCCAGAGACATCATGTCCTTGGGTGAGCCTACCGACGAGACGAGAATCTGCTGTGCCAGCTCCATGTCTGGCAGCAGCTGCATGACCGTCTCGGCGTCATTGACATTTTGTGCTGTCTGCTCGGCGGCGTTGCGGAAGCTGTAAAGATTCGGCGTAGCCGGTTTGCGATTACCATCGTCCCCATGTTCCACAGGGTGCTGAGACGGAATCAGCTTAGCCAGGGTGGCCGCCATTGTGGGGTCCTGACGGACCAGCTGCATGACGGGAAACTTCTTACCACTACCGGCCAGCTCAATGGCTTTCTGATATCCACTTGACATTGATGCCTCTTTGTTTTATTGGGGATTAACCCGTGTCCACAAATTCAAACAACTATTTCCAACTGTATCTAAACAGCTGCGTAGCTCTTGCTCAAACGATTGTTGTAAAAAGCCAAGAGACCGAGCAAGGCTTGAATCAGTACGTCATCGATAACTTCGGTGCGAACTACGTCGACGAAACCGATCCGACGACGTGGAAGTACTACATGAATCTGTCCGGCCAGTATCACTTCACGGACACGATGATGACGGTGATCTCGCTCGATACCATGCAGCAGATCGACTTCACGCCCGCGAACCTCTTGGTCCACACGGCCACAGCCGCTGCATATGTATTTGGCACCAGTTACTACCTCGCGTTAGTGGATCAGTATCCGAACCAGGTCAATTTGATTCTGGGGATTCTGTATCCGGTGGACATCACGACAGCGATTGCCGCTGACGACGGCACCATTCTCGGGTACCCTCAGACCTACGTCGAGGATAACGAGTACACGCTCATTCAGAAGTTGCAAGACTTCATCTACGGCTTTAAGGAGCGCTGGTTTAACCCGCAATACGGGATCAGCGATGAACTGTACTTCACCGTGCAGTTAGCCAACATGTATCTGGCCATCTTCCAGGCGATTGTCGCCTTCCGGGAAGAAGCGTGCGGCACGGCCGAGATGCACTCGTTTCACCAGCAACAGTTCCTGGCCTCTCACCAGGGGCTGGACCAGTACATGGATCTGTTGAGCTTGCCCCAGATTGTCTGGCTGTGCAGGAACATCAACTACATCCAGCGCAACGTGGGGAAGAAGTCGACGTTTGAAACGTTGATCGCCAACATCCTGACGATTCGGAATATCCCGCTTGCTGCGTACACCATGCGGCACGACGTGTCTGCGATGCCGCTTCAGACCTACCCGACGGTGTTCTTCGAATCGGACCCGCTGAACCTGGGTGAGAACCTGGTGGCCTCGACCTCCTGGACGCTTGACACGATGCTCGATGAAGAGCAGACGCTTGCGACCATGAACGCGGAGATTCAGCCGGACGTCACCGCGAACATCCTGACGGCGATGCAGAACTCGTTGTCCAATACGTTGCTCACCAAGGTGCTCAACAGCGCCATGGTCGATGAGACGGACTCGACACCGTACACGCTTGAGAACACGCTGGTCAATCACTGGCTGTATTTCAGTGCGATGGATTGGTACACCGCGTTTCTCGTGGTGGATAATCCGGTCACCGGTGAGCCGATTGTGCCGATGAATGCGAAAGATGGTTTCGTCTTCATGTGGTATTGCTACTCGATGAGTATTGGGATTGACCTCACGCAAGTGGCGATTCCTGCGGTGCAGGCCACTCGGGTGGTGCGTATGCCTCAGCCGAGTGTGGCAGACATCATGAGCGTGGTGGACTTCTCGCAAGTCACGACCAGCATGGCGAACGATGTGTTGAGCTACATGCCAACCATCGTCCCGATGATCTCGATCACGGCGTTTAACGCGACGGGCAATGCGCTGTGGCAAGCGGCGAACAATCAGCGCGGTTACGTCTCGCTGCAAGAGGACTACCTCGTGCGCGGCATGACCTACGGGATGGTGGAGCGGATCTGGTCGGACAACATGGTCCAGCTGGGCGACTATGTGGGCCAGACGTTTGCGCAGTGGTTCACGTCACGCAATATCGACCTGGGCAACTTTGTCGCAGATGACTACGGTCTGATGTACACGTCGCTTGTGCAGGCCGCCACGGGCTTGAACCTGACCAACACCAACTCGGTGGCCAACCTCCAAAAAGCCATGATTGGCATTATGGAGAAGCTCTCGAGCTATTCGGTCCAGTATCTGTATGAGATCAACGATGGGGAGATTAAGGACATCGATTGGCCGATGGTGCGCGCTGGCCAGATCACCATGGATTCGGCCGCCGTCGTCTATGACGAAGAGAATCTGAGCGTCTTTGATGAGAACGTCTCGGGCAGTATGTCCACGTCCTTTGATGTGGGTGCGCCCTTCACTGAGGTGATCGACTGTTACTGCGAGATCAAGAAGCAGGATAACATCACCGTCAAGAGCTGGCTGGGCAACAACGGGCTAGTCTTTAACTCGACCTTGCAAGTGGCAAGCGTGAAGCCAAGTTCGGCAACACCGCTGGGCACGAATGACCGTGGGATCATCCCGGTGATTGGCTTAAGCGACTGGCTCGCCCTGTCCACGACGCAACAAGAGGAATCACTGGTGAGCCTCTACACGGAAAACTGGAACAACTCGCCGAGTTCGCCGATTCCGCCGATGAGTGCTGTGTGGCAAGTCACGACTTTGACGGGCTTTGATTACACCCCGCCTGCTAGCTAAGCTGTATTTTTTTATCCTGTATAGACTTCTTTTGGATTGGGACGAACAAAATGGAACAAACAACTCGCACCGCGTGGGGCTCTTACCTGCAAACCACCCTCCTGCTGGACCTTGCGTTCAGCATGATGACGGATACCACGCTCAACGAGAAGTTCAACGTACAGTCGGGGATTGCGCCGGCGACGGGAGTGATCCCGACGCAGCGTTATTACTGTATCGGTAATGGCGGCCACACGATGACCGTCGGTGCAGATGGCTTGACGGCCCCGTCGCCCCTTCAACACCAGGCAACGGACGCGGCCCTTTTCAACCACCTGCCGTTTATCATGCGGCCGGTGTCGAGCGACCTGTCGGCCTCGCAACTCACGCAGTACGCGCTGCGTGTCGTGCAACAATTCAACGGC
>Ga0265338_10007450_pt1 | contig 13582 bp, 16 predicted proteins | sample 42126metaG_FD_193579 | JGI IMG/M metagenome (GOLD analysis project Ga0265338, IMG submission 193579) | Rhizosphere microbial communities from Carex aquatilis grown in University of Washington, Seatle, WA, United States - 4-21-26 metaG | ecosystem: Host-associated > Plants > Roots > Rhizosphere... | reverse complement strand
CTTCCTTGGCCCGAACGTAGTCCGAAGCACTCAGTCGTCCACCGCGCTGCGCCGCGGCGAGCGCCGCCCGGCCCTCGGGGTAACAAAGGACGCTGGAGGCCGCCTCGAGTTGTGAACCCCACAGCTCGGCCGCAAGGTCCGACCCGGACTCGACAACAACGAGCTTAACAAGCGCCGAAGTGTCGAAATAAAGGATCAGCGGCGCTGCTCAGCGACGAGGTCGGACACCGAACCGAGCGCCTCCACATGCGCACGTCGCGCACCCCGAGCACGCGCCGGCGGGGTGATCAGCCCACGCCTGACGAGATCGTCGAGTGGGTCCTCCCGGTCGACGCCAGACAGCCGCGCGATCGGCTGGCCACGGCGCGTAACCACAATCTCCGCACCCCGCTCTACGCGCTCGAGATGCTCGCTCAATCGATCGTGAAGCTCACGCACCCCTACCTCAACCGCCTGCCCATGTAGCGTCATGCCAGCCACACTAGCAGCTACATGGGCAGGCGGGCACTTTTCAAGGATTCCCGCCCGCAGCCGATGAAGGTGGACAATGAAAGCTTCGACCGCCATCGGGATCGGGGCTGCCTTCGGCGCCCTCCTGCTCAGCTCGATGATGGACGGGACCAGTCCCGCCTCCTTCATCAACATCCCCGCCCTCCTGATCATCATCGGAGGCACCTTCGGCGTGACCTTGGCCTCCGTCGGGATGGAGACCATGAAGCAGATCCCCAACCTCTACAAACTGGTCATCTCGGCCGAACCGCCCGACGTGCGCGGGCGCCTGGACCAACTGGTCGGCCTGGCCGACCAAGCCCGCCGCGAAGGCCTGCTCGCGCTCGACGCCCAGCTCCCTGAGATCGAGGACCCGTTCACCCGCAACGCCCTCCAACTGGTGGTGGACGGCACCGACCCCGAGATGGTCCACACGATCCTCGAGGCCGAGGTCGACGGCATGGCCGCCCGCCACGCCGTCGGCGCCTCACCCTTCGAGAAGGCCGGCGGCTTCGCACCCACGATGGGCATCATCGGCACCGTCCTCGGCCTCGTCCACGTACTCCAAAACCTGGCCGCCCCCTCGACCTTGGGTCCTTCGATCTCCTCAGCCTTCATCGCCACCCTGATGGGCGTAGGCGCCGCCAACGTCATCTTCCTGCCGATCGCCAACCGGCTCAAGGCGATCTCCGCCGAAGAGGTCGAGCTGCGCATGATGACCGTCGAGGGCATCCTCTCGATCCAAGCGGGCGACAACCCCCGTCTCGTCTCCGAAAAGCTGATGTCCTACGTTCCCCCGACCGAGCGCGCCTCCGAAGAAGAGGGGACGGTGGCCCCCTTGGCAGTCGAACCCCAGGCGGCCTGACCCATGGCACGCGGGCGCGGGCGCCATCGCGGCGGCGCGGGACACGGCGAGGAGAGCGAGGAGCGCTGGCTGCTCACCTACGCCGACATGATCACCCTCCTGATGGCTTTGTTCATGGTCCTGTTCTCGATCTCCTCGGTCAACATCTCCAAGTACCAGACCCTCCAAAAGTCCCTGAAGGCGGCTTTCTCCGGCAACATCCTGCCCGGGGGCAAGGCGATCTCTCAGCAGGGCTCAACCGCCAACGCCAGCCACGTGCCCGCCACCTTCGAACTGCAGGCGATCGAGCCGGTCCAGACCCAGGGTTCGAGCCCACTCCAGAACAGCACCGCCCGCTCCAGCCCCACCGCGGGCGCCGCCGCCTCCCAAGCGGCCATCGCCCAACAGGGCGCCGCCCAGCGTGAGAGCAACGAGTTCGCCCAGATCAAGCACGAGCTCGACGCCTACGCCAAGTCCCACGGCTTCAGCTCCTCGGTGAAGAGCACCATCGAAAAGCGCGGCCTTGTCATCAGGGTGCTCACCGACGACCTTCTCTTCGCCTCCGGTCAAGCAGCCCTCTCAAGCAAAGCGACCTCCCTACTCTCAGAGATCGGCCAACTGCTCAACATCGACGAAACACATCCCATCGGCGTCGAAGGCAACACCGACAACGTGCCGATCCACAGCTCCATCTACCCCTCCAACTGGCAGCTCTCCACCGCTCGCGCCTCCTCGGTCGTCGAATTCCTGATCGCCCACGGCATCGCCCCCGCCCGCCTGACCGCCAGTGGCAACGCCGACCAGCGCCCCGTCGCCACCGAGGCCACCGAAGCGGGTCGCGCCCGCAACCGGCGCGTGGAGATCGTCCTGCGCCGTCTCTACGGCCCAGAAGGCCCCGCACCCTCCTCCGGCGAAGGATAAGGACCATGCTCAAAAACAAGAAGATCCTCCTAGCCTTGATCGTGCCGATCGTGCTGTTCGGCGGCTACACCATGACCAAGGCCAAGCCGGTCCCCAAGGTGAAGATCAAGGGCACCATCTACGTGATGCCCCAATCCTTCCTCCTGAACCTAAGCGACGGCCGCTACGCCAAGCTCGACGTGGCCCTCCAACTAGCGCCCGGGCAAAGCGACGGCGCCTCCGCGGACGGCGCCTCCTCCAGTTCCGAAGGTGGGCCCGGTACGCTGCCCGAGGAAGCGATCGTGCGCGAAATCATCACAAACGCGATAACCGGCCAAAGCGGGGAAAGCTTGATCGGCGCCCATGGCCGCGACGCCGTCAAACGTCAGATCCTGCGCACGATCGGGCAGCGCACCGACGTCAAAGTAGAAGAAGTCCTGTTCCCCGACTTCACCGTCCAATAGGAGGCGCAGTGGCCGACGCGATCGAGTACGAGCAGTTCGACGACGCTACCTCCGGCCCCGAGCCCTCCCGCGCCGACGCCGCCCCCGCTCCCTCCCGAGCCGAGCCCGACCTGCGCCGCCTCAGCGACATCCCGATGGAGTTGAGCGTCGAGCTGGGCCGCACCCGCATGACCGTCGGCGAGACCCTCGACCTGCGCGTCGGCTCACTCGTCACACTCGACTCCGCCGCTGGCGAACCCGCCGACCTCTTGGTCAACGGCACCGCGATCGCCCGCGGCGAGGTGATCGTCCTCGACGAGCGCTACGGCCTGCGCGTAACCGAGATCCTCGAGGGAAACGACATCGCCTGCTCGCCCGGCTCCGGCGATGGCCTCGGAACCCCTGACGCCCCCCAGGCCGACATCCGTGACGCCGCGGCCGTCGAGATCGCCGCAAGCGAAAGCTGACCGGGACGCGACCGTGAGCCCCAAGGGCAGCGCCGACGCCGCCAAGAAGGACGCCCCCAAGAAGAAGCGCGCCGCCACGGGCCGGGGCGCCGCCGCGAGCCGGGACGCCGCCGCGGAGGCGGACGCCGCCGCGGGCGGGGAGCTCACCGCAAGCAGGGGCAAGGGCGCGGCCGCCGAGGTGCCCGCAGGCGCGCGCATAAGAGCGCTCGACTTCTCCCAGCCGACCAAGTTCACGACCGAGATCCGCCGCCGCATCGTCGCCGCGATCGAGCACTTCTGCGAGGGGGCCTCCGGGCGCCTGTCCGCCGAGTTGGCGGTCCAAGCGCGCTTGAGCGTCGCCGAGGTCGACCAACACACCTGGGCGGCCTCCAAGGCGCGGCTGCCCGCCGACGCCATCGCCATCGCGATCGACGCGCAGGCGATCGACCGTCAAATGCTGCTCTCTGTCGAGCAGCCCCTGCTCCTGCAAGCCTTGGAATGTCTCTTGGGCGGCCAGGCCTCCCAAGCCCCCGCCGAGCGCCACCTCACCGAGGTCGACTGGGTGCTCGCCCGCAGCGTGCTCGCCGCGATCGCCACAGAGCTCTCGGGCGCCTGGGGCGACTTGGGAGGCCCCGAGCTGACCTGCGGTGAGATCGACTTGGAGGCCGACGCCGGCGTGCTCACGCCCATAGGGGAGCCCACCTTCACGGCGAAGATCGCCAGCGAGGTCGACGGGCAGTCCTCGGCCATGTCGCTCTTGATCCCTTGGTCGGCGGTAGAGCCGATCGCCGAGCACATCCGTGGCGAGGACGCCGCGCCGGTTCTCGGCGACACCCACGGGCCCGAAGCCTTGAGGCGAGGCTTGGCCACGGCAAAGGTCTTGCTGCGGGCCGAGGTCGGATCCGCCCAGATGCCGATCGAGCGGATGCTCGAGCTCGTGCCCGGCGCGATCGCCCCCCTGCAAAGGCGCGCCCAAGACGGCGTGTCCCTGTACGCCGAGGGCGTGCTCGTGGGACGCGGCCACCCCGGGCGCTCCGGGACCAGACGAGCGGTCAAGCTCGAGTCCACGAGCCCCACACCCACCAAGGCCGCCACCTATGCCCAACTCGGCCGCGCCGAGCTGGAACGCGCCCGTGCCCACGTCAGCCAGTCTCCTGAGTCGGCCCAAAGCCGAGCCGTCCTGCGCAGCATCTTCGTGCGCGTCTGGGCCGAGCTCGGGCGCACCCACATACCGCTCAAGGATGCTCTGGAGCTTGCTCCCGGAGCGGTCCTCGAGCTCGACCAAGCCGCCGACGCGCCGATCGAGCTGTTCGTCAACGGCCTCTGCTTCGCCAACGGCAAGCTGGTCATCACCGGCGAGGGCACTTGGGGCCTGGAGGTAGCCGCACTCGTGTGAGTGCACCTTGCGCGCGCGGGCGCGCGCAAGCCGGGACTCCAGGGCTCCGACCGTCGCGCCCGCCCCCTGTTCTCCTCCCAGCCTTCTCAAGACCCAAGCGCCCCCGCCGATAACCGGGGGCGACTCTTTCCTCGGAGTCGTCCCTTCGATGACCAAGCTGACCCCTTCCCGTGCGGCCGCGCTCGTGGCTGCGTCGCTCTGCGGCTGCCTGCTCGCGTGGGCCGACGGCGCCTCGGCCTTCACGCCCGCGCACTCCGTGCACTCCAAAGCGGGCACCGGCGAAAACACGCCGCTCAGCCTCAACACGTCCACCACCGGCCCCCACACGAGTTCCGGCGGAGCGAGCATCGTGCGCACGATCGTGGGGCTCGCGATCGTGATCGCCGTGATCTGGGGCTTGGCCTGGATCCTGCGCCAAGTCAAGTCCGGACGCGACCCCCGCGTCTCGGCCACCGGCCTGAGCAGCGTCGCGGCCCTCACGCTCGGCTCGGGGCGCTCGGTCCACCTGGTCAAGGCCGGCAACGACTACATCCTGCTCGGAGCCGCCGAGCAGGGACTCGCGCCGATCCACCGCTACACCGAGCAGCAGGCCTACGAAGCAGGCCTCCTCTTCGACGAGGAGCCCGAAGCAAAGCCCCGGCGGCGCGTGCCTCTGCCCGCCGCGCTCCTGCCCCCCGGCTCCCCCTCGCCCCAAGCCGGCTCGAGCTCGACGCCCGCCGAAGTGCTCGACCCCGCGGCACCCGCCAACCCCGGCTCGGAAGCGAGCGCCGGCGCCCGCGTCCCGGCCAGACTCCAGTCGGGCGAGCGCGCCACGGACCCCATGCGGATGCCGTCGGCGGCCTCCACCTTGATCGAACGCCTGCGCGAAATGACGGTTCGTCGTTGAACCTCAACTCCTCAAATGCCGTCCAGATTCTGCTTCTGGTCGGCGCCATCACCCTGGTGCCCGCGGTCCTCTTCACCGTCACCGGCTTCAGCCGCATCCTGATCGTGCTCGGCTTCGTGCGAGCCGGCATCGGCACCACCACCGAGCCGCCCAACCAGGTCTTGGTGGGCATCGCCCTGTTCCTGACGATCTTCGTGATGAGCCCCACGATCAGCGCGATCAAGACAGAGGCGATCGACCCGCTCACCGCCCACAAGATCAACACCATCACCGCCTTGGAGCGCGCCGAGGAACCGTTGCGCGAATTCATGTTCCGCCAGACCCGGGTGGAGGACATCTCACTGTTCATGAGCCTCGCCCACGACCCGCCCCCCCACACGAGAGCCGAAGTGCCGACCGAGGTCTTGATTCCCGCCTTCATCACATCCGAGCTGAAGACCGCCTTCCAGATCGGCTTCTTGATCTTCCTGCCGTTCTTGATCATCGACCTGATCGTCTCCTCGACCTTGATGAGCATGGGGATGATCATGCTGCCGCCGACCTTCATCTCCCTGCCTTTCAAGATCCTGCTGTTCGTGCTCGTCGACGGCTGGGACCTCGTCATCAAGGCACTCGTCCAGAGCTTTCACTACTGAGGAGGAGTCGATGAACCAAGACACCGTCGTCAACCTGGCCGCGCAAGCGATGAGCTTGGCCTTGAAGATCGCCGGGCCGCTCTTGCTCGTGGGGCTCGTCGCCGGCCTGGCGGTGAGCATCTTCCAAGCGGTCACCCAGATCCAAGAGCAGAGCCTGACTTTGATCCCCAAGATCATCGGCGTCGCCGCGGTGATCGTGCTCTTGGGACCTTGGATGCTCGGCCAGATCGTCTCCTACACCGCCGCCTTGTACACCGCGATCCCGACGATGGTGGGCACTTGAACCAGGTGCTCCACAAACTGGCGACCGGCGAGCTCGCTGGATTCATCCTGGTGCTCGCCCGGATCACGCCGCTGTTCTTCATCGCGCCCCTGTTCTCCTCGGCGATGATCCCGCCGCGGGTGAAGGGCATCATCGCCGTGGGCCTCGCAATCGGGCTGACCCCGATCGCCTTGAAAGGCCAGCACATCCCAACCGATCCCGTGCCCCTGTTCGGGCTGGTGATCGAGGGCATGCTGGTCGGCCTGGGGTTCGCCTTCGCCCTGGCCATCCTGATGGCCGCGGTCGAATCGGCGGGTGCCCTGATCGACGTCGTCTCGGGCTTCTCCTACGGCGAGCTCATCAACCCGCTCAACGGCGCCAACGGGGCGGTCATGTCCCGCTTCTACTCGCTTGTGGGGACCTTGATCTTCTTGGTCATCAATGGCGACGCCTGGACGATCCGCGGGCTGAGCCGCACCTTCGAACTGGTGCCCTTGACCAGCGGCCCGGAAATCAAATCGCTGGTCGGCGGCGCCGTGCAGGTCTTCTCGAACGTGTTCGTCGACGCCTTGGAGGTCGCCGCGCCCGTCCTGATCGCGTTGCTCATCACCGACGTGGCCTTCGGCATCGTCTCGCGCGTGGTGCCCCAACTCAACGTGTTCGCTGTGGGCTTCCCCACCAAGGTCGCGGTCACCTTGCTGGTCGTGGCGGCGTCCTTGCCATTCGTGGCCAACTGGATCTCAGAACAACTATCGGTGAGCGTGGGCGCGGCCCTCGGCGCCCTGCACGTGGCATGAGGATGAATCGGATCGACCAGGGTGGCCGGATCGGGGACCTCCCGGCCACCCCCGCGACCGCGACGAAGGGGGCGTGAATGGCACGCGAGGAACGCACCGAGAAGGCCACGCCCAAGCACCGCGAGCGCGCGCGCGACAAGGGTCAAGTCGCACGCTCCCCCGACCTGGGCGGCTCCACAGTCCTGGTCGCGGGCCTGTTCGCGATCAGCTTGATGGGCACGCGAATCGTTGACGCGGGCGCCGCCGCTTTCCGAGAAATCTTCGCCAAGATCGCCACGCCCGACCGCGCCCTCAGCGCCGAAGGGCTCAACGGGCTGTTGCACTCGGCCCTGTCCACGATCGCTTTGGCGGTCGCACCCGTCGCCGGCGCCTGCCTGCTGGCGGCACTCGCCACCGGCGCAGCGCAGGTCGGCTTCAAGCCCCGCATCCAAGGACTCAAGCCCGACTTTCGCCGCATCAACCCCGCTTCGGGGCTGCGCAACCTGTTGAGCCCCAACACCGTCTTCGAGGGACTCAAGGTGCTCGCCAAGGTGGGCATCGTAGGCGCGGTCGCCACGCTCGCCCTGCTGCCCGGCCTCACCACGCTCTCGGCCCGAGTTGGCATCCCGCCCGCGGCGCTCGGGCCCTTGATGAGCAAAAACGCGCTCGCGATAGCCCAGCGCATCGCCTTCGCCTACGTGATCGTGGGCGTCGTCGACTACGCCTGGAAGCGGCGCACCCACGAGCGGCTCCTACGCATGACCAAGCAAGAAGTCAAGGACGAGATGCGCCAATACGGCGTCTCCTCGGAGGTCAAGAACGCCTTGCGCCGCCGCCAAGCGCAGGCCGCGCGCCTGCGCATGATGGCGGCTGTACCCAAAGCGGACGTGGTCGTGACCAACCCGACCCACTACGCCGTGGCCCTGCTCTACGACGGCTCGCGCACCGCGCCCGAAGTGATCGCCAAGGGCAAGGACCTGATCGCCCTCCAGATCAAGCGCATCGCCGAGGAGAACGAGGTGCCCGTCGTGGCCAACCCGCCCTTGGCCCGGGCCTTGCACTCCTCCACGGAGATCGGCCAGATCATCCCCCAAGAACTGTATGCGGCCGTCGCCCAGGTCTTGGCCTTCGTCTACCGCGTCGCCGGACGCAGAAAGTTGGCCTCGTGAACGAAACAGCCGCCAACCGCACCCCGCATAGGAGGCTGGCCTCATGAACAGCAACACGGTCAAGCGCATGCTCAAGCACAGCGATCTGCTCGCGGCCGTGTCGGTCGTGTGCGTGGTCACGATGCTCGTCGTTCCCTTGCCCTCAGAGCTGCTCGACCTGTTGATCACGCTCAACATCTCGGCCGCGCTCACGATCGTGGTCGCCACCATGTACTTGGGCAAGGCGCTCGACTTCGCCTCCTTCCCGAGCCTCTTGCTTCTGACGACGATGTTCCGCTTGGCGATCAACGTGTCGGTCACGCGCTTGATCCTGACGACCGGCGAAGCGGGGTCGGTCGTCAAATCCTTCGGGGAGTTCGTGGTGGGCGGCAACGTGGTCGTGGGCCTGGTCATCTTCCTGATCCTCGTGGTGATCCAGTTCGTGGTCGTCACCAACGGCGCCGGGCGCGTGGCCGAGGTGGGCGCCAGGTTCACGCTCGACGCGATGCCCGGCAAGCAGATGGCGATCGACGCCGATCTGAACGCCGGGCTCATCACCGACGACCAGGCCCGGGGACGGCGCTCGGAGATCGCCCGCGAGGCCGATTTCTATGGGGCGATGGACGGCGCCTCCAAGTTCGTCAAGGGCGACGCGATGGCCGCCCTGATCATCACCGCGATCAACCTGATCGGGGGGATCGTGGTCGGCATGATGCAGCACGGCCTGAACTTCACCGAAGCCACCCAGCACTATTCCTTGCTGACCGTGGGCGACGGCTTGGCGGCCCAGATCCCGGCGCTCCTGATCTCCGTGGCGACCGGCATCATCGTGACGAGGGCCGCCTCCGACAAGGATCTCGGCAGCGACATCGCCGGGCAGATCCTCAGCCAGCGTCGGGCGCCGATGGTGGCCGCCGGGGCGATCGGCCTGTTCGCCCTGATCCCGGGCCTGCCGAAGCTACCTTTCCTGTTCATAGCCTCGATCTTCGGCGCGATCGCTTGGGCGGTGCGCCACGGGATGCCCGGCAAGGTCCAAGCCGACGCCGCGGCGGCCACCGCCAAGGCCGCCGAGTTGGCCGCCCCGGCGCCGCCCGGGGAACCGATCGCCGAGGTCGGGATCGACGCGCTCGAGCTGGCGATCGGCTTCGGGCTGGTGCCTCTGGTGGGAAGCCCCGCCACGGCCGGGGCCGGCGCGGGCGCGGGCGGACCCGGGGCGGGCGCCGGCGGGGGTCTCGGCGCCGGGGCGGGCACGGGCGGCGGTCCCGGTGCAGGGGCCGGGGCAGGCACGGGCGCGGGTCGCTCCAGCTCACTTCTGCGCCGGGTGAGCATGATCCGCCAGCAGATCGCGGGCGAGCTGGGCCTGGTGATCCCACCGGTGAGGATCCATGACGAGCTGGGCATGGAGTCCCACGAGTACGTGCTCAAGGTGCGCGGCTCGGAGGTCGCGCGGGGGCGGATCATGCCGGGGCACTTGCTCGCGATGGATCCGGGCGACGCGATCCCCAAGCTGCAAGGCATCCCCACGCGCGAGCCCGCCTTCGGCTTGGACGCGATGTGGGTGCACGAGTCCGGGCGGGCCGAAGCGGAGGCGCTCGGTTACACCGTCGTGGACGCCGAGTCGGTGATCGTGACCCACCTGACCGAGACAATCCGATCGCACGCCTCGGAGCTGCTCACCCGCCAGGACGTGAAGGCGCTCTTGGACAAGCTCAAGGAGACCAACGCTGCTGTCGTGGAGGAGGTCGTGCCGGAGGCGCTCTCGCTCGGCGAGATCCAGAGAGTCCTGCAACTGCTCCTGTCCGAGGGTGTGCCGATCAGGGACCTGGGCACGATCGTGGAGGCGATCGGCGACAAGGCTCGAATAACGCGAGACACCAATCTATTGTCCGAGTACGCGCGCCAGGCGCTCGGGCGGGCGATCACCGCTCCCCACCTCGACGAGGAGCTGCGCTTGCGCGCGATCACCTTGGACCCCGCCATCGAGCAGGAGGTAGCGACCTCGATCACCCAGACGGCAGACGGAGAGTATTTGGCGATGGACCCGCCCCGGGCCCAGGCGATCGTGGGGGCCTTGCGCTCTCAGGTAGAGCACGCCACCGGACGCGGCGCGCGACCCGTCCTGCTTTGCTCGGCGCGCATTCGAAGGCACCTGCGCAGGCTGATCGCCCAAGCCCAGCCCCACCTCCCCGTCTGCTCCTACAACGAGATCGCACCCGGAATAAATGTCGAGACCATTGGGATCATCCACGCTTGAAACGGGCGCGGTACGCACCTACCACGGACGCACGGTCGAGGACTTGATTCCCAAGATCCAAGACGACCTCGGCCCCGACGCGATCATCGTGCAGCGACGCGAAGGGCTCACCGGCGGCGTCGCCGGCTTCTTCCAGCGCCCCTACGTGGAGATCGACGCGATCCCGGGCGGGCCGCGCATCGACCTGTATGACGAAGATCCGGCCCTGCCGCCGGCTGTCGCCTCGCCGCCCAGCCGCACCCCACCGCCGACTCGCACCCCCTTCTACGAGCGCGAGCCACCCCACGCGAGCCAAGCCCCCCGCTACGTGACCGGACATTTGGCGGCGCTGGCCCACTCGAGCACCACACAAGTCCCCGTGCGGGAGTCGCCGAAGATTCCGACCCCACCGTCGTTTGAGCCCGCGGACCCATTTGCGAAGGTGCTCGAGCAGGCCACCTCCCGAGAGGAGACTCGACAACCCACAGCCCCGCCACGCACGCGCGCGAGGGGCACCGTCCAGAGCAAGATGGTCAGCCTGGGCACGAGCCAAAGCTTCGCCGAAGAGACAATCGACGCGGCCTTGGCCCATATCATGGCCTTGGCGCCGAGGATTCCGCTCGGCAAGGCCGTGGGCGAGGCCTTGAAGCGGCGCATCCCGGTCGCCCCGCCACTGCCGGCGCGGGGAGCGGCGATCGTGTTGGTGGGCGCGGGCGGGGCGGGCAAGACCAGCTGCTGCGCGGCCCTGCTGGCCGCCTACCGGGCCAACTCGAGCCTGCGGGCCAGCTGCGCGACTTTGGTGCGGGGCCACGGCAAGGACGAGTGGCAGCTGCTGTTGAGCCCCCAGTTGAGAAAGCCGGTACCCGCCAACAGCGAGCGCGCCGGGAAAGCCCTGCGCAAGGCCAAGGCGGAAGGATTGTTGGTAATCGACACGCCCTCGCTCTCGCCCGGCGAAGGCAGCGCGATTCGCAAGCTGGGGGCGTTGCTCGGTGCGCTTGAGCCCGAGCGGGTCACGGTCGCGCTGCCGACCACCTTGGGAGCCGTGGCCGCGGCCCAGCTGCTCGAGGCGTTGCGCCCACTGAAGACCAATGCGCTTGCGCTCACCCACGCCGATGAGACCGACCAAATCGGGGTCGCGGTGCAGGCCGCCTGCGAATGGGGCTTGGCGCCCGAGTACACGCTCGATCGCGCCCGCGCGGGCGGGTGGAAGCTGCGTGCAATCGATCCGACTGGGCTGGCGGCAACACTATTGCCGTGACGCGCACAGACGCCAAGAACAATCCGCTCGAGGAGATCGCCTTGCCGCAGAGATCCGAGGCGGTGACCGTGCTGAGTCCCTCGGGCAAGCAGATACCGGCGAGGGTGGCCGAGCGCGGGCCGAACAGCATCTCGGTCTTGATCACCTTCATCGCCGACGTGCTCGAGCCTGACCAGCTCGAGGGACTGCTCTTGGAGTTTCCTTGCGCGCGGGGGTTGGCGAGGGTCGGGGGGGACGTGGTCTTGGAGGACCGCGACCTGCTGCGCTTCGAAGACCTCTATTCGATCGAGGTGCTCCAACAGCGCGAGTTCGTGCGCGTCAAAGCCAACCGGCCCGTGCTCGTGTACGTGGGCCGCGATCGGATGCCGATCCAAAGCTACGCCGTGGACCTTTCCGGCGGTGGCCTGCTCTTGGCCGGCCCCGACGTATTGGAGATCGACGAGGAGATCGAGTTCCAGCTCACGCTGAGTTCGGGCAGCCCCCCGATGGAGGGGGTGGGTACGGTCGTGCGCAGCGACGTACAAGGCCGCCGCGCGATCGCCTTCACGGTGCTCAGCGACGCGAACAGGAGGCGCTTGGTGCGCTTCATCTTCAACGTCCAGCGCGCCGAGCGTAGGCGCGAAGTAGACGCACGCGAGCGCCATGGCCGCTGAAGGCCAGGCGGCGCCGCAAGAGGCGCCCGCCAGAGCGACGACGTCACCGGTCGCGGCACCGCCCGCGAGCCGGGCAGACCCCGGCGTCGAGACCACCGCGGCTGCCGGCGCCGGCAGCAAGGGCAGGAGCGCAAAGGACAAGAACGCAAAGAACAAGAGCGCAAAGGCAGGCAAAGGCAAGCTCGCCTCAAACGGCGCGAATTCGCAGGCGCCGAGCGTGGCGGCCCACCCGAAGGCGGCCCAATCGGTTGCGCGCGCCAAGGGGTGGGGCGGCTTGGCGGGCTTCTTGATCGCCGGCTACCTGTCCTTGCCCACGTCCACCTTGGCCGAGGCGGGACTGCGGGCCTTGATCGCCGGGAGCGTTTGCTACGTGGCGGCGTGGGCGGGTGCGGTATTCGTGTGGCGACGCTTGGTCATGGTCGAGCTGCGCAACCGCGAACAGCAGGTCAGCGAGCTGTAGCGATGAACCGCGAGTCCCACCCGCGCGACCGCGAGACCCCGCCGAGGGACCGCGAGGCGTAGCCGATGGACCCGATCCAGCCGCTCGGACACGGTCCCTTGGCGCCGATCGCGCGCAAGGGACGCCAGCCGGTCGACCGGGCCGAACCGATCTCCCGCGAGCGCGACCGACCTTCGCGCGAAGCCGAGGAGCGCAGACGACGCAAGGAAATGGACGATCAGGCCGGGCAGACGGGGGAGGACGAGGACGGGCGCCCCCACATCGACGTACGTGCGTGAGGTGCAGAAAAACTTGCAAAGGCAGGGAAAAGCGCGAGGCGACGGAATCTCCCTCAAGTTTCGCCGCACGTCGGCGATAACCAGGGATGAGCTGACACGGAGTCGGCTCGGGACCCCCACCAAAACCGTCATCAAGGAGATGAACGTATGTCCCTCACCGTGAACACCAACCTGGAGGCGATGGACGCCAACAGGAACCTGAACAGCACCACGAACCAGCTCTCGATGGCGATGCAGCGCTTGTCGTCGGGCCTGCGGATCAACTCGGCCGCCGACGACGTCGCCGGCTACGCGATCAGCCAGCGCCTGCAAGGGCAGGTCAACGGCCTCAACCAAGCGACCCAGAACAGCCAGGACGCCGTCTCGCTCGCGCAGACCGCTCAAGGCTCGCTCAACGACGTCACGCAGATGCTGCAGCGCGTCCGCGAGCTCGCGGTCCAGTACGCCAACGGCACCACCTCGAAAACAGATCAGG
>Ga0265338_10007449_pt1 | contig 13583 bp, 14 predicted proteins | sample 42126metaG_FD_193579 | JGI IMG/M metagenome (GOLD analysis project Ga0265338, IMG submission 193579) | Rhizosphere microbial communities from Carex aquatilis grown in University of Washington, Seatle, WA, United States - 4-21-26 metaG | ecosystem: Host-associated > Plants > Roots > Rhizosphere... | reverse complement strand
GCTGAACTTGACGTAAGGCATGCGGAAATCTAGTGTGTTCGCGATTGGTGGCCGTAGCTCAATGGTAGAGCCCCAGATTGTGGTTCTGGCTGTTGCGGGTTCGAGTCCCGTCGGCCACCCCATCCTCAAAGTTCGAGTTTCGAGTTCAGGCAGCCTGGTTCAACTCAAAACGCGGAACGCGAAACTCAAAACACTTTGCGCATCCGTAGCTCAATTGGATAGAGCTTCTGACTTCGGAGCATTATTCCTCCCTCAAAAAATCCACTAATTTGTGGGCATTTTTACTGAATTCCGACTGCAGGATTAGCTTTAGTCCCAGTTTTGTACCTATCTCCCAAGTTCACCAAAAAACCGCCTAACAAAGCACTAAAATTACTTTATGAGTAAATTTCGTGTTTTTGTATATGAAAAAGGCCCGCTGAAGGGGATGCGGGAAAAATCAATATACCAAGATGCTGACGGTAACAAATATCTTCGGATCCTCGAAGGGAAGACAGACTCATTCAAGCCATTGGGAACAAAATTGATCACGGAGGCCGTGAAGCTCCGGGACGCTCGAATTAAAGCCAAAGTTGCCTCAAATCTGGGGTTGGCAGAGGATCCCGCTAAAGTGGCCGCGTCTGCCAAAGTCACGGTTAAAGTGGTCATTCTTCCATATCAATCGGATAAATATCCAGACATCCGAGGAAATGCGAGGAAACCGGGCGATACGCTAAATGGGCAAATCGCGCGATGCGAAATCCTTTTAAAGTATTTCAATGGCAATGCCAAGGCATCGGACATTTGCCAGGACGATCTCGATAACTACCATATTTGGAGAGTTGAGAATGTAAAGAAAGGACCTGTTCTCAAAAATGGTAAACGTGGTAAACCACGAGGCGAAGGGGATCGAGCAACTGATATGGATTTAAACACCTTGAATAACGCCTATCGTTGGGCAAAGCGAAAAAAATTGTTAAAGACCAACCCTCTGGCCGAAAGATCTCGATACCGTGCACCGTCAGACGTGCAGCATTGTCGTGAATTCGCAGTAGAATCTACGGAGGAATTGCATGAAGTCGCAGGACTATTGATGTCCAAACGAACGAGCGAGGTTTTAGGGTGGCAATTGCTCATTGAAGGCGCTTCAGGACTGCGAACGAAAGAGGCTGTTTCTTTGCGATTGGACGCCGGAGCAACCGAACCCGGTGGCTTGACGCCAGACGGAAAGAATCTCTGTGTCCGGCGAGCCAAAAAATCAAAACGTCAAAATCCGTACGTGAGAGTGAACGACGGCTTAGATCAGATTCTTGCCGCGCACAAAATCTGGCACGCTCAACGTTACCCGTTATCTCCCCATTATTTTCCAGGACGTGATCGTAAGGCAGGAAAAGCCATCAACAAATCCATCCTCACCAAGGCACTCAAACGTCTCCACCGAGTTTATTTAGATTTTCGAAAAAAAGAAAAAGATCCCAAGAAATTTCCGGAAAAACCGTATTTGACCAAAAAATACACGTCCCACGGCGCCGGTCGTGCATTTTATATTTTTGCGAGGCGCTGCCAAGGCGCTAGCGATCCGGAGATCGCATACGAAATTAATCACACCGGGGGAGTAGCGACGCTTGAGAGCGTGTATGCCTTGCCGGCGAGACACTGGAGGACCGGTGAAGCTCTTGGGATGAATTGGGTGCCGAAAGGGCTTCCGGCATGGACAAAAATTAAAAAGGTCGATTTTTCGGGTTTGGGTACAGGGATGCCTAACGATTTTTCAATTTAACTATGACTCGACTTAAGTAAGAGTCGTTGTTCGTGAAATTGTTGAGGTTTGCCAGGAACTACAGCTTGCGGCAGTCATTGTCAAGTGCGGTGTGGACTCAACAATCGTTACGTATCGCTCATCGTAAAGACCGGCCGTGCGTTCGAACGAACGCAACTGGAAATAGAGCGTCAGCAGATCGTCGAGAAACTCGGCGGGCTTATTTAGCACCAACCACGCCTCAGCCTCCCGCAACTGTGTGTCGAACGCAATTTGATTCGCGACTACTTCCAGCAACTGAATTCGTTCGGATTTGAATACGCCTACACATTTCTAGGCATGAACCGGGTGCTCCAGGCCGTGGGACGTGTGATTCGATCTGAGACGGATCGCGGTGTGGTGCTCTTGATCGACACCAGATTCGGCGAAACTCGTTATCGTCGTCTGTTTCCTCTTTGGTGGAAATACGTCCGCGTTCGGCAAACAACCGGGATCAAGAGTGCTCTGGAGAGTTTTTGGGATTTGAAAACTTAATCCGAACGTGGATCGCAAATTATTCTGCGCTTACTGATAATGCGGCGGCTTCTGCACGTGGGATCTCACACGTTCCAGTTCCAAAGTCTGCAATGAACTGGATTGCCGTTGAATTACTTTTTTGAGCTTGTCCAGTAATCTCTCCTGTTCAATGACCACGTCGTTTAACTGCTCGACTTGGTGCTCAATGTGCGCCACGTGTAATTCCAGTTTTTCTATTCGCCGGGAATATCCACCTGCCATTTTTGGTATTTTGCATTTGTAATGTACATAGTCGAGCAGGGCACGAAAAATAAACTATTAAACTTTCCATAGCATCGCGCATCCCAAACGCGCTAATTATGCTTGTTTCCACTGCTTCCGCCATGATGCGAGCGCTGCCTTGACCATCTTGGCTTTAGATTTATCACTAATCTTCAGATAAATCCGCAATGCGGCTTCGGCTCGTTCCAGTGCTTCAGCATGGCGTCCGCATGTGATTGCTTCATCGGCCAAGTTCCAAAGAGAATTGGCCTCCATTGTTTCGTCGCCTAATTCTTGAGCTAATCGAATTGCACGAAGGAAACCGTCTTGCGCTAGCGGATGATCCCCTAACTTAGAATATGCAATACCTTGGTCGATTAACGCACTCCCTTCACTGCTGCGGTCTTTCAATTCACGGGCGATTGAAATTCGCTGCTCGTAAAACGCGGCTGCTTGCGCGTATTTGCCAAGCACCAAATTCACCTCCCCAAGGTGATCTAACGCGCTACCCTCTGACTGCCGATCTTCTAGATCCACCGCGATCTTCAGTTGTTGCTGAAAGCATTCAACGGCTTGTTCACTTAGGTCTGATGCTAAATACGCATCTCCGATGTTTCCGAGGGCGCTGGCCTCTCCGTGTTTATCACCGAGCTCTCGAAACATTCCCAAGGCTCTTCGGAAAAATCCCATAGAACGGCCAATCCCATCCAGGATCTCAAGAGCGATTCCAATGTTGCCTAAATCAGCCGCCTGCCCGGCCCGATTTCCAAGCTCCTTATCAAGTGCTAGCGCAGTCTCGAATAAGCCAAGGGCCTTGCTTGGCTGCCGCAGGCGAATATAAACAAGTCCCAAATTCCCAATGGCGTTCGACTCAGCTTTCCGGTCCCCCGATGCTTTAGCAGCTTTGATTTCAGCCTCAAGCCACCGAATTCGCTGTCGAAAATCGAAGCGTAGACTCCCAGTATAAACGACAGCATCCACTAATTGAATCAATGACGCAGGTTCGTTTGCTGACGACGACAACCAGTCAAATGCCGATTCGAAGTGAGGTCGTTCGGTATCAAACATTGCTAAACTCAGTTGCAAGCAATTTCCACCTTTCAAGAAAAGTCGATCCGACTCTTCGGCTACTTTTATGAAATGGTTCGCATGACGACGCTTTGCTTGGTTCAGGTTCTCCGCGCTAATACGCTCAAGAGCGAAATCGCGTAAAAGGTCATGAATCTCAAACCGTCTTGTGACCGAGTTCCATTCTAATAAACTGAGTGCTCTCAAAGCTTCGATGGTTTCAGCTCCGGGGTTGGCCCCTAGGCCAAAGACCGCTATGGCGGCTTCCTGGTCGAAACTATCTGAAAAGGCGGCTATTTCTGTAAAGTGGAGTTTCAATTCGGGCGATAGTTGTTCGTAGCTAAGTTCAAACGAGGCTTCAAGCCCCAGTTCCTCGGTTGTATAATTTTTTGCTTTATCAATTCGTTTAAGCCTTCCTAGTGATGAACTTATTTCAGTCGAATATTTTAATGGGTCGATATGAGGACAAACGCTCAGTCGCGACGCTGCTAGTCGCAGGGCTAACGGCAAATAACCACACGCGGTAGCCAAGTCCGAAGCAGCTTCTGCCGAAACTGTCGGAGCAATGCCGATTATCAGTTTGGATGCATCACTCGGATCTAAGGCTTTGACCTCGACATTTGTGGCGCCAGGAATAACAAAACGATTCCGGGATGTAATAATTGTTAAAGAGCCTTGGAGGAGTGGTAATAAAGGGCCGATTTGTTTTGCATCCTTTACATTGTCAAGCAGCACAATTTGGCGCCGTTTTCCAATTGCGTTTCCGACCGCAACACGTAGTGCTACAGTATTTGCGGGCAAGTTCTCGGTCGGTTGAAGCGCCAATAGGATAGCATTTAAGGCGTCGTCTTGTGACAGAGGTTTAAAACCCATTCCTTTCAAATCGAGTTCAATTGCTGCATCCGGATAGGCCCCTCGAAGTTCCGCTGCCAGCTTTCGGGCCAATGCGGTTTTCCCGATTCCCCCCATACCGAAGAAGCCGATGATATTACATTTTCTGTCGGCAATCAGAGTTTTTAGCGAAGCAAGAACACTTGCATGGCCGGTAAAATCGGAAACCGGTGGAGGAAGAGATAAACAAAAAGAAATCTTATCTGAAGTATCTCCTGCCTCGTTCTCCGTTTTAGAGGTGTTTTTTTGCGGTTTGAGCGGGGACGTAACGCTGTCCGCAAACAGTATCACAGCCCCGGGGGAGTTTACTATTTCTGCCTGATATGGAGAGTTGATGCTGCGACCGGCATTGGATTCCTTCACAAGTGTCGCCCCCGAGGCTGCAGCTGAATCGGGGGCTAAGATTTTTGGGGGTGCTTTTCCGGGGGCATTACACTCGAGACACTAATGTCACCTTCGACCTCAATACGATGTGCTTGCGCTCCGCGTCCAGTTTGGTCGGAAATAGTTAATCCACCTGATCGGCTGGATGCGTCTGTGACTTCAGCACCCGAAGATTTTTCATTTGTGCCATCGACCTTGATTTTGATCCCGAAAGGGCCTTCAGCGATTCCTCGCCCTTTGGAGCGGAACCAGATAAAAAATGAACTAAATCCAAGGATAGCAAAGCCAAAACAAACGCAAATGGCTATTAAAACGTTGTTTTGCATACATTTTAGCCTTCGAAGCTTGATAGCAAATCGAAGCTGAAATTCAAGAAGAATCGAACTCAGTTCTTCCAAAGCTACCTTCCTCTGCCCCTTTATTCTCAGCCGTTCACCCAACATGAGGGTGAAGGTGCTAAGGAATTGCCCATTCTGGCCGCGAAGCGATAGGTGTTTGCACGGCACTTAAGACTAGGATTCTTGAAGCGACGTAGAAGCTTTCCGAAAAGCCACGGTGAAAAATTTTCTGTGCGGTCAAGCGTGTTGGCTTCTGAAAAGCCCAAGTGTTGGTTCCCCGTGGACTGCTACATTTTCTCTAAGGAATTGCGGGAACGTGCCAACCATGCACGCGCACAACTTCCCATTTGAGCGCAACACGCGCGCGCCAGAGCGATTGTGCATCGTCTGTATGTCTGGCCGATAAAAACACTGTCGGCATGTCTTCGAATTTGTGTATCCGATCTCAAGTAGTAAGGCGAGTTTTGTCCTCCCGCGTATCACTGCTTCACCGTCATCAAAGGGAACAGTTCGACAACTGGAGTGGCAATTCCGGCCGCTTCTAGCGTTTTTATAACCGGCGTGATGTTCTTGTATGCGTATGGAGCCTCCTTCTTCAATTCTTGTTTCCATTTGTCCATAATGTCGGGCCGCAGGCGCACATCCGGCCGATTGGGGTCGAGCGCGGTGATCACAGTAAACTCCTTCAAAAATGCAGAGAACCGGGAATCGTCTTCCCTCATGGCTTCGCCTCGGGATAAGGCACGACCTGCTCCATGGCATGCGCTGCAAATGGCCGAACGAGCTCCTTTGCCCAGCAATAAATAACTAGGCGCGCCCATGGATCCCGGCACGATGACGGGTTCGCCCCAGTGCGCAAAATGTGTAGCCTGCATTTCTTCCCAGCCGCCAGCGGGTGTAGCGCCTTTTCGATGAACGAACGTCGACTTCCCATCGAGTTGCTCTTCCCACATCAGATTGTGCGGTGCATCGTACACCATCTTCCATTCAGTCTCCCCTATGGTTTGGCGCAGTCCTTTGCGGATCATCTGAGCCAAAAAGAAGCGGTTGCCGAACGCAAAATTTGCCGCGTTTCGCATCGAAGTCACAAATTGGCCAAATTGAGCAGCAAATCTTTCACTGCGCGGCAAGAGATAGATATCGTTCGCCGGCCTCGTAACACCTTCCGGGTAAATTCTTTTCATCAAATCCGTGACATAGGTCCCAGTAACGTGTCCGAGCCCGAGAGAACCGGCATGGATCATCACGACCACCTGGCCTTGACGAAGTCCCCAGGAATGAACTGCCTGCACATGCAGGACACGCCGGACGTATTGGATCTCGGCGAAGTGATTGCCACCGCCAAGATTTCCAATGATGGCATCGTGAGAAAGTCCGGTGGCTGCGGAGATGTAGTCTTTCAGCGCGAACACGGATTCGGTTGAGTAGCCGCCACCTCCGCGCATGTTTTGCAGATTCTCCCCTTCCTGACGAATGTCCAGTGAGGCCCAAATTCCTTTTCCTTGCGCATCTTTTGCGGTGGACAAAAGTCCGGGCAATCCGTGTCGCACCAACGCCTCGCGTTGGCGGGGTGTCATGGGGATATCACGTCCTCCCTCAAAAAATACATATCGCAAAGCTGACTCCAATTCTCGCGCTTTGGATTTCACTTCGTCCACTCCGAGACTGGTGGCGATCAATCGCATGCCACAGTTGACATCGTTGCCGATAGCCTGCGGCACAGCGAAGGCTCTGGTTGCCAGGACAGTGCCGATTGGAATGCCCGCCCCTTTGTGAAAATCCGGGGTCAAGACCACCTCGGTCACAGCGGGATCGTCGTCAGGACCAAAGAACTGCGGAGATTTCTGCCGCAGCAGGTCAACTGTTTCCTGAATTTGCAGCACTGATTCAAGTTCATCCACCGCCACTCGCTCCAAGGGGATTTCCTCGTTGGCGAACACGCGAGTGGGAATGCCCCAGCGATTCGGGAAACCCAGCTCACAACTGCTGACGCGCTTCAGTCGATCATCTTGTGTGCGAATGCTCATTTGGTCTTCAGCAGTTTGTGAGGTTTAAAAGCGTTGGGCCGCCGACAACGGCGGCCCAACAGTTTATTCATTTAGAAACAGCTTCCACTCGGCAAAGCCGTGCGCGTTGCGAATGAGGGACGTGACCGGCAGCTCCTTCGGCGCACGCGGGACGCTGAGCAACTTCAACCCAGCTTCATGCGGAAGACGATCCGCCTTGCGCGTGTTCACTTCCTTGCACGACCAAACCAGGTTTTCCCAAGTGTCCTTACCGCCGCGCGAGCGGGGCAGGACGTGGTCCAGGCTGCCTTCGTCCGGCTTCAGCACCTTGCCGGTGTATTGGCAACGGTTGCCGTCGCGCTCGCGGATGTTCTTCGCGCACAGCTTCGGCCGCTTCTTCGGCACCTTCGCATAGTTCACCGCCACGATCACCGTCGGCACGCGGATTGCGCCGCGCACGGTGTGAACGGCGTTGTCCTGCTCTCGAATCGGCAGCGTGATCCACTCGTCCCAAGTTACGGGACGGATGTGGTTCTCGCCTTCGATTTCCAGGCCGGTGGCGACGTTCGTCGCCATTTGGCAAAACGCCTCCTGCGGCGTGCGAATGTTGATCGCCTGCCAGTTGCGGTTTAGCACAAGCACAATCGACTTGTTCAGTATGTCGTTCATAAAGTCTTGGCGGACGGCCACCATAAACATGGCGCCTGCTCCGCGTGGGATGAGGTGTTTGTTCTTAGTCGAAATGAGATTGGCTGCCGCTGCTGGTAACGCTCCAGCTCTCCCTGTTTCAGAGACAGGTGTGCAGACTTCCACACTCAGCGGCAAAATTGGTAGCCCGTGCTGGTAACTCTCCAGCGTCCGCAGTTTGTAAGACTGCCGCTCTGATTTTGAGCTAACGGGCTGTCGAAGCTCGACTGGCCGAAAATGGCTGCCGGGGCTGGGTTCGCACCAGCACGGACGCCTTCAAAGGGCGGTGTCCTACTGATTAGACGACCCGGCAATGAATTGGTGGCCCGCCAGGGTAACGCGCCCTGTTCTGCGGATTAAAAGTCCGCTGCATCACTTTAATGCTTGCAGGCCCGAAGATGGTGCTCGCGGCAGGATTCGCACCTGCACTGGCGACGTTCTCAACGTCGTGTCTCTGCTGTTGGACTACGCGAACTGCTGGCGCAGGGCCATTATTGTTGCGCAGGGCCAAAATTGGATCCTCCAGCCGGTCATGCTCCGGCAGAATCGCTTTACAAAAGCGATCCGCAGGCTGCTGCATGGAGGCATTGTGGCCGTGCGCAAGCACTCGCAATCCCGAGTGCTGCCCTCGGCGAAGCTGGCTTATGAAACCGGCTTGAGCGCTGGCTCGATTGCGATGCTTGCGCATGGCCTCCATTGGGGACGGCCACAAAAGTGGAGCCCTCACTCGGAATTGCACCGAGTTAACTCGCCTACCGAGCGAGTGCATCACTGGAAATGCTTTGAGGGCGTTGAAATTGATCGGCGCGAGACGACTTGCACGTCCAAGGCTGCCTGATTCTGAGTCAGGTGGGTCTGCTTTTCCCCGCGAACCACGCGCCGATGGAATTGGCGTCCCTGGCCGGCTTTGCTCCGGTGATCTCCTGCATGAGAGGCAGGCATGTTGACTGAACTACACCACAGGGACGGAATGGTGAGGACAGAAGGAATCGCACCTTCCACCTGATGCATGTGACGCATCCGCTCTGGCTGACTGAGCTATGCCCTCAAGAAATGGTGGGAGCGAAGCGTGCTGCCCGCTTTACCTCTCGCATGTCAAACGAGCGCTCTGCTGTTGAGCTACGCCCCCCGGGAATGGTGTCCCCGGCCGGACTCTCACCAGCAACCTGGAGTTTAGGACACTCCCGCTCTGTGTTTTGAGCTATGGGGACGGAAAAGCCAATTGGACCCTCAGGATCAGTGGGTCCAGAAGCTTTTCTGGGAACGACGAGGCGGTGCTGCTAAGCTTTCCTCGCAAAAATGGTGAAGAAAGCGACCACACCAGACCGCAGCACGGCCGCCGCGTTTCCCCGGTATCTCACTGGCGAAGTGGTTGCCGACAGCGTGACGCTCCAGTGGCCAGCGCTTTATGCCCGGCGCTGGCGGCATCCCCGCGTGGTTGATCGTCTTCTCGTGCCGGCCACCCCTGAGCCACACATTTCGTGCACACTCCGGGGGACGGCAGAGTTCCGGGAACGCGATGTAGGCGGCGCTTGGATCACGCGCAAAGTTCAGGCGGGTGACCTTTTCGTTACTCGGTCACGCACACCTTACGAGGTAGGTTTCCAATCGCCGGCCGGTCAAGAACTTGACGTTCTTTCACTTCACATCGCCGTCGAGCCGGTCCTGTCAGCGCTTGAAGCACGTTATCCACGTAAAGCCAACCTCGTGGAGGTGGTCGATTTTTTTGGTCGCGATGAAATCCTCTGGCACATCTGCCTCACGTGTGCGGAACTTCTGGCCGCGCGCGTGGCTGGCAAGTCGCCCCGTGTCGCCGCGCTCACCCAGCTTTTCGCCGCGCACCTCGTCGAGAAACACACCAGCACAGTTGCGCAGGCGCCCGTCCACCGCGGTGGCCTGCCGATTCACCAACTCCGCAAGGTGCAGGATTACGTGGTCGCGCACCTCGCCGAGGAAATCTCAGTCGACGCCCTTGCCGCATTGGTGGAATTGAGCTCCTCGCACTTTGCCCATGTCTTCAAAGAGGCCACCGGTATGACCCCGCTGCACTTCGTGACCCGCCAGCGCGTCACGCACGCCCAGCAGCTGATCCGGGAGACCTCGCGCAGCCTCATCGACGTCGGCCTCGAAGTGGGCTACACCAGCCCGAGCCATTTCGCCCAAGTCTTCCGCCGGGTGGTGGGCGTCACGCCAACCGAGTTCCGCAGCTCGCTTTAGTTTCCCGCAGAATCGCGACAGTCGCCGCAGGATCGCGAGAGAAGGATTCCTCCGCATGGGGCAAAGTGCTTGCGTTGATGTAATTTATTAACCTGATATGCAAACACGAACATTAGGCAAAAGTGATGTGGAGGTCTCGGCCATCGGGCTGGGCTGCATGGGAATGAGTTTTTCCTATGGCCCGCCGAAGGATAAAAAGGAAATGACGGCGCTGCTCCACGCGGCTGTGGACCGCGGAATCACGTTTTTCGATACCGCTGAAGTCTATGGCCCGCTCATCAACGAAGAACTCGTTGGCGAAGCGCTTGCGCCATTTCGCAAACACGTGGTGATTGCAACGAAGTTCGGCTGGAAGCCGGCGTCGGCGGGCGAAGGGCGATGGAGTCTCTTGGACAGCCATCCAGAACACATCAAGCGCGTGGTTGAAGGCTCGCTCAAGCGGCTCAAAACCGACGTGATTGATTTGTATTATCAACATCGCGTTGACCCGAACGTGCCGATTGAAGACGTAGCTGGCGCGGTCAAGGAATTGATTCAGCAGGGCAAAGTAAAGCACTTCGGATTATCCGAGGCCGGCGTGCAAACCATTCGTCGCGCGCATAAAGTCCAGCCGGTGACGGCGCTGCAAAGTGAATACTCGCTCTGGTGGCGCGAGCCGGAAGCAGAAATAATTCCGACGCTGGAAGAACTCGGAATCGGGTTCGTTCCCTTCAGTCCGTTGGGCAAAGGCTTTCTCACCGGCGCAATCGATGCGGACACAAAATTCGACACCACGGATTTCCGCAATTCCGTTCCCCGGTTCAACAAAGAGAATCGCAAAGCGAATCGGGAGTTGGTTGATGTCATCGGACAATTTGCCGCACAGAAGAGAGTCACGCCTGCGCAAGTTGCTCTGGCCTGGCTGCTGGCGCAGAGGCCGTGGATTGTTCCCATTCCTGGCACCACGAAATTCAATCGCCTCGAAGACAACATCGGCGCAATTTCCGTCCAACTCACGCCGGAGGATTTGCGCGATCTCGAAAGTGCCGCGTCAAAAATCACGGTTCAGGGGGCGCGTTACTCGGAACAGCATCAAAAACTGATCAATCGCTAAACACCCAAAGCAAGACGATGAAAAGCACTCTCGCCAATCCTCAAAAGGATTCGCAAATGACGACCTGGCCAAGAGTAGAACTGCGAGCCATCGCCAGAGCGGACGATTTGCACATCTCGCCATTCCGCGACGACGGCGCAACATATGGAACGCCCACGTGGATTTGGTCTGTCGTTGTTGGCGACGACCTCTACGTTAGGGCCTACAACGGGCGAAGCTCTCGTTGGTCTCAAGCGGCGATGAGCCAGAAAGCCGGACGCGTCACCGTGGCTGGAATGGTGAAGGAAGTTGCTTTCGAACCCGTCGAAGGAGCTATCAACGACCGCATTGATGAGGCCTACCGCGCCAAGTATGCGGGCAGCCCCTATCTCAGTCCCATGATCAGCGAGCGCGCCCGCTCCGCGACGTTCAAGGTTGTGCCGCGCAATTAACTATGACTGCCAACCTGCAATGCAGACGAGGAGCTTGAGCACCCCCCAATTGAAAGGATCAATACAAATGACACGACACAATTCACTTCGCTCCGCACTAACCTTCGAAGAAGTGCGCAGCGTCTCACCCGCCCTCGAGAAATACACGCTCGATGTGGTTGCCGGCAACCTGTGGAAGCGGCCGGATCTATCCCCGCGCGACCGCAGTATTGTTACACTGTCGGTCCTGATTGCCCGAAACCAGACCATTGGAATGCTGCACTACTTCAATGTGGCACTCGACAGCGGCCTCAAGGCCGGCGAAATCTCGGAGATTATTAACCACCTTGCGTTTTATGCTGGCTGGTGCAATGCCTTTTCGGCTGTCGCCATCGTAAAAGACATTTTTGCGCAGCGCGGAATTGGCATGGACCAGCTTCCGGAAGTGTCGCCCCAGCTCCTGCCGATGGATCAGGCCGCGGAAGAACGTCGTGCCGCGGCCGTCCAGGAAAGCGCGGGGCCAATCTCGCCGGGACTCGTTCAATTCACTGGTGAGGTACTGTTCAAGAACCTGTGGCTGCGTCCCGGCCTCGCACTACGGGATCGAAGTTTGGTCACGGTCAGCGCGCTGATCGCCAACGGACAGGCGGCACAGATTCCATTCCATCTAAACAAGGCGATGGATAACGGCCTCTCGCGGACGCAAGTCTCGGAACTGATCACGCACATCGCTTTCTACGCCGGCTGGCCGAATGCATTTTCGGCCGTCCCGGTCGTCAAAAGCGTCTTTGACAGCCGACCGAAATGAATAGAACGCTAGGAAAACAAAAATCGAACGTATCGGTTCCTATTTCGAGGAGCTTGCAAGCATGGACGGTGCTGGATGGAGCAGGTCAGCGGGAACAATACAATGCCGATTCAGCGGCGAAATGAAGGAGAGCGCCATGCCCCATGTCATCGTGAAACTCTGGCCCGGAAAATCCGAAAAGCAAAAGACCCGGCTCGCCGATGCCATCGCGAAAAGCGTGATGGACATCTTCGACTATGGAGCCGAATCCGTCTCGGTGGCCATGGAGGAAATCGATCCACAGGATTGGAAGGACGAAGTTTACCAGCCGGACATTCTTGGCCATCCGGAGAGGCTTTACAAAAAACCTGGATACAAAATGTGAACGCACATGAGAGGAGCAATATATGAAAGCAACAGTTCTCTACGGTCCACGTGACGTGCGCTCTGAGGAGCGCGCCGAACCAACCATTACCCTACCGAGGGATGCCATTGTCAGGCTCGCCGCCACCTGCGTCTGCGGATCAGATTTGTGGCCGTATCGCGGCATCAGCAATTACGACGGACCAACGCCCATGGGACATGAATATTGCGGCATTGTTGAGGCAGTCGGTAGTGCGGTCAAAACGATCAAGCCCGGCCAGTTTGTCATCGGTTCGTTCTTCGCCTCGGACAACACCTGCGCCCATTGCCATGCCGGCTATCAAACCTCCTGCCAGCACCGGGAAGTCGTCGGTGGCGCACAGGCACAACTGCTGCGCGTTCCATTGGCCGACGGCACTCTAGTCCCCACCCCTGGCGTTCCCCCAGATGATTTGCTCCCAAGCTTGCTGGCCACCTCCGACGTTCTCGGCACGGGCTGGTTCGCAGCCGTGGCGGCGGACGTCAAACCAGGCATGACCGTCGCGGTCGTCGGCGACGGCGCGGTCGGCCTGCTCGGCGTCCTCTCGGCAAAAGAAATGGGGGCGGGAAGAATTATCGCCATGAGCCGACATAAAACTCGGCAGGACCTCGCCTTGGAATTTGGCGCGACCGACATCGTGATCGAGCGTGGCGACACGGGCGTTGCCAAAATCAAAGAAATGACGAAAGGAGTAGGCGCAGACGCCGTGCTGGAGTGCGTTGGCACGCAGGAATCCATGATGCAAGCGATCCAAGCCACGCGCCCCGGCGGCTCGGTCGGCTAC
>Ga0265338_10007448_pt1 | contig 13586 bp, 9 predicted proteins | sample 42126metaG_FD_193579 | JGI IMG/M metagenome (GOLD analysis project Ga0265338, IMG submission 193579) | Rhizosphere microbial communities from Carex aquatilis grown in University of Washington, Seatle, WA, United States - 4-21-26 metaG | ecosystem: Host-associated > Plants > Roots > Rhizosphere >... | reverse complement strand
GACGCGGCCGGCTGGGACTTCCTGTTCCGGGCCAATGTGCAAACGGCGGTGAATGCGTCGCGCGCCGCGACCGACGCGCTGAAGGCCTCCGGCCGCGGCCGCATCGTCAATGTCGGCGCGGCGGGCGCCGAACGTGCAGGCGCGGGGATGGGGCCCTACGCGGCGTCCAAGGCCGGGGTTCACAAGCTCACCGAGAGCCTGGCCGAAGAGCTGAAGGGCGTCGTCACGGTCAACGCCGTGCTGCCCACCACCGTCGACACCCCGCAGAACCGCGCCGACATGCCGAAGTCGGATCCGACCAAGTGGGTCTCGCCGGCCGAGCTGGCCAACGTGATCCTGTTCCTGGCCTCGCCGGAAGCCTCGGCGGTGACGGGGGCGCTGCTGCGGGTGAATGGTCGCGTCTGACGCGCTACGCCGCGGCCGGCGCCGGCCATTTTCGATTGATATTGACCGGTCTAGGCTCGATATTATCGAAGAATTCGACAGTAGGTGCAGAATGATCACCCAGGCGCAGCGAGATTCGTGGGATCGCGACGGCTACTTCTTCCTAAAGGGCGGCGTCGATGTCGCGCTCTCCCAGGCCGTCGAGCAGGAGGTGATCGAGCGCATCCGCGCCGACCCGCCGCAGCGCCATCCCGGTGAGACCACCTACCTCTCCGGCGAGAACTATCTGATCTATCCGGAGACCGGCCCCAGCCCGTCGGCGGTGAACCCGGAAGACCTGATCTCCAAGGTGTTCAACTGCCACGCCGAGGGTCTCTCGCGCACGCTGGCCGAACAGCCGCAGATCACCGACCTCGTCGCCGAACTGCTCGGCCCGGACATCGACTGCTTCCAGAGCCAGTTCATCTTCAAGAACCCCGGCGTCATCGGCCAGCCGTGGCACCAGGATTCCTACTACTTCAAGTTCGACAAGCAGCCGCAGGTGGGGGTGTGGGTGGCGCTGAGCGAGGCGACGCTGGAGAACGGCTGCCTGTGGGTCGTGCCCGGCAGCCACGCCAGGGATGAGATTTTCGGCCACGTGCCGGACCGTCGGCCCGCCGCCAATCGCGGCTACCTGGAGATCGTCGATCAGGACACCTCGGGCCGCACGCCGGCGTTGATGGAGCCGGGCGACGTGCTCTTCTTTCACAGCTACCTGATGCACATGTCGACCGACAACGTCGCCGACAACCGCCGCTCCGCCATGGTCTACCACTACGGCCGCGCCGGCACCCAGGCGCTGACCCCGGAATCCGCCCAGGTGCTGGCGCGGGTGAACCGCTGGGTGCCGGTGCGGCGCGCGGCCGCGTAATTTTCGATCTAGAATCGAGTTGACGCAAATTTTCGATAAATTTATGTACGCGCCATCATGACGACGTCCGGACACAGTCCCGAGCAGGCCCCAGGCCAACCCCGCCGCCACGCGCTCAATCGAGATTTCCACTGGCAGGATGCGGCCAAGACCGGGCTCCGGGCGCTCACGCCGGAGCAGGTGGGCGCGTTCAACGACCGCGGCTTCTTCGTCTTCCGCGACGCCTTCACGCCCGATGAGATCGCCGAGGTGGTGGCGGCCATCGATCCGCTGGAGCAGGTGACCGACGACTATGTGCGCGAGGAGAAGGGCGGTCGGCATCGGCTCAGCACCACCGGCGCCATCACCTTCACCGTCCACATCGTGGCCAAGTCGCCGGTGCTGCAGGCCTTCGCCCGCCACCCCACCATCAAGGCGATCTGCCACGACCTGATTGGCGATGACGTTCGGCTCTACTGGGACCAATCGGTCTACAAGAAGACCCAGGTGCCGCAGGAATTCCCGTGGCATCAGGACAATGGCTACACCTTCATCGAGCCCCAGCAGTATCTCACCCTCTGGATCCCGCTGGTGGACGTGGACGAAGAGAACGGCTGCCCATGGGTGGCCCCGGAGATGCACCGCCTCGGCACGCTGGAACACTGGATCACAGACATTGGCCTGGTCTGCCTGACCTCGGCGCCAGACGCGGAGCCGGCCCCAGCGCGGGCCGGGGACATCGTGGTGTTCTCGTCCCTAGCGCCGCATCGCACCGGCCCGAATCTGAAGAAAGACACGGTGCGCAAGGCCTACATTCTGCAATATGCGCCCGATGGGGCGGTGACGACGTTGGCCGATGGCCAAGTGGTGACTCAGTCGGATCCCACGCGCCAGTTCGCGATCCTCGAAGGGGGAGTCTGAAGCCGTGACCGCCATGCCGGACTACGTCGAGCGCTATCACCGGGACGGCTTCGTCCACATTCCGGACCTGTTGCCGGCGGCGGAGATGCCGGCGTTGGTCGCGGCGGTCGACGAGGCCGTGGCCAAGCGCAAGACCTTCGACAGTCGCCCGCTCGCCGAGAAGAACGCCTACGAGCAATCGTTCATCCAGTGCCAGTACCTCTGGGAGGACTTCCCGGGCGTGCGGCCGTTGATGTTCCACCCTGCGCTCGGCGCGGCGTTGGGTGCGCTGCTGGAGGCCAAGTGCGTGCGGCTGTGGCACGACCAGGCGCTCTATAAGGAAGCCGGCGGCCGCGAGACCGACGCGCACCAGGATCACGCCTACTGGCCGATCGCCGAGCCAGACACCATCACCGCCTGGATCCCACTCACCGACGTGGACGAAGAGACCGGGTGCATGGGCTATGTGCCCGGCTCCCACAAAGGCGACCTGGCGTTCGTGGACATCTTCCGCAAACCCGGCTCCGGCGCGGAACTGGTGGCCGCGCAGGCCGTAGAGCCGGTGTTCGTGCACTGCCGTCCCGGCGACGTGATCTTCCATCACGGCCGCACCATCCACCTGGCCAAGCCGAACCGCTCGCCGCGCATGCGCCGCGTCTACACCGCGATCTACTTCAAGAACGGCTGCACCCGCGCCAGCGACAGGCCGCATCCCTCGGTGGACCGCGACGGTATCGCCGTGGGGGCGGTCATTGACGGCGCCGCTACCCCGGTGGTCTGGCCGCTGGCCGGCGCTGACTACCCCAAGCCGGGATCGTGGCCGGATGACGAGCGCCTGGTCGAGCGGCGCCGGATGGGGCTGATCCCGGGCGTCTGACCCGTCACGGCCCGCAGGAGAGCCCGAATGGACTTGTTTCGAGACGCCAGCGCGCCGTTGGACGCGCGGGTCGCCGATCTGCTGAGCCACCTCACCACCGAGGAGCGCGTCAGCCTGCTGGCCGGCGCCGCGTGGTTCAAGCTGCATGGGATCGAGCGCCTCGGCGTGCCACAGCTGTCGGTGACTGACGGGCCTACCGGCGTGCGCTCGCTGGCGGGCGCGTTCGCCACGGTGTTCCCGGTGGGCATCGCCCTCGCCTCGACCTGGAACCCGGCCACCGTGCAGGGCGTGGCCGCGGCCATCGCCCGCGAGGCGCAGGCGCTGGGCGAGCAGGTGGTGCTGGCCCCCACCGTCAACATCGCCCGTATCCCCACTTGGGGCCGCAACTTCGAAACCTACTCCGAGGACCCGTACCTGGCCGCCCGCATCGGCGTCGCCTACGTCGACGGTCTGCAAGGGGAGGGCGTCGGCGCCTCGCTGAAGCACTACGCCGCCAACAACCAGGAGCTCGAGCGCTTCGAGGTGGACGCGCGGCTGGACGAGCGCACCCTGCGCGAGGTCTATTTGTTCGCGTTCGAGACCATTGTGCGCGAGGCCGATCCCTGGACGGTGATGGCTTCCTACAACCGGGTGGACGGGACCCACGTCTCCCAGCACCGGCGCCTGCTCACCGACATCCTGAAGGACGAGTGGGGCTACGAGGGCATGGTGGTGTCCGACTGGAACGCCACCCGTTCCACCGCGCCGGCCGCCAACGCCGGGATGGATCTGGAGATGCCGGGCCCGCCGCGCTGGTTCGGCGACAAGCTGCTGGGCGCCGTGGAAGCCGGCGAGGTCTCCGAAACTCAGATCGCCGACAATGCTCGCCGTGTGCTGCGCCTGATCGTCCGCAGCGGCCTGCTCGACGGCCCTCGCCCGGCTGGCGAGCTGCGAAGCGATCGCCACAAAGCCATCGCCCTGGGCGCCGCCTGCGAGGCGATGACGCTGCTGAAGAACGACGGTGGCCTGCTGCCGCTGGCCAAGACCCTGACGCGCGTGGCGCTCATCGGCCCCAACGCGGTGCGCTGCCGGCTGCAAGGCGGCGGCAGTTCGCAGGTGGTCACCGACGCGGTGCGGACGTTGGGCGAGGGCCTGCGCGATCTGCTGGGCGAGGGTGTCGAGGTCATCGAGGCGCAGGGCGTCGACAACGACACGTTCCCGCCCACGCCCCGGCCGGATTGGTTCAGCACCACCTCCAACCGCTCGCAGCAGGGCCTGCGGGCCGAGTACTTCGACGGTCCGGCCTGCGAGGGCGGCTCCCGAGAAGCGCCTCCGGAGCAGAACTTCGTGCGGCGGGTCCGCGGCACCGCCATCGGCCCCGGCGGCGGGACCTACAAGTCGTTCCGCTGGAGCGGCTGGTTCTGGCCGCAGAGGACCGGCGAATACGAGTTCTCAGTGCGCGCCACCGGCAGCCCGGCCCTCTATATCGACGGCGAGCGCATCATCAGTCCGGCCACCCCAGCGCCGCCCGATACCCTCGACACCCTGATCCAAAGCGTGCCGCGGCGCCTGGCCAAGGCGCGGCTCGTGGCCGGGCGCGGCTACGAATTCCAGATCGACTACACCCCGGTCGACGGCCGCTACGAATACATCGGGCTCGGCGTGCGCGCGCCGATCGAGCCGTTCGAGCGGGCCATCGAGGCGGCGAAGAGCGCCGACGCGGCGATCCTGGTGCTGGGCTCCGGCGCCACCACCGAGTCCGAGGGCTACGACCGTCCGGACCTGGACCTGCCGGGCGAGCAGGATGCCCTGGCCCGCGCCGTGCTCGCCGCCAACCCGCGCACCGTGGTGGTGCTGAACGCCGGCTCGCCCTTCACCCTGCCGTGGATCGAGGCCGCGCCGGCGGTGCTGCAGATGTGGCTGCCTGGCGAGATGGGCCCCGACGCCCTGGCGCGGGTGCTGTTCGGCGACGCCGACCCGGGCGGACGCCTGCCGCTGAGCTGGCCGGCGCGGTTCGGCGACCACCCCGCTCACGCGCTCAGCCCCGATCCCAAGGTCTGCGATTACGCCGAGGGCCTGCTGGTGGGCTACCGTTACTACGACGAGGCCAAGGTGGCGCCGCTGTTCCAGTTCGGCCACGGGCTCAGCTACGCGCGCTTCGAGTTGGCTAGTCTCTCCGTGCCCTCCTCGGCGACTACCGACGAGGCGGTGCGCGTCGAAGTCACCGTCACCAATGTAGGCGATCGGGCGGGGCAGGAGGTGGTGCAGGTGTATGTCGCGCCCCGCGATCCGCGGCTGCCGCGCCCGCCCAAGGAGCTGAAGGGGTTCGCCAAGGTCGAACTGGCGCCGGAGGAATCCCGCCGGGTGAGCCTGGAGCTGCCGCCTCGCGCCTTCGCCTTCTACGACTCCGACGCCAAGGCCTGGGTCACCGAACCGGGCGAATACGACGTGCTGGTTGGACGCTCGGCCGGCGATATCCGGCTCTCGGCCACCGTGGTGCTCGCCTGACCGGCTAGAGCAGCCGCTCGTAGAAATTCCGCGACCAGACGTGCTCGCGGCGGATCGCCGTGACCGCCTCGGCCGGGAGCGGTCCCTTGGCGAGATCGGCCGTCGCGGCCTCGACGAAGCGCCGCTCGCTCAGCCCCAGCGTGATGGTGGAGACGCCCGGCAGCGACGCCACGAACCGCAGCGCCAGCTCCGGCAGGTTGTCCGCAAACTTGGGGATGAAGGCGCTTTGCAGCGCCTCCAACCGCGCGGTGTAGTCGCCGTAGTTCGCATGCTTCAGAAACGGCCGCGCCGCGAACCCCGCCTCGTCCAGCGCGCCGCTGAGGCCGCCGCTGTCCAGCGCGCACCGTGCGATCACTCCGACGCCGCGCCCCGCCGACAGCGGCAGCAGCGCGTTGGCCGCGCGGGATTCGAACAGGTGGACGATGGTCTGCGCGCCGTCCACCAGCCCCCGGCTCACCAGCTCCAGCGCCGCGTCGTGCTCGTGGTCCTGCGTGCTGATCGCGATGCATCGCAGCTTGCCCTCGTCCCGCAGCGCGTGGAGCGTCTCCAGCCAGGAGAGGTCGTGGGTCCAGTCGTAATGCCACTGGTGCAGGTGGACGATCTCGAGCCTCTCGACGCCCAGCGCCCGCAAGCTCTCCTCCACCGAGGCGCGGATCCCCGCCGGCGGATAGGCCTCGGCGACGGGGCACGCGAAGCGCCAGGCGTCGCGCACCTGGGAACGGACCTTGGTGGAGATCAGCGGTTTCGGGCCGGTCCAGGCGGCGAGGGTGGCGCGGACAATCTCCTCCGAGCGTCCGTAGGCGCGGGCGGTGTCGACCAGGTTCACGCCCCGCTCCAGTGCGGCCAGCAGCGACGGCGCGATGCCGTCCTTCAGCTCCGGGTCGGCGGCGATCGTCATGGCGCCGTAGGTGAGCAGGCTGACCTCGAGACCGGTGTTGCCGTAGCCGCGTTTCTCCATGTCGCGATGTGTACTTTTTCGATTCGAAATGGTCCAGTAAGCCTGGATCAGATCAATCCCAGGACGTTCCCGTGAGCCGCCCCATCCGTATCGGCATCCTCGGCGCTGCCAAGATCGCGCCGCTCTCCATTTTCGGGCCGGCCAAGGCGCGCGCCGACGTCGAGGTGACCTGCGTCGCCGCTCGCGATCCGGCCCGGGCGACCGCCTTTGCCGACACGCACGACGTGCCGCACGTCGCCGCCAGCTACGCCGAGCTCGTCGGCCGCGACGACGTCGACCTGGTCCACGTGGCGCTGCCCGCCTCGCACCACGCCGAATGGTCGATCCGCGCGCTGGAGGCCGGCAAGACGGTGCTCTGCGAGAAGCCCTTCGCGATGAACGCCGCCGAGGCCCGCGCCATGGTCGAAGCTGCGTCCCGCTGCGGGCGGCCGCTGATCGAGGCCTTCCACTACCGCTTCCACCCGGTGATGACCGAGGCCTTGCGGCTGATTGCCGATGGCGCGATCGGCAAGCCCCTGGCCGGCGAGAGCGCCTTCTCCGTACCCATAGCCTACGCGCCCACAGAGTTCCGCTGGCGGCCGGAGCTGGGCGGCGGGGCGCTGATGGATCTTGGGTGCTATTGCATCCACGCCCTGCGCCAGGTGGCCGGCGAGGAGCCGGAGGTCAGTTGCGCCACCGCGGCGATGGTCCACGGCGTCGATGAGACCACCGAGGCTGGGCTGGCCTTCCCCAGCGGCTTCGCCGCCCGGCTCGCCACCTCGATGGCGCCGGGAGGCCTCAACGCCTACCTGCGCTTCCGTGGCGACGAGGGCCTGATCTCGATCACCAACTTCATGGCCCCGCAGATCGGGTGCCAGTTCACCCTCGAGCGCAATGGCGAGCTCAAGACCCTGGCGGTGGATCCCGGCTCCAGCTTCGCCTGGCAGCTCGACCACGTAGTGGCGGTGATGCAGGGCCACGCGAAGCCGCTGACTGGCGGCGCGGACGCCATCGGCAACATGGCCGTCATCGACGCGATCAGGGCCCAGGCGGCGGCGCAGACGCCGGCCTGCTAGGCCGAGAACTCCGACGGCTCGACGTGGACCACGGTGCGCGCCGCCAGCTCGGCCACGATGTTCTCGTGCACCCCCTTGCGGATCGGATAGGCCAGCATCGCCAGCGCGCTGCCGATCAGGCCGATGGCGGGCAGGGCGATGATGATCACGCGCATGCCCTGCAGCGTCGCCGCCGTCTGCGTGACGTTGGGGTGGTAGCCCACGCCGCCCAGCGCCACGCCGAACAGGCCCGCGCCAAGACCGAGCGCCGCCTTCAGGAAGAATTGGCCGAGGCCGAAGATGAACGACTCCGCCCGGATCGAGGTGCGCCACTCCCCGTATTCCACGGTGTCCGGCAGCATGGACCAGAAGGTGAAGGAGATGCCGAGGCTTCCCACCTGCATGAACATGAAGAACACCGTCGCGGCCAGGGGCGTCGGCGCGCCCAACACCGCGAAGCCGCCTAGCCCGATCAGTCCCCAGGCCACCGCGGTCAGCCAGGCCCCGCGCTTGCCGGCGAAGCGCGTGAAGAACACCCAGCCGGGGATCGCCGCCAAGCCCAGCAGCGCGTTGAGCGACAGCGCGTAGCGCGAGCCGGCTTCGTCGTGCAGGTAGTATTTGAAGTAGTAGAGCAGCGCCTTGCCCAGGGTGGTGGAGCACATGACGCCGAAGGTGATCCCCACCATCACCATCCAGAAGGCGCGGTTGCCGGCCACGGCGCGCCAGTAACCGAAGCCCGAGGGCGGCGGCGCCTCGTCGGCGGCGAAGACGGGCTCGCGGGTGGTGGCGAACACCAGCGGGAAGATCGCGGTGGCCACCAGCGCGAACACAGCCGCCACCGCCAGAAACCCGGTCGCGTCCGAGCCATGGCCGAACGCCTTCACCATCGGCTGGGTGCCGAATGACACGGTCAGGCCGGCCAGGGTGGCGAAGATCATCCGGAAGCCGGCGATGGTGGAGCGTTCGCCGCTGCTGTTGGTGATGCGCGCGTTCAGCGCCGTATAGGGGATCGAGAGCACCGTGTAGGCGACGCGAAAAATCAGGTGCGCCACCAGCACCGCGCCCGCCAGCGCCAGGCCCTGGAACGGCGGCTTGTAGTAGAGCAGGCAGAAGGCCAGCCCGAGCGGAATGGCGCCGCCGATCAGATAGGGCCGATAGCGACCCCAGCGGCTGCGGGTGCGGTCGGCGATCGCGCCCATGAACGGGTCGATGGCCCCGTCGAAGATCGAGGCGATCATGTAGATCGCGCCCGCCGTCGCGGCCGAGAGGCCCACAACGTCCGTGTAGTAGAACAGCAGGAAGATCGAGACGCTCTGCCAGTATAGATTGCAGGCGTAGTCCCCGACCGTGAAGCTGATCTTGCGGGGCAGCGTCACCTGGTCAGGGGTCGTGGCCATCTGAACTCCGCCGGGCTGGTGACCGCACGGCGCGGACCAGGATCGCCCGATCTAGAACGGCGTCGGGCGCCGCGTCAAAGATTTGATCGGGCGAGGCGAGTTTCGCCTGTTTTGAATCGCATCGACCTGTCATTCCCACCCGAATATGCCGCCGGATCCGGCTGCGCGCGCCGGACGCCGCGTCAATCAGTGTGGCGAAAGCGACGCAGGAGCGAGAAGATCGTCTTCCGACCTGATATGGCTCATTTCAACAAATTAGATCGAGTATTGACCAAATTCGACTTTCTCCCGCATAAAACGGCGCGAGAGTAAAAATCATAATCCTTGGGGAGAGCGGAACATGGCGTCATTTATCGGTTTGGGGCGCGAACACGCCGCATCGCGCCGCGCGCGGGCGTTCGCGGGCGCCGCCGTTCTTGCCCTGGGTGTCGGCGCCGGCTTCAGCGCGCAGGCTCAGACCGCGACCAAGGACTCCACGGCCGCGGCCGTCGGTGAGGTGATCGTCACCGCCCAGCGTCGCGAAGAGCCGCTGCAGAAGGTGCCACTGTCGGTGAACGCGGTCTCCGGCCGCCAGCTGCAGGCCTCCACCTTCACCAACCTGGAAGACATCCAGTACCTGGTGCCCAGCGTCCAGTTCACCTCCGGCGTCTCGCCCGAGTACCAGATCCGCGGCGTCGGAACCCAGACCTTCGACTACGGCATCGAGCAGTCGGTGGGGGTGTTCATCGACGACGTGGTGCAGGCGCTGCCGCGCTCACCGGATCTCGGCACGCTGGCCGACGTCAGCCAGGTGCAGGTGCTCGATGGCCCGCAAGGCACCCTGTTCGGCAAGAACACCTCGGCCGGCGCCATCGTGGTCACCACCAACCAGCCGTCGACCAGCGGCTTCGAGGATGTCGCCCACATCTCCTACGGCGCTCACAACGAGATCATCGCCAACGACACGATGAACATCCCGGTGTCGGACACGTTCGCGCTGCGGCTCACCGGCGGCTACAACCACCGCGACGGCTTCGTGAAGAACCTCTTCACCGGCCAGGAGCTCTACGAGTACGACAACGCCTCGTTCCGGGCGAAGGCGCTGTGGACGCCCACCAAGAACCTCGACATCACCTTCCTCGGCGACTTCGAGAGCCATCGCGACAACTCCAGCTCGGTCTGGACCATCCGCAGCTACGGCTCCGGGGACGCCGGCGTCAGCTTCGTGCCAGTGAACTTCATCCAGCAGGAACTCGACAGCTTCGGCGTCGTGGCCGGCCCGAACAACGTCCAGGGCGCCTGGGACGGGCCGATCTACACCAAGGATTGGACCTACGGCGGCCAGATGACCGTCAACTACCACCTCGACGACGGCATCACCTTCACGTCGGTCACCGCCGACTATCACTACGAATATCGCGTGGCCCTGGAGGTCGACTCGACGCCGCTGCCGGTCTTCGACACCAACAACGGCTTCATCCACTCCAACCAGTTCACCCAGGAGTTCCGGCTGACCTCGCCCACCGGCAGTCGGCTGGAGTGGGTTGGCGGCGTCTACATCTTCGATCTGGTCAACGATCCGGGCCAGCTGCAGGGCGGCACTTTCGGCCTGCTCCCCAACAACACCACCACCTTCCTGAGCTCCCAGGCCGGCGCGCCGCGCTACCACGTCGACAGCAAGAGCTACGCGGTGTTCGGCCAGAGCACCTATCACGTGACGCCGCAGCTCGGGATCATCCTGGGCGGCCGCTACACCTATGACGACCTGAGTTCGCAGTACGGCGTCGTGCCGGCCGCCAACTTCTGTCAGGTGCTGTTCGCCTTCGGCGCGCCGTGCGGCCAGGCCAACTTCGAGAACCCGCCGGTCAATCCGAAGCACGGCGACTGGTCGGGCCGCGCGGGCCTGCAATACCAGTTCAGCCCCACCATCATGGCCTATGCGACCATCGCCCGCGGCTACAAGGGCCCGACGGTCAACAACATCCTGGGTGGCTCCACCGTGGTGCTGCCCGAGACCTCGGTGGACTATGAAGCCGGCCTGAAGAGCGAGTTCCTCGACCGGCGCCTGCTGGTGGACGTGGCGCTGTTCTACGAGCAGTTCCACAACTTCCAGGCCCAGACCTTCGACACGCGCGTGTCGCCGCCGACCTTCGAGGAGGGCAACGCCGGCGGCCTGCTCTCCAAGGGCGTCGAAGCGACGGTGACGGCCCAATTCACCCACGATTTCAACGTCACCGCCAATCTGACCTACGCCGACACCTACTTCACCAACTACATCACCCAGTGCGACCCGGGCATTGTCTGCGGCGTGTTCGATCCGGCCACCGGCGGCTCGCAGGTGGCTGGCGCGGCACTCGGGAACTCGCCGAAGTTCAGCTACAACATCTCGGCGAACTTCAGCCACCCGATGGGCGACACCTTCGTCTTCGACGCCCACATCAACTGGGATTGGCGCAGTAAGGTCTACTTCGCGGTCAACGATCCCAACACCATCCAGCCGGCCTACGGCATCTTCAACGCCAACATCGGCGTCGGGCCGTCGAGCGGCGCCTGGCGGGCCAGCATCTTCGCCCGCAACCTGTTCGATCAGCACTACGTCGTCGGCATTATCCCGACCTTCTTCGACACCGGCGGCTACGCCAACTTCCCCGATCCGACCGGCAACTCCTTCCAGACCATAGGGATCGCCCTCGACGCGACGTTCAAATAGCCGGCGCGGCCCACTGGGGGCGCCTTGGCGTCGCGCAGTGGGCAAGGCCGGTCGCGTTCTGGTGGAGATTTATTGAATCCTGCGCGACGCACTGTACGCTTCCCGTCCCTGGGCGATTGATGAAGATCAAGGTCCGACCGCGCGCCTCCCTGAGCGCACCCTGATCAAGGCAGCGACGTGCCGACGCAGACCCCTTCGATTGCCACGTTCTGGACCCCGGAGCTCGAGGCGCTGGGGCCGCCCGTCTACGGCCCCACCGGCAAGGTCGGCTTCTGGCTGCAGCGGGACATCGTGCGGGGCGTCTTCGCGCCCAACGAGCGGCTGAAGGTCGAGCACCTGACCAAGTTCTACGGCGTCGGCCACAGTCCGGTGCGCGAGGCGATCCTCCTGCTGTCTTCGACCGGCCTGGTGGCCCACGAGCACCAGAAGGGCTACCGCGTCGCCCCCACCTCCGAGGCCGACTATCTCGACGTTCTGGACGCCCACCAGTCGATCTACCGCCTGGTCCTGGCCAAGGCGATGGAGCGCGGCGACGACGCCTGGGAGGAGCGGGTGGTGGTGATGCTCCACCGCACCCAGAAGGTCCGCAAGGTGCTGCCGGACGGCGCGCCCGAGGCACGTGAACGCTGGCAGCTGGCCTACAAGGCGCTGCATCGTGAGCTGCTCTCCGGCGCCGGCTCGCCGGTGCTGGAGAAGATCTTCGCCGACCTCGGCAACCGGCTGGAGCGCTACGTCAATCTTTACGCCGAGTTGGAGAGCGACCGCGACCGCGACCACCACGCCGAGCACCGAGACATCGTGGATGCGCTGGTGGCCCGCGACCGCGACCAGATCCAGAGTCTGATCCAGCACTACTTCGCCAGCGCCCAGCCGATCCGCGACTCCATCCTGCAGCGCCTGGAGGCCGACGAAGCGCGGCCCTCACGCACTGCGAGGACGCCGGCGGCCACCGTCGCCGCAAAGCCTCGCAAGGCTGCGCGCCGCCGTAAGGCGTGACGCAGGGTGTCGATTTCCGTGTGGGTGGCTCCCCGGGCAGGACTCGAACCTGCGACCCGTCGGTTAACAGCCGACTGCTCTACCAACTGAGCTACCGAGGATCAGCCCTATCGGGCGAAGGGGCGCCTATTACGCTGCGCTTTTGCGCCGCGCAAGCGGCGAGCGGTCGCGGGGCGAGGGTCGCGAAAAAGCAGCCCGGCAATGACGCCGGGCTGTTTAAGTTGGTGATGGTGGGGTGTCTTCAAGGAAGACGACTCGGAGGGTCTGCTGGTATGGTTAACCAGATGTTACCGACGGGCCGGATGGGCTTGACCGGTAGGCCGCCAAAGTCCGCGCCACCTCATCCGGCTGGGTGAAATCGACGCCGGGATGGCGGAACGGCACCCACTGAAAGCGCGCGTACCACAGCTTTCCGGCATGGGGCGGGCGGGCATAGTCGTAGGCGGGCAGGGGCCGCATCACCTCCCGCTCGAGCGCCACGTAGCCCAGATTGCCGCGCTCGGAGGCGTAGGCCGCCAACGCGCGGCGCTTGGCCGCTTGTTCGGCTTCGGTGAGGGTCAGGATCTGCTCGGTTCCGTTCGGCGTTGGGAAGGCGTGGGAGCGGGCGCGGCCGCCGGCCAGATTGTACTCGGCGAACTCCAGCACGCTGACGCCCTCGTCGGCGAGGCGCGCGGCCAGGGCGCTGGCCCCGTCATGGTCGGCGTTGCCGCCCTCAAAGGCCGGCGCCCAGATCTGATCGACGGCGAAGCGCGCCATCGCCGCGCGCACCTCGGCTTCCGCTTCCGGCAGATGCCGCCAGAGCTCACGGGCCGGCAAGTCCGACCAGCTGGCGGCCTCGACCCCCAGCTCGGCCAGCACCGCCTCGGCCTCGGCGCGGCGGCGGGCCACCACCGCGTCGTGAGCGCCGCGCGCCCAGGGCCACATGGTGTCCCGTGAAACGCAGCCATGGGTGAGGAAGATCGCGCTTACCGCCGC
>Ga0265338_10007447_pt1 | contig 13586 bp, 19 predicted proteins | sample 42126metaG_FD_193579 | JGI IMG/M metagenome (GOLD analysis project Ga0265338, IMG submission 193579) | Rhizosphere microbial communities from Carex aquatilis grown in University of Washington, Seatle, WA, United States - 4-21-26 metaG | ecosystem: Host-associated > Plants > Roots > Rhizosphere... | reverse complement strand
GCAGGGCCGAGTGTTTATGAATCACCCCTTCAGCCGAGAGCACAATGCCAAGTGGATCGACAAGCTCATTTTCTCCTACAGGCACGGTTTAGTCACCCAGGCCTGCTGCATCACGTTCGCCGCAACATCCGAGCGATGGTTTCAGCCGCTATTAGCCTATCCTCAATGCTTCCTTTGCCCAAGGACGAATTATTACCTGCCGGACGGCACATTGAAGCGCGGAGTGACGAAAGGTAGCGTGGTGACCTATCTAGGGCCAAGTGCTGGTGTTTTTAAACTAGAGTTCGCAAAGCTTGGAGTGGTGAAAGTGGCTATATGACTCCCGAAGAAAAACACATCGCCCGACTCGCGGAACAAAAGGCTTGGCGGGACGCGAATAAGGACAAGGTGCGCGAGATGAACCGGCAATATCGAACGCGCCAGCAATCCAACCGTAAGTGCGATTGCGGAGAGCCTGCCACAATTTACGCCGCGTCTGCATGGATTTGTGAAGACTGCCGGCGCCTGCAGCAGAGATACGAGGCAGAACGCGCCAGGCGTGATATTTGCGGCTATCCAAGCGCAATGACGGTTCACGTCTTACACGAAGCTTGATATTTATTCAGCGCATTATACGCACAATAAATAGCTTAAACTTTACCCCGCCGCCGCACAAAACAAAAACAATAGGCCGATGAAAAGGCCACTTTGCGGAAAAACCAGTATTAAAAAAGCGACGGCGGGGTGTTTTATTTATGGGATTACGTCAACGCGAATGGGCAAGAAGAACCCGCGACAAGCTGCAAGAGATTCTAGGACAACGTTGCGCGAATTGTGGGTCTCGACACGATCTAGAGTTTGACTGCGTGAAGCCTCAAGGATCAGACCACCACGCGAAAATGGAATGGTCACACCGTATGAGCTTTTACCGTAAACAATTTGAGCAGAAAAACCTTCAGTTGCTTTGCTCTCCGTGCAATAGCCGGAAATCGGATAACCCGTTTTGAAAAGGTAACGTTTTGACACTGGTAGGACACTGCAACTGTCCTACCTAAAAAAGCACAATGACACCAATAGCCCCCGAGGCGGTCCGTAGATGCGGCTTCTCAGATATCCACTATCTGACGTGCGCCGGTTGCACATTTGCGGATCGCCTCGGGTGTTAAGGAAAAATCCAAAATGACCTACTCAGAAAAACTCAAAGACCCACGATGGCAGATGATGAGGCTTGAAGTGTTCAAGAGGGACGATGCCACATGCTTATCGTGTGGTGCTAAAGACAAAACGCTGCACGCGCACCACTTGGAATACGCAAAGTCTGGAAACCCATGGGATGTTCCCACTGAAAAGATCGAAACTCTTTGTGTAGAGTGCCACGAGCAAAGGACGTCATTTAATAACGTAATGACAGGCGTCCCAACTGGCGTAGCCCTTCCAATGATGCAGACAATGTTTGAATGCGCCAAGATAACGGCGGAAGGGTGCGGCGACGAAAGGTTAAGGGTTTTCCCTAGGATTACCTCACTTCTAAGATCGTGGAAAAACTCAACAAGGGGGATTTTCCAAGAATGAAAACCGACACATGGATGCCATTTTATACCGGGGACTATCTCAAAAACACAATGCACCTTAGCCGGGCCGAGCATGGGAGCTACGTCCTTTTAATTCTCGCTTACTGGACCAATGGTGGACCGCTACAAGATGACGGTGAGGCCATCCGAAATATAGCCAAATGCCCAGAGGGAGAATGGCCCAGGACCAAGGGTTTGCTGATGAGACTATTCACAGTCTCTGGTGGATACTGGCGCCACAATCGAATCGACGAAGAGTTGGCTAGGGCGTCATCCCTGAAGGCGATTCAAATGGCGAGAACTGAGGCCGCAACTGCGGCGAGAAGGTGTGGCCACGACAAACGTAACGGACAACGTAACGACAAACGTAACGTTGACGTAACGGACAACGTAACGAACGTAACGGACAACGTAACGACAAACGTAACGGTCACCCCTTCACCTTCACATGTACAGTCACCGCCACCTAGCGCGGCAGTTCCATCTGTTGACGAAGTTATTGAGTTCGGATCGAAATACCCAGGAGACCTAGCGCGTGGTGTGCCGGGCCCGATCCCTAAAGATTTCTGCGTTGCATACCACGAGGCCAAAGAAAAACAGCAGACCTGGCTAAACCGTGATGGACTCGCGATTAAGTGGAGGCTTGAGGTTTCAGGATCTAGGTGGTGGAGGGACCAGTGGCGCACATGGAGGCCGAATGAAGGCGTTAACGCGTCAGACAGAGCGCCCCAGGAAAAAGACTTTCCAGATCATCAGTCCTACGCGGTTGCCCGCATGCGCCACATGGGCATGGTATGACCGAACTCCCGCCAAACAGCCCCGAGGGCGAGCAGGGCGTTTTATCCTGCTGCCTACTCGACCCCAACAGAATTGACGAATGCCAAGCCAAGTTCAAAGCCGGTCCAAAGGTTTTCTACACGGTCGCCAACCGCACGATCTATGAAGCCCTTTGTGAGATGCGTTCAACCCTCGAGATAATCGAGGTCGCGACCCTGATCTCAAAACTTCGCGACAGCAACAGACTCACCGACGCCGGCGGGATTGAATACATCGCCGCACTGCCAGACAAGTCCCCCAGCGCGGAAAACATTGCCTACTACATTGCCATGGTATGGGAGAAATACCAGCTCGCGCTAATCGTGCGCAGTTGCCAGAAAGCGATCCGCCTGGCGATGGAATGCAACAGCGACTCGGAGACCCTGATCGGCAAGCTGCAGAACGGATTTTATGATCTCCACACAAGCGAGGCCGACACTTCAGATGGTAAGGCGTGCGCTACCGGACTCGCGGACGATCTAGAACGCCGCAACCAGCTATTCAAGGCCGGGAAGCATAGCGGCATCATTACGGGATTCAAGCACCTCGACGGGCTCACAGACGGCTTGCAGCTCCGCGAATTGAGCATTGTAGCGGCCCGCCCATCAATCGGAAAAACCGCGCTAGGGATCAGCGTTCTGGATTATGTCTGCCTTACTGACAGCGTTCCGTGCCTGTTCATCACAATGGAGATGAGCCGAGACGCGCTAATGAGGCGCCTGTTTTGCGCACATTCGAGCGTGCCAATGAACGCCGCCAAGTTCGGCGAGTTTACGGATTCTCAATGGAAATCCTACACCAATTTCAGCGCGTCGATCCTCCCCAAGCACCCGATATTTATTCACGACGGAGTGAAGGGGATGAACATCGATCAGGTGTCCGCGGTGGTACGCCGCTTTTCGAGAATGCACGGAATCAAGCTTGTAATCGGCGACTACATCCAGCGCGTTAAAGCCGTAGGCCGACACGAAAAGCGCACCTACGAAGTGGGCGAAGTGTCCACCGCGTTAAAGGCCCTAGCGGACGATACGAACACCGCACAGCTATGGCTTTGCCGGGTCAACCGGGAGTCCGAAAAGAACAAGAAGGACCCCAAGGCGCCCGATTCACCACCAAAGCTTTCTCACTTATCCGACAGCGGGCAAATTGAGTATGACGCCGATCTAATCGGGTTGCTCCACCGCGATAAATTCGGATCAAAACCGAACGAGGCAACGCTTGCAGTCGCAAAGCAGCGTGATGGCGAGCTAGGCATGGTTCACTTGAATTTCTCGGGCACTTATTGCCGATTTGAAAACCCCACACAACAGACGCCGACGAATTATGACACAGACTAACCTCTCAACGCTGGTCACTCACCAAGCAGGCGATCCGACTCACAATGGAAAGCCCATGCATGCCGAGGCGAGCTACGATTTTGACTGGGATGCGCTCTACTCAGCACTTGGAGAGCCAGAAGCCGCGCCAGATAACAGCGACCGTGAAAGGCTGGCGTTCGCCTTGGCCGCCGTGTTCGATTACATCCTTTCCGTTGACCTGGGCGACAAGGCAGCTCCCGACAGCATCACAAGCCGCACCATCGCACTCGCGTGGACCATCGCGCCCGCCCGGTTCGGCAACGCATCAATCCGCCGGCTAGCTAAACGCATGGGGCTTTCCGCGGCGCACCTTTCCACAAAATCAGCCGACGCGGGCCGTAAGTTTGGAATCTCCAACCAGTTCAAGGGGCACGATTGGCGCAATAGCAAGGTGACAACATGAAAACAAAAACCGCCGCAGCGATCCTAGAGCTGGAAGCCGCAATCTCCGAAATCGAAAACACCAGGCCGAAAGGCTGGCTTCTCATGGTTCGCGCAGCCAGGGAGCAAATAGACGATTTGGGGGGCAAGCGCGAGCGAGGAAACTCCACCGTGCCAGATGATGAGGACGAATCGGAAAGTGACACGGAGGCTTGCTTAACAGCCCACGCCGAGCAATGGCAACAAACGCAGAAAGAAAAAGACGCACGGAAAATATGAACAGCCCAAGGCCAATGAAGGTGCGGGTTCTATCTGCAAAAAGGTTAATACTTTACGTGAAGAGAAACCCAGGACTCACCGCCACTCAGTATGGCCGGCTATTGAATAAGCCCTTCGGCACGATTAGCTCCGCGCTCTACATCCTAGTTCGGTCCTGTAAACTGTCTCGATACGAAGGCCAGGGAGCGACACAGGACAAACAGAAATCTTGGAGATATTACACTTTATGAATAACACAACCGGAATCACAATCCCCGATCAGAAACGTCTTTCAGACCTATCGCGCAGCATTAAAGCCGCGCACGCGACAGTCCTAGAGATGTTCGAACACATAAACAAAAAGGCTGCCGAGATGTCGGCCGAGGCTATCTCTTGCGGATCCCAGCTTAACGCCGCGAAAGAGATCGTGAAGCATGGCGACTGGGAAGCGTGGGTTGATTTTAATTGCGGGATGTCTGTTAGGACCGCGCAGGATTACATGAAATATTCTGCCGCGTCAAAGTGCGGAAAGATACCCAATGGATACAGCTACACCGCCGGATTAAAGTTCTTATCCACTTCAAAAGCGCAGTGCGCTGCGCCTTCATCGGTTGTTTCTGAGCCACTTACAACGCCAGAAACGCCAGTTGAGCCATTCAAGTCAAAGGGCGAACCACCCCAAAACATAATGCGCCTGCGCTCGGAAATCACCAGGGACGCCGCAATGCGCGATCTCACAATGCGCTCGCAGATGCTTAAGGCAGATGTTGAGGGCCTAGTTGCGGGCGGCGTCGTGTCAGTTGAAGACTTGGAGCTTGCCAACGTAATCCCCGCAACCGAAAAACGCGATGTAACGATTGATTGCGATACGGTGCCCGCTACAGCATTGCCATGCGCTTGCGATTCTGACGCGCCCGAACGTCACGACATAGCCAGCGATGAATCAGAATCGATCCTGGGGAATCCTGAAGATGAAATGCGAGAAATAAACCGTCTAGCCGATAGTTGCAAGGATCAGCCATGGTTTGAGAAGTTCGCCAGATCGGTTATTGCGCAGTTTTATAGGTCGGGTTGCAAGTGCCCAGTTTGCGGGAAGGCGTGATTATGAAAGTGACCCTCAAGTATACTTGGGATTCAGACTTAATGAAACAGCGTATTAAATGCATGTTTCGACACGACTGGAAGGTTTACCAGCATTCATTCGTCGCAGCCGACATGGAATGCACTCAAGTGGTTATAGCGTTCAAGATTTGCAAACGATGCGCAAAGTCTAAACTGATCCACATACTTGAGTGACTGCCTTATTATAATAGATAGTATATTATAAGCACTGATAGACATATGAACAACATGGAAGTCGAACTATACGAGCTAAAAGACAGGCTTATTAACGCAGAGCGCAGGCTGGAATCACTAGGTTATCGTTATTGCGATATTCCCGCGTGTAACTGCAACAGCTACCACCGGATGACCGACGCAACCGCCTGCCGCGAGAGGAGGAAAATGAAAACACCTGACGAATGGCAAGACAACGGTCTCGGTTTCGTTGCGAAAGACATGATCGCCGCCATCCAATCTGACGCAGCCGCCGACGCCGAAGCGAGGCTCAAGGAGGCGCGTGAGTTGCTTTCTACAGGATCGGCATTCATCCTGAAGTCTGATTGGTTCAAGCGCCGCGACGCCTGGCTTGAGCGAGAAGCTAAGGAATCTTTTAATGGTAAGTAAGTAACGGAGGTTAATATTCATGGCGCAATCTTCGCGCCAAGGCTCAAAATAACCCTGTCTCACTCCTAGACACATAACAAATGAATCTAGAACTAGGTGCCGTGCTTTGGCTGGCAAATACAAAAAAATGCATGTTAGTAGTTAGGGAATTATCCCCGCGAACGCAATGGTGCGGTCAGCCAGATGCTTACGGAGTCACCGCCGCAAGGTATGCAATCGAGGTTGAAATCAAGCGGAGCATGTCAGACTTTTACGCCGACAAATCTAAGGGGTCGCGCCGAAACCGTGAGTATTACCCGCAGTGGTTCCCGAAGTTTTTCTATTACCTAATGCCCGAAGAAATAGCCGCCCGCGCAAAGTCATCCCTTCCAGAATGGGCCGGACTACTTTCAATGGGGGAGTGGGGGGTGATTAACACCATGGTTGACTCGCCTAAAAACAAATCAGCAAAGAGGCTTGCGGTAAAGGAATGCATAAAGCTAGCCAAACAGATGAGCGTTTTTTCAACCAGGACTGAATCAAAACTAGACGGCGCGTTGGCTGCATGGAAAAACGGGACCGACCCCTACCACTGGAACTATCAAATATGACAAAATCCCAACTCGCCAAGCTCCCTCACGTAATCGAGCGCAACCTGATCGCCAAGATGGGAGCGCTTGGTCTCTGTTATCCCAACGGCACGATCTGCATTGACCCGCGCCAAAGTTCGCGTGAATACCTCGACACGCTTATCCACGAACACTTGCACTTTTGCTTTCCAAAACTCAGCGAGAGCAGGGTTGAATGGGTTGCCAAGGTGATCTCTAAAGCTATTTGGAAAAAGGACTTCAGAAGGATTTCGCGATAGAGTACTTACCAATACCCGCAATAGCGACCACTAAGCCGGGAGGGGCTGGAACCATACTAAAATGCAGATCCCCGGATCCTTCATGGTAAACAAGGACGGGATCGATCCAGCAATAAAATGCGCCCCGATCATAAAAACTCACAAGGCATAGGTCGTCTGAAACCTCCACGCTTTTACCGCTTGCCACGAAAACCGCAATCGCATCAATAGTGATCACACCTTCTTCCTTCCCATTGGCCTTCCGCCGAGCTTTCCATTTTGCCTACTTGACTGAGCCTTCTTCGCGCTTTTTATTGAGCCGAGTGCGACGGCAGCGGGGTTTTTAGTGGGTTTCATAGGGTTTGCGCCTCCGATGCCTGTTCGGCCATGGCTGATCTCATTTGCCCAGACTTTCTAGCCATTGATATCCTACTTGGGGTGTCGTTCAGCCAAACAAATAAACCCTCCATTTCGTTTCCGCCGGGCGTAGTATCCAAAAACTCAATCACCGTCGAATACCCTCCATACTGAACTTTCCCCTCAATATTGGGTCGGTGGATAAAGCGCTGAGTGGTATTAATCGTGAATTGTCCCGATCCAAGCTCGGGCTGGTATTCCCCAAAACCGCTTGGGCATGCGCTGATTAATTGCAGTATCATTTTCATACCCCCACAATATCCCATCGCTAGGTTAACGCAAGAACTATTTTCAATTATTTTTCATCGGCCCACGATAACGTTCCCCATTTTATAACAACGCCCCGGCGAATGGCCGGAAGTCAAGCAGACCCGCCTAACGGTGCGTCTGCTTTTTTACTATGCCCGAACAAGTTGCAGAACAAAATGAGTCGAAAGAGCGCAAGCTTGCGGCGACACAAAGCGATCTCGCACACGCGCTAGGCTTCAAAGACCGCAAGACGATCCAGCGGATAATCAAGAAGTGTCCCGAGGCGCCGAGAGCCACAGCGAACGGGAGCCACGACGTAGAAGCCTGGCGCACATTTCTAACCGACTCGGGAAAGATACTTGAAAAACTGATCGAAGTGGACCCTGCCGGTGAAAGCATTGCCGACAAAGAAAAGAGAAAGCTGGACATCGGCAATGAGCGATCCGCCTTCAAGCTCGCCCAGGACAAAAAAATCTTCATCCCGCGCAGCGTCGTCAAATCCGTAGGAACAAAGCTACTCAACGCCGCAAAGACGCGCTCCCTATCCGGCGGCCCGCGCTTCGTAACGCTGATCCGAATGGCTAAGGACATGACCGAGGCGAGCGAGATTTACCGCAAGGAAATGTTGGATCTTTGGTCCGAAATGGAACGTTGCGAATGGTTCCAACCATGAAGCCTTACTACGATGACGGCAAAGGTATTGTGATTTATCACGGTGACTGCCGAGAGATTTTGCCGACTTTACCCAAGGTGGATTTGGTGCTGACAGACCCACCGTATGGGATTTTTAAGAAACCGGGAGGTGATGGGAAAATGTTCGGGCGTGCCACAATTTATTCAAAAGACCAATCAGCCAGTATTTGGGACAAGAAACCAGATGCCGAAACGATCAGGATGTGTGTAAATGCCGGAGAACAGTTTGTGATCTGGGGTGGAAATTACATGGCTTCTTCTATAGGAGATTGTTCTGGTCCTTTGGTGTGGAACAAACTCACAGGAGCAAACTCATACGCTGATGGCGAGTTAGCTTTTTCAAACGTGGCTGGAACAATGCGAATATTCACACATCAATGGTGTGGAGCTTTCAAAGACAGCGAGAGAGGACTCAAAGCAATGCACCCGACACAGAAGCCTGTTCAGTTAATGACTTGGTGCATATCACTAGCAGACAACCCGAAAATAATTTTAGACCCATATTTAGGTTCTGGAACCACATTAATCGCAGCCAAAGACCTTGGCCGAAAAGCAATCGGAATAGAAATAGACGAGGAATATTGCGATATCGCTGCCCGCCGCCTAAGCCAGGAAGTGCTCGATCTAACCTAATGGTTCCAGCCATAAAACTAAAACCGGATCGCAAGTGGGATCGCGAGTCGGCCGATGATCTTGCGAAGTTTTACGGCGCCCAATGCGCCCCTCCGTGCCCCGATCCTATGTGGCAGTGGTGGGAGAAAAACATAGAGATCCGAGACGGGCCATTCCCAGGGCCATACCGAACAGACCTTACACCCATGTCTCGCTGGATTGCGGAATGGGCGCAAGATCCGCGAGTCAAAAAGATCGTCGGCATGGGTGCGGCGCAAACCCTGAAGACCTGCTTCCTCCTTAACCTGTTCAACTGGATTGTTAACGAGGCCGCGGGCACCGTCATGTGGATCATGGCTGACGGGGACAGCATCCGTGAATTTTGGACAAAGCGCCTAGCACCATCAATCGACGGTTGCGCAAAAACCACGGCGCGTTTTATCAGCAGGATCAAGGATCTGATTTGCTTCGACAGTCTAAACTTACTCCTTCGCGGCGCCAACTCTCGGGCAAAGCTCCAATCTGATCCCGTTCGATACCTGATCTGTGATGAGCGCCGGGAATGGAAGCGCGGAGCCATCGACCTGGCCAGGAAGCGGACGCGCACATACAGCGAATCTAAAGAAATTTCGATGGGCACCGCCGGCGAAGTGGGGGACGAATTGCATGGGGATTACAAGGAAGGTTCACAGACGATGCCGCACTTTAATTGCCTGAAATGCGGGCACTCCCAACCGTTCAGATTCGGCAGGGATAAAACGTCAATGTTCCCAGAGCCGCGGGCGCTTGGCGGGATGAGATGGCCACAGCCAGGAGAGCCGGAATACGAAACAGTGCGGCCGGGCGGGCAATGGGACTTCGTCGCGCTCAAAAAGCACGTCACCTTTGAGTGCGAATCCTGCGGAGCGAGGTTTACCAACGATGACAAGTATGAACTGATCCGAACTATGCACCCCCACGACTACAACCCCGCGGCGCCCGCCAGTGTCAAAAGCCTTCATTGGGGCGCGTCGGAATTTATCTGGCCGGATTGCGACTGGGACAAGATCGTGCAGGAGTTTCTTAAAGCAGTCGAAGCCGCCAAGGCCGGCAACCCCGAGCCGTTGCGGGCTTTTGTGACAGAGACGCTAGGCGAGCCATGGAGCGATCAGCTTGGCATTATTGAAGACTTCGGATTCTTGGAGGCCCGCAAGCAGGATTACAAATACGGCGCGGAGTGGGAACCCTGGAGTGAGGAAAAGATCCGATTCATGGCGGCAGATCGCCAAGAGGCGGGCGGCGAGCATTATTGGTACGCGATCCGCGCCTTCGGAATGTTTGGAAAGTCCCGCCTGGTGACTTACGGCCGATGCGAGAACACGGCGCAGCTCGACGCCATACGCGAAGAGTTCAAGGTATCAAAGGAAAACGCTTGCATAGATTCAGGCTGGAAGGCAAGTGAAGTTTACCGCTTTTGCGCTTCGTTGGGATGGAAAGCGTTTAAGGGTGAGCCAGAGCTCGAGTACTTCACGCACATAATCCAATCTTCGAACGGATCCAAAAAGAGCGTTCGAAGAGTTTGGGATAAAACCTACGTCGATCCATTCCTGGGGCAGCGCCAAGGCCAGGCTAAAAAGACATTGCCACTTTTCAGGCACGTAGGCAACGGAACTAAGGACATCTTGGCCGAGTTCCTAACCGGTCTGATCGGTGAGTTCTCTATCCCTGAAACCGTCGGCAGAGACTATCTAAAGCAGGTGTCGGCCGAGAAAAGGAAAGAGCGCGAGGACAGCAAGCACCGCGTCATCAGGGAATGGCACAGAGTATACCGCGACAACCATCTATTCGACTGCGAGTTAATCATACTTGTAGCCGCGATTATCACCAAAACCATCGACCGCGGGGAAGTCGCCAAGGATAACGTTCCATCTTCTACAGATGGGATTAATCGCGACTCAGGACAAACGGGACAAGCTTCGGCTGTTCTTTAAGACCGCACAGGACACCGGCAAGTCACTCAAAGACGTGCTGATGGCCTCGCTTGCCGCTTGTGACGCAGTAGCACCCAACGGAACTTGGCTTAGCTCAACTAGCGAGGCCGGTGGATCGGCTTCATTCTCAGTCCTCCAATCCCTATCACCCGAAAAGGCCCGCCGGCTAGTTGGGGAATTACTCGACCTCTACGATCAGGTAGTCGCCTACCTGCCCACTACTACACCAGCAACAGCGGTCAACGACTTCAACGTTTACACGCAAATGATGGGCATCGGGCCGTTAATGGTGGGGCCGCGACTTCACCGCGTTGGCAGTTTTCAGGCTGACTACACCGGGCTTCGTTACGGTTGCGGGACAAATATTGCATCGCAATGACGCCAATCCGCGCAAAACTTAATGCCGCGTGGAAGTTCGCACGCATGGCGTACAAAAACCCGCTGACAGTTCAGAACCGATACGAGGCCGGTCGCCGCTGGCAATGGGGGGATCGATCTTGGATCTGGTCGTACGTCACAGATGCCAGGTTTGACGCCGACTCCGCAACTCGGGTTGAGATGGTGCGCAAGGCCCGTTTCTTCGAGGCCAATAACGGACTTGTTCAGCGGCTCGCGGACTTGTGGGAACAATACACCGTTGGCGCTAACGGCCTAACAATCCTGCCAGACAGTTCCGACGAAAAATGGAATGACGCCGCGGCGCAATGGTTCGATGAGTGGGCGCTATACCCCGATTTAATCACTCTTCAGAATTGGGCCACAATCCAAAGCCTGATCGCCCGCACTTGGTTTATCGACGGGGAAGTTTTTATTATAAAAACGCGAGGGGAGACACCGCCCTATCGACCTCGCATTCAGTTAGTAGAGGGCCATAGGGTGGGCACCCCTCCAGGCATGGTTAATCTAGAAGGGCGCGGCATTTGTGACGGCGTGGAAATTGACGGCAAGGGCAGGCCGACTTTCTACCATATCCAGACCGGATTCGACGCGCAGAACTTTGATCGCGTCCCCGCCGCTAACGTCATTCACATCTTTGAGCCGCCCAGGATCGGGATGTATCGCGGGCTTACGCATTTCTACGCCGTGATGAACCAACTTCACGACTTAGACGACCTCGAAAAGTTGGAAATGGACGCGGCGAAAGAGGCGGCATCAAGGAAAGCCCGCATCTATACCGAATCCGGAGAGCTTCCCGACGACGAAAACAACGCATGGACCGAGCAGACCAACCAGACGCCTCAGATGAACCCACAGAAGGCGTATTACGAGCAGAAATTCGGAGCCAGCACTACGGTAATGTTCAAGGGCGACAAGTACGAAGAGAATGTAAGCAATCGCCCATCTGTCGCGCAGCAATGGTACTGGAACTATTTAGGTGAAAAGGTTTGCGTGGGCTCCGCTGGCATTCCCCTGATCCTTGTCTACCCCGATAAGGCGCAAGGAACGGTTTACCGAGGAGCCCTCGACATGGCCGCGGTTAATTTCCGGGCAAGATCCGCCATTCTGGCCGCCGCGTTTACCAACGTCCGCAACTATGTCATTGACTCAGGGTCGGCGATTGACACCCGCATAGCTCACAAGCCTAAAGACTGGCAAAACGTAGTAGCGATACCTCCTCGATCTGTAAACGTCGATGTTGGGCGCAATTCTACGGCAATGCTCGCAGAACTAGCCGCCGGGACTCGAAATTTCGCGGGGGTTTACGGGGAGCTTGGTCAGTACTGGAAGCCGCAAATGGCGCAGAAGTTTAAGGAGTTGGAATACGCCAAGAAACTTGCCGGCACTTCAAAATTTGGAACTACAGCCGCGGAAATCACCGACATAGCCGCCGTGCCGCCGCCGCCCACACCGGATGAACTTTTAACCAAAGGGGGATCTAATGCCGCCGCTAAATAAATGGCTCACAATTAAGAACGAAGCAGACTCTCCAGCCGCCGAGATCATGATCTACGGCGACATTGGGGATGATATTTTCGACAAGAGCGGAACCTACGCAACCCAGTTTGGCGAGGCGCTGAAATCCATACCCGATGGCAAGCAAATAACCGCCAGGTTTCATTCACGCGGCGGGGCTATTTGGGACGCATTCCCGATTGCCAACATGATCCAAAATCGCGGCAATATCACCGGCATCATTGACGGCGTTGCGCTATCTGCCGCCGCGATAATCTTCAACGCCTGCGCCAAACGGATCATGCCCAAGCTCGGGATGCAGATGATTCACGAGACTCGGGCACCCGCAAACACGACGGCTAACGGCCACGAGGATCTAGCCGAAACTTTGCGAGCTCACGACGCCGTGCTTGCCGAGTTCCTAGCGAAGCGCAGCGGCAAATCCACAAAAGACGTCGCCGCGATGATGGCCGCAGAAACTTGGATGAACGGCGACCAGGCTAAAGACGCCGGATTCTGCGACGAGGTAATCGAGACCGAACCCATCGAAAACTCCTTCGATCTCTCAAATTTCCGGCGCGTGCCGGGAAACGTAGTCAACAAAACAACCGCGCCCCAACCACCCGTAGGCGCTCAACCGAAAGCAAACCTAATGAAGCGAGAAGAAATGATCGCCCTACTGAAAAACTGGGGCGTTACGGTGCCTGAAAATAGCACCGATGAGCAGATCGTGAACATGCTCAAAGCAGGAAAACCCGTTACAGCACACGCCGCAACACCGCCCGCGCCTGACAATTCGCGTATTGAGGCGATTGAAAAACAGCTCGCCGCCGAGCGC
>Ga0265338_10007446_pt1 | contig 13587 bp, 7 predicted proteins | sample 42126metaG_FD_193579 | JGI IMG/M metagenome (GOLD analysis project Ga0265338, IMG submission 193579) | Rhizosphere microbial communities from Carex aquatilis grown in University of Washington, Seatle, WA, United States - 4-21-26 metaG | ecosystem: Host-associated > Plants > Roots > Rhizosphere >... | reverse complement strand
CTTCCAGACAAGCCGCCAATCGGCTATCCCGCCGCCAAATTCGGTCATGCCCAGCAGGTCAATCCACGCCTGCGTGCTGGGACGGATGACATTTATGACATCGCCGGCTTTCAGACCGGTGGCGTCCTTGAGTTGAAAACTGGTGGCGCCGACCGGAACGTAATTGTCGGCGACCTGCCAGGATTCCTCGGCGTGAGTTGTTTTGTCATTTTTTCCGGTGATGCGAATCAGCGTCCGCCGGTCGAGCCCCGTCGCGACCAGCACCGTTCCGTCCTCGCCCATGCCCTGGCCGCGCAAAACGATGCCGGAAGCGTTGACCGTCAACCCGCCGGAAATTTCGTGCCGGCCTTTCAACAACAATACCGCGCCACGAACGCCGCCGGCATCCGGCGGCAGACTGGCAACGCAATCAATCGCCTTTTGAATCCGCTCGGTTTCGTCGCCCGGAGCCGGCGCCACCACGATCCGCACCGGCACACTGGGAATGGGCCGGTCCCCGCCGGCATAGCCGCAACTGGAAAAATCCGGGACACGATTGCCATGCTCGTCCGCGTCGTAAACCAGACGACCGTCCGCACCGGTTGAAATAATGGGCGATAATTTCGCTGGAGCGGCGCTGGCGACCAGGGCCGTCCCGGCGATGATTGAAATTAGAATTCTCTTCACGGCAGCTTCCCGGTTAGCTTCGTCAATTTTTCCGACCGCGCAATTTCTTTTCCATCGGCCAATACCATCAGACCCTTGCCGTGGCCATAATGGGTGCCGTCCTGGTCCCAAATAAGGGTGAGCGTTCGGCCATGATATTCCACACCATCGAGACAAAACCAGTTCCACACGCCATCCGGCAGCAGCGGCCAAACCTCCACCTGATCGTCCGCCCGCGGACGCAAGCCAATGACACCGGTGATGAGCAGGTCGGCGTAGGTCGAATGATTGTAATAACGGCTGCGGCCATTGGCACCGTTGATCCATTGACCGGTGGTTTCGTCGAGATATTCGCCGATATAAGGTTTGCCGTCGGCATGCTGGCTGTGCACGTAGGTGAGAAACGCGTCATAGTAGTCGCGCGAAGTGACGATGTTTTGTTGATAATCGCGCAACACGTTGGCCAGCGCATCCAGCGTCTGCGATGTGGCAAACGGCCAGACCGCCCCGTCCCATTCGCAATGCCCGTAACCGTGCGAACGAAATTGTGGACTCCGCCGCTCGGCGGTCGTAATGCCATAAGGCGCAAGCAACCCCCGCGGATCGGTCAACTGCGCCCAGGCAATTTCATATCCCTTCCCTGCATCCGGCAACTCAAACATCCACGGGAGAAAGCCGATTTCCTCGCGGACGTTCGCAAGTTTGCCATCATCGCGAAGCGCTTCAAAAAACTTCGCGTCCGCGTTCCACAGTTTTTCCTGGACCAGCGCTTTCAATTGGACGGCTTTCGCGTCGAATTCACCGGCCAGTTTCTGCCGGCCGGCCAGCCGGGCAATGGCGGCCAGGGCACGGGCATTGCCGAACATATAGCTGTTGATCGTCGGCCGCAGATTTTTGTTGGTGCGCGAGCCGCTGATGGACTCCTCCATCGCGTCGCGGACGTCGTATTGCCAGAACAGGCCGTTGGTTGTCAGATGTTCCTGTTCCCACTGCCGGTAGTCGCCGGTCAAATCGTCGAGCAACGCGGCCAGAAAACGATCGTCACCAGTGACGAGATAACGCTGGTAGAGCGCATCATCGAGCCAGCTGCTGTATTTGTGCAGTTGCTGCCGGTTGGCCGGGCTGCGCAGCCAGTAGCGGACATAGTCATCCAGGTTTTTCTGGTCGTGGAGCCAGCGGCCTTCCACCAGCTGATGGCCCAGCGCGCTGCTGACCGGTGCCGGTCGCGTGAGAAATTCGTTGAACACGAAGCCGTCGGGGGTTTGTTCCAGATGTTTCCGGAACGACCACCAGCGAAAGTAATATGTTTCCTCGACTTCGCGGTCCGGACATTCGAAAAATGGAATTTCCCTTTGCAGCCAGTCCCACGAACCGGCATTGGAAACAAAGTTGGTGACGTTTTCGTCTTCCATCGTGTTGAAATGTTCAACGTAGTGGGCGAACACAGCCGGTTTTAAGACCGACAAATCCGCTGCCGGCGACCTTGAAGCCGCCAGCAGGCAGCACGAAAGAACCAGGAGCACGTTCCGGTTCATCGTCTTGACAGGTTTGGATGTTTCCATTCGGCGTCAGAGTTTCAGTTTTTCCAAATCCGTTTTGATTTGCGCCAGGCGGTGTTCAACCAACTCGCGTTCCCCGGCGCGGAAACGATGAAACGGTTCAGCCATGAAATCATCGCAGACGCCGAGGCAGGCGAGCGCGCATTTGATGCCCTTGATGATGGAGGACGAATGACGGCCGATCCGGTAGAGCGAACTGCTGATCCGCAGGACCTGCGCCTGAAGATCCTGTGCCCGGGCAACTTCACCGGCGCGGGCGGCCTCAAACAGCTTCACATAAAGCCTTGGAAAAAGGTTCGCGCCGCCGCTCACGCCGCCGAGTCCGCCGAGCGCGATGGATTCGAGCAGCATTTCTTCCGGACCGATCAGCAGCGTCCAGTCAGGACGGTGTTTGAGCAACCCGGCGGCCTGCTTGAAATAGTCGAGATTTCCCGAACTGTCCTTGAGGCCGACGATGCGCGGGACGTCCAGCGCGTGCCGCACGGTTTCGAGCTCGAAGGAAACTTTTGTCAACGCGGGCATGTTGTAAAGGAACAGCGGCAGCGGCAGCTCCGGCACGAGGTGGTCGAGATACTCCTGCAACTCCGGCTGGGCTTCCGGCAGGTAATACGGCGGTGCGGCCACCACCGCGCTCGCCCCCACATCGGCGGCGTGGCGCGCAACGTTCACCGATTCGACAAACGCCGTGTCGGTGATTCCCACCAGGACCGGCACACGGCGGTTGACCTGGCGGCAGACGCGTTCGACCAGCTCACGGCGCAGGCGATAGCTCAAACTCGGCCCCTCGCCGGTCGTGCCGAGAATGAACAGGCCGCTGACACCGCCATCAAGCAGGCGCTCAACCAGGCGTTCCAGGCCTGCCAGGTCCAATTCATCACGGCCCGACAGCGGCGTGATCATCGGGGGAATGATTCCAGTCAATGGCAGTTTCATTTCATGATTTTTCACAAATTTCAATGCGTGGTTTTACCAATAAAATCAGGCCGGCGCCCAGCAAGGCTACCGCCGCCGACACTCCGAAGGCGACGGAAAACTTGATGCCATGGTCGCGCATCCAGCCCAAAGCCACGGTCGCCCCGGCACCCACGCTGATGCTCACCAGGTTCATGAAACCGTAGCCGGTGGCGCGATGTTCGGGACGGGCGATCTGGCAGAGGATGGGCATGTTGTTGCAATCGAAAAATCCCCAGCCCAGGCCGAATAAAATCATGAAGACAATCGCCGCGCCGAGACTCCAGGCGCAACCGAGGCCGAGCAGCGCCGGCACCAGCAGCAGCACACCGAGCGCGCTCGTAAAGATGCGCCCGCGCGCCGTCCTGCGCATCCACCAGTCCGCGACCACGCCGCCCAGCAGCACGCCAACGAATGATGCAATTTGAATGTAGCCCGTGGCAGACAGTCCCGCCGGGCCTTCCTTGAGGTTGAACGTGTCCGCGAGATACGTCGGCAGCCAGTTTTTTGTCACCCAGCCCGCGATGGCAGGCAAGGTAAAATAAATCACGAGAATCCAAAACGCCGGTTGCGACCAGAGTGCGCGAAAGGTTTCTGCCATGGTCACACTTTTTTTTGCACGGTCTTCAGAAGTGGAGGTGGCGGCATCCCGCAAGGCGAGCATCAGCACGATGGCATAAAGAACACCTGCCAACCCGAACCAGGCAAAGCAGTTCCGCCACGAACTCGTTTGCGCGATGTAACCGCCGACCCCGCCAAGCGCAAGACCGGCGTAAATGCCGCTTTGGTGGATGCCGGTCGCCCGCGCCCGGGTGCCGCCGGTGTGAAAGTCCGCGATGAGTGCCAGCGCCGCTGGAATGTAGAACGCCTCGCTGATGCCCATCAGCGCGCGGAAGCAAAGCATTTGTGAGTAGGTCTGCGCGTGGCCGGTGAGCCACGTCACCGCCGACCAGACGAACAGGCTGCCGATGACCGTCCAGCGGCGGTTGAATTTATCGGCGATGAATCCGCCGACCGGGCTCAGGCAGGCATAGACCCACATGAACACAGCCATGAGCGTGCCGAAATCCTGGTCGTTGGCAATGCTCGGAATGTCCGCGCGGATGGAGGAGCGGATGGTGGAAACCATCTGCCGATCAAGATAATTCAACATGACCACCGGCCACAACAACGCCACCACACCCCAGGCATAAGGTGAAATTTTTTGAACGTCACACTTCACGGCGCCTTGATGGCTGGCGTTCGTTTCATCTTTGAAACGTGCCGGCAGCCAGAGTGTTCACGTTGCTCCGGGAATTATTCCAGTCAATTTTCTTTGTCGGGTCGAGCCCGTCCAGAAATTTGTCAATAACCGTGTAACCGTCGCCCTGCAAATCTTTTTGCGCGAGCGCAACGTCGTTCGTATCCAGGCCGTATTTTTGCTTCCACCACAACGGAATCCCGTCCGCGCCGACATCCTTGAACGGTTGGCCCTTGTATTCGGGATAACCGCCCACCTGCGAAATATCGGTGATGATGCCGTTGCCGCCCGTGCCAATATTGTTCTTGGCCAGGCCCTTCATCGGCTCCGGGGTAAACTCCTTGCCCATTCCCCAGGTGATTCCGGTTTTCGTCTGGCGAACGGCGCGCTCATCCACGGAATCGCGTTTGGGCAGGGTCGCGCCGGCCGCTGCCAAAACCGATTCGTAAGCTTCCGACGCCGTTTGTATCGTCACCGGCGCCATCGGGAATGGTTTGTCCACGCGGACCTGCGGGATAATCTGCTTGAGCTCGTCAGGATCAGAAATCAATCCCTTGGCCAAATCACCGCTGGCATCCGCATCCGGAGCCTTGTTGAACTGAACTCCACCGTCCCAATTGTCCGCCGTCACCCGGGCATTGCCATCAACGATGTTGCCAGCCACATATGCTTTGCCCCAACGGCTGACATGCTCGGCTTTGGTCCAGCTTGCAGCCGGTTCCACAATCCGGTAGCGCACCGGATTGTCGAGCGTTGCGGGGCCGGGTTTGTAGTAGTTGTTGATGAAGTTGAGCTGGCTGTTCTTGTCGCCGCCATCCACCGAGCGATGGCGCCAGTTGAACAGCACGTTGTTGACGAAATTGAAATCATAAGTCATGGCGATGCTCGGGTTGCGGCCGGTATTGCAGGCAAAGAGATTATGATGAAAGCTCGAGTTGCGTCCGCCCCAGTCGCCGCCGAAAGCATGATTATAAGTGTTCAGCGCCTCGGTGATGATGCACCACTGAATGGTGTCATTGACGCAGGGCAGCTTGAGGGTGGGACCGCCGTTCGTCGGCTGATACATGTGGCGGTAGGTATCCAAGGTCTGGTCATTGCCCCAACTCGCCGAGCAGTGGTCCACGATGATATTGCCCACCGGGCTGCCGGCGAGGCCGCTTTGCCGGTCGAAGATATCAGTGTTGCCGCGCCGGAACCGCACGTAGCGGATGACGACGTCGTGCGTATCGTCCATGACGCTCTGGCCGGCAATGCAGATGCCGTCGCCCGGCGCAGTCTGGCCGGCGATGGTAATATAGGGCGCCTCAATAAAAATGGGCAGCTTGAGGTGGATGATGCCGGCGACGTTGAAGACAATGATGCGCGGTCCCGCCGCCTCACATCCTTCCCGCAGCGTGCCTGGACCACTGTCATCGAGATTGGTCACGACGTAAATTTTCCCGCCACGTCCGCCAAAACTGAACTTCCCGCCGCCTTCTGCTCCCGGAAACGCCGGAACGCTGGCCTGCGGCAGATCACCTGGTTTCGAAGCCCAAGGAATGAAAGGCTTGCCCTTCTTTGCCCATTCCGCCAGGGCCGGCTGGACGTTGCTCACCACTTCCTGTTGGTGTTGCACGAACGCTTTGGCTTGAAGCCGGGCCGCCTCGGTGGGCTGTGGCCAGCTTTCGCGGGCCTGACCGGGCCGGGATAAAGTCAAAATCGCCAGAAAGGCGGCCGCCGCAATGATGGTTGTAAGTTTCATGTGGTCTTAGTTTTTCGCCGCCAGTGAATACTCACCCACCAGCCAGTTCAGATATTTCTCCAGATTCGTGTAGCCGTCGCCGTTGGAATCCTTGCTGGCATCGGATGCATCATTGGGATTCAAGCCATGCGCCTTTTCCCAATCATCGGGAATGCCGTCGTGGTCGGTGTCCAATGGCACATTGTAGGTCTTGTAATCCGGCCACGGAAAATTCGGTGAGCCGAGCGCAGATTTGTCGTCCGTGGGTTCATCAATGATGCCGGGATAATTCGGACTGGGGCGGTCGCCGTAGGTTGGCCCCTTGGTGCCGGTGAACTCCGCCGTGCCGTTGCGAACATCCGCAATGATGTGCCGGTCAACCACGTCCTGCTTTGGGAAATTCGCACCCACATTGGCGAGCACATTGGTGAACGCCCCACGGGCGGATTGCGTGGTGACGTAAGACGGGAATAGAGGGCTATCTACGCGCACCTGTCGCTCAACTGTCGGCCCGTTTTGAAACGCCTTCCAATTGTCGTTCTCGTAGTCGAAACCCGCCATCACGTTTCCGACCATGTAATAGCTTTCCGCTCCCCACGCCGGATTGATCGGATCCAGTTTCAAGAGCCATTTTACGAAGGGATTTTTCGGATACGGCTGGTAATAATTGTTAACATAGTTCAGCGCCTTCACGCCGCCGTCGGTCGTGCGCGCCGTCCAGTTGTAAACAACGTTGTTGCGAATGTCCAGATAGCCGGCGTATTTTGCACCCTGCGTCAACCCCCCGGCCAGGCTCCAGTTCCGGTCCGTACAATCCGCAAGCAGGTTGTGATGGTAACTGCCGATGTCGCCGCTGATGGAACCGGCAAAGGCGTGCGTCTCCAGCTTGGTCCGGTCACTGGCGCGATAATGCGGCCCGTGATGCAGCGCCTCGGCGACGATGTTGCGCTGAAAGGTGATGTTTTTTGCGCCCCGCGAGCTGGTGCCTTCATCCGAACTCCAACTGATGGAGCAATGATCCATTATGCAATTATCGCAATAGCCCATGCCCGCGCCATCCATCGCTCGTTTCGCAGCATCGCCGACGCGGAAACGCATATAACGGATGATGACATCGTGTGTGCCGTAAGCCCCCGCGCCATAATCCGCCAGACAAATGCCGTCGCCCGGCGCCGTTTGGCCCGCGATGGTGCAATATGGTTTCGTAACCGCACACGGACGCTTAAGGTGGATGATTCCGGAAACCCGAAAAATGATGGTGCGCGGACCATCCGCCTCCACCGCCGCCCGGAAACTTCCGGGAACGACGGTTTCGTCTTTTGATGAGTCGTAATCTTCCAAATTGGTGACTTCAATGACGCGGCCGCCGCGGCCACCCCGGGCAAATCGCCCGTAGCCTTCCGCCGTTGGAAACGCCAGTGAACAGGTGCGAAAACGCCACACTTCGCCTTTGACCGGCGCAGCGTTCGTTCCGTTAATTTCGTCCACGCGCCAGAAATATGTTTTCATCTGGTCCAACGGCGGCAACGTATAGCCTGCCGATGCCAGGACGCCCTTGAATTCCGGCGATGAGGGCGTGGCGCCAGCCACGGCACTTGCATCAGAACCGAAATAGAACTGGTGTGAGGCCGCGATTGCGGGCGGAGTCCAGCTCAATGCCGATCCGTTTGGCCAATGTTCGTCATCATTGGCTGGCGACGGCTTGATGGCTTTCTGGCGCGGGTTGACCGTGTCAATTTCAAAACCATTGATGATCAGGCTGCGATTCGCACCCGATTTCTCCGGGCGGAAATGGACGACCACATCCTTGCCAGCGACAGCAACCACTTCCAAAAAAGTGGAGGCGACTTCATAATCGTTGGTCGCACGTTGCGTCGGCGCAAAACCCCCTATCGGCGGCGCATCATCCACCGAGACGTCAAATTTCGCCGGAGCCAAATCGCGCACTTCATTATGGTAGGTGACAATGCTGTGTGTGCCGGGCGTCAATCCGCCGACAATCATGTCAATGCCGTCATCTCCCGCAGATTGCTTGACGGTAATGCCATCACAAGCCATGTGCGCATCGTAATCCAGCAGCCCTTTGAACAAAACCGGTTCCAGGACGCCGGCCGGCGCGGCGCGGAAGGTCACGGTGACATTGCCGAATGTTTTCGCCCCGGACCTGCCCTCGTGCCAGGCCCAGTTCTCCCAATGCGGAGTGAGGATGTCGGTCCGCTTGTCCGGCGGATTTAGATCCACTTTGAGTTCCTCCGCGGAAAGCGGAACGGTCAGCGCCACGCCGGCACAAACGCACAACGCCAGAAAGTTGAAACAACGGTTCATTGATAAAATGTTCAAGCCTCAATAGACGACGACGGACCCGCCGGGGTTATACCCAATCATCCATTTTGTGTCCTGCACCGACAGCTTGACAAAAAGCCGGGGTCAAGCTTCCGCTTAACCCCGGCCTTGCAATCAAACCGAAGGCAATTGCCTTACATCCCTTACGGGAACGACAACCGGTAGAATATCGCCGTGTTGGTCGTCACGTTATTGGTGATGGTCAGGCTGGTATTCGTCCAGGAACCGGGAACACCAGCCCAGTTGTTGCTCAGACCAACGGACAACGGATTATTCTGAGTCTCCAGCCTCCAACCGTAATAGGCCGAAGGCCATGAGAACTGAGCCACCACGTTCGTGCCGCCGACGGTGGTAATTCCGCTGGTAAAGGTCGGCGACAATGTGGCGGGGTTCACGACCCCAATGATGCCGTTGGGGCCGCTGTTGGTCCGAGCCCAAAGATACCGCAGATCCCAAGCGAGTCCCGGCCCGGGCGTCTCCGGAACAATCACCGGATAGTTATTGGTAGATGAGCCGGTGCCGCCATAAATGTTGTTGCCCATTTTCGGCGGCTGGCCAAACAGCCGGAAATACTCGCCCGCGGCTAACGGCGTGAGGGTCACATTGCTGATGACCAACGTACAGCCACTCTGGTTCTGCGCGCTTTGACTGGCTCCAAATGATTGTGCATAATCCAGCAATACGGTGTTTGTTGGCGTTAACGGATTTACCTTGAATATCGTGGTGGAACCAAGCTGACAGGACACTGACCCCGGGAAGGTTGCATTTCCCGCGCTTGCGACCACGGTGGCTCCAATGCCATCACCACCAGGTATGAACAAGGCGTTGGTTGCAAATGTCATTCCACTCACGGTGAAATTGGCGCTTGGGTAAAATGAAACGCCCATGTCCTTCACCGTGCCGCTCACGGACAAATTGTTCGCATCAACATTACCGAACTGGCCGGCGTTGATCAACGTGGCGTTGGTGGCAATGGTGCCCGTAATAAAGTCGTCCACGATACCGTTCACCGTGTTGTACATGAACGAGCCGGATTCAAGGGTCAGTGTCCCCTCGAAATCAACATTGGGCGAATCGTTCGTCACAATACCGCCATTCAGGATATCCAATGGACCGGCGATGGTGCTGCTGTTACGGAAGGTGGCTGTTCCCGCAACACCGACGCTGCCGCTGATGGTTCCAGCAAAAGACATCGTGGTGCCCGAAGCCGTATTCACACCGCTGATGGCTCCAGAGGTATTGGTGCAGAGCAACAAACCTTGGTTGAGCAGAACGGGAATCTGAATCGGCGCTTCAATTTGCAGGGTCGCCGTGCCTTGTTTGTTCAGACTTCCACTGCCACCCACCGACCCACCCCCGGCATTGCTAAACAAGAAGTTAAGGGTGTTATTGGTCACGTTCACAGCACTGGGCAGCAGACCGCCGGACAGGGTGATGGTGGAACCCGAGAGGTCATCAAAACTCACATTGTCGCCATTGAGGAAATTGGTCAGGTTGCTGGGATGATCCAGATCCTCCCAGTTGTTGTGGCTGGTATCCCATACTCCGTTGCCACCGCGCCAGACCAGGTTCTTGGGCGGATTGGTCGAGATAATAATATCAATGCCGGCGTTGAAGCCCGAGGGGAAACTGACTGCCGGCACCAAGGAACCGGAGCCGACGAATCCTGCCGGCATGCGCGCGCCGAACGAAGGTGTGCCGTTCAAGTAGGCCATGAGATGCACCGTGGCCGGGTAGCTGGAAATGTTCTTAATCCCTCCAATGTAGATCGTATTACCCACGCTGGTCGTGGTAAGATTGGTCGCATACACGTAAGGAGCGGAGAGCGAGCCGTCAATAAAGAGCTCGTTGGTGCAATGTCCACCAAAGCTCAATGTCCCCACGGCTCCACCCAGAACGGAAGACCCAAGGTTATTGGAGACCACCAAGGTCGCACCGCTGGTCAGGGCAATCGAATTCCCGCTGGAGGCCTTGGTGACACCGCCGATATCAATATTGCTGCACGTCACCGTGCCGCCGGGCCCAATGGAAAGGGTTCCTTTTGTCGAGGCCGGGGTGGAGATGTCCCCTATCGAAGCGGTTGTGTATCCGAGCGACAACATGCCGTTCACCTTCAACGTTGCCGTATTGCTCACGGTCATTGACGCATTACAATTGGAGGCATTAGTCTGATTGCCTTGCGACTGGTAGGCAAGTATGGCTGTATTCGCATCAATGATGCCGTTGGCGAGAACAAAAGCTGATTGTGACACACCTTTGCCGGAAGAAGTCACATTTAACCGGTCCATGGACAGGTAAAGCCGGTCCACCTGCATATCCACGTAACCTTTGCTGAAGTCCACGGCGGGACTGCATTTGGTGTTGTCTCCGGTAACGTTGGTGTTGACGTTAAATCCGGCGGCATCCGCCGTGGCAAAAATCGTCATGCGTCCGCCATTGGTATTGCGGAATAGTGCGTAAGAGTTGGTGTTCAGAAAACTCAACGCGCCACCCAGCGAGCCATATCCGGCAACACAGATGCTATCCAGATAAAACACATTGCTGAGGCCCATGTTCACAACGTGATCTGCCGCCGAACTCCCGCCGCCGGCGTAGTTGTGGCCGAGGATCATGGCATAAGTACGATTGCCTGCGTTGTTGTAATTGTAAGGGTCCACGTACCAAGCCCGAACATAGTTGGTCAATCCCATGCTCCAAAATGTCGTGTTGACCCGATTCGGTATGCCTATGCCGAATGTGGTGGAGTTGAAAGCATAATTATTTGTTACAAAATCCGTGTAGAAGTTCGGATACGCCTGGATTTCCCCAATATTCACGCGATTGACATCAAGATGCACGTTGCCCAGCCGGGACATGTCCAGCCCACTTGCCCCCTGGCCGTCAGCCAAAATGGAGAAATTGGCGCCTAAATTGGTCTCGATGAAGGTCCCGTTGGTGCCGCCAATCACCACGCTCATTTTAGTGCCACCCGCAGCCCCTCTACAAGTATAGTCACTCAGCATGCTGAAACCGTTGCTGCCGTTGATGGCCAAGGTGACGCCGGTGTTGAGCATCATGACATGCGCGTAATTCGTGCTGTTGGTCTGGGAGTAGCGCAGTGACGCGAGCGTGGCGCTTACGTCCATGATGCAGTTCGTGAGCAGACCGTTCGTGCTGACGCCGACCGGGATGGTGAATGTAGTATTGCTCTGCGCACCCAAGTCGCTAAAGATAACCGTGTCATTTGGCCCCGGCACACCCCCGCCCAACCAGTTTCCCGCAGAACCCCAATTTTGAGGCCCGTTGAGGGCGGCATTACCCAGTCCATTCCAGATTTTTCCGACATCCAAAGGCAGCAGGAAAATTGCATCCGGCAGCCCCGCGCCGGTTGCGGTAAGAACCAAGTTGGTAGAGCCACTTACCTGACTGCCGTCGAATGTCAACGCCACAATCAAATTGGTGTTCGAACCAGTGCTGTTGGTGTTCATATGAATCGGAATAGTGGTGACCACAGTGGTCAGGTCGGCAGCCACCAGCGACGCCGTGCAACCCGCTGGCGCGCCAGAAACGCCCACATTCAGGTTGGCGATCACCCAGTTGGTTCCCGTGATATCGCTTCCCGAAGCGCCATTAGTGGGGGTCCGAAACGTGTTGGTCATTTCGTAGATTGTGCCAACGAAACCGGACGGCACCTCAACACGAACTTGCCACGGTTTGATGACGATGTTGTTTTGAAACTGCGCCGACGCCGGCAGCGCCAGCAGGCCGGCAACGAAGGCCAGTACGACCAGAACCGATTTGGCCAGGGTGTGCCAATGTGATGTTTGCACACGCTGATTGTGCCAGATGGAACGATTGGGGATTGGGTTGGGTTTATTCATAACTTACTGGCTCAGGCAGGGCTGAGGTTGGGTTGAGGGTTCGGGTATTGGATATAGATAAAAAATCTGTTCAGCTTGTCATTGGAAAGGCTCCTCGTCATCCAAGGTGTCGTAGTCCGGGTCAGATTTGACTTTATAATGGCCGCTTGCAAAATTAGCAGAGCCATTGTAATTATTCGGGAATAAGTAAGCTTGTTGTGGTACGACCGGCAAGAGCGAAGTAAGCGCAAACTTGGTGCCGCTGCGTTGTTGAAACCGGACGATTTTGGAATGACCGTCGGCAAAGGAGACACTGTATCCACCATCGTGGTAATTGGCCGGCATGTTTCGGAAATAAACCGTTCCACCTGAGCTGCTTTGTCCCGGATTCAGGTGAAAAACTCCGTCGTCAATACTGTCACCATGTTCATCCAGAAACGTAAATACGTTCGCCGGGCCCGGCTTTCTCAGGTCGGTTTGCTTCAGGGCGCCACTGGAACCGTTGTTGAATTTAAAAACCCGGCCATGGTCATCTAGCCCATCATCGGTGGGGTTTCCGCCCAGATCCGCACTCAAAGACATGCTCCGCACCCGCTCTCCGTTTCCCGCCTGACCGGTATCGGCAGGGCATTTGTACACGCGGGGGTTTTTAATAAACGTGGCCAGCAAAGCCTGACTTGGATCTACCAGCGCATTCAAGTTGGTGTTGGCATCCGAATTAGCCCAGTCCATGGTGGGAGAATTGGGCACCCAGTTGCCGCCGGTGCCGTTGGGAACAAGCTGGTCATTATAGTCGCCACTGTACATCGTCCACGCCAGGCAAATCTGCTTCGTATTGAGCATGCAAGCGATGCCTTGCGCTCTGATTTTTGCCTTGGACAGCGCCGGCAGCAGGAGGGACGCCAGGATGGCAATGATTGCAATCACCACCAACAATTCAATCAAGGTAAAAGCTCCGGCTTGGGATGACTTTCTGATTCTCACGCCTCGGGCAGCATCTCCGCGACACCACAGCAAAGGCAAACAACCGGTCATGGGCTTGCACATAGTTTCGGTAATTGGAATTAACAATATCTGTTTAGCACACCGGCCAATAGTGCGTAATGTAAAAACTAACAAATCATTTGTGATTAATGACAAGAGGCCGGTGGTTCATACTCACAACATACCAACGAACGGGCAAAAAAGCAAGGGTTGTTTGCAGGAACCGGGCGGCACGGCACCGTCAACCTGCAACCTCCCAACCGATCGGAAGGCTTCCAGTATCCGTGCAAAGCAGTTCACTTAGGC
>Ga0265338_10007445_pt1 | contig 13587 bp, 10 predicted proteins | sample 42126metaG_FD_193579 | JGI IMG/M metagenome (GOLD analysis project Ga0265338, IMG submission 193579) | Rhizosphere microbial communities from Carex aquatilis grown in University of Washington, Seatle, WA, United States - 4-21-26 metaG | ecosystem: Host-associated > Plants > Roots > Rhizosphere... | reverse complement strand
ACCGCTTTGTCGAGGTTGGCGCGGATTTCGCTCTCCGCCTTGCGGAGCGCGTTGGGAAGCAGATCTTCGAGGATAGTACGGTAGCCTCCTAGGGCAGCAGCATGGGCAATACCGCGTCCCATGATGCCCGCCCCGATGACGGCTACGGTTTGAATCTCTGCCACTATTTCGCTACCTTGTCGAGTTGTTTGTCGAGCTGCTTGAGAACGCTTTCGAGGCTTGGATCAGATTTGCGGATGTATTCGGCGAGACGGGCACGCTCTTCGTCGGTCATGGTGGGGAGAGATGCATTGATGCGGCGTAGTGTCGCCGCGATGTCGTCGATGTAATTCATCAGACGAATGAGTTCTCCAGTAGCAGACATGATGGCTCCTGTTGCCTGCGATGAACGCCTCCCGCACTTCTCGAGAGTCGCTGTGCACAAGCCAACATCACTATTTTCAATGCAGGGGAGCATTTAGTAAAGGCGGGGACGAGTGCGGAACTAATCTCCAGACCGCGAGAAATATCCCGTGCGCGAGCGAACCGCCACGCCCGGCTGCTTCGGGCGGATCACAATCTTGCGAAACGTGTCATCCTTGACCGCGTTGGTGGGATAGTAGGCCACCTCATAGTCGGATACGCCATTTGCAGGGGGGATAGTTCCCAAAATGCCTCAAAAGCCGGAAGATATAACGCATGCTGCGCGACAAAAGCCTAATTCCGCTCTCCCGGGAACATCAGCACGCCCTGGCGCTGTGCGTGCAGATCGATCGCGCACTCCCAGCGGCCGCGTTGGATCTTACGCGGTGGCAGATCGAGATCAATGATGCCTACCAGAAGGAAATCAGTTTTCATTTCGCGGCAGAAGAAGAAGTGCTGTTCCCGCTCGCGCGGCGATTTGGGAAACTCACCGAGCTCGTGAGTGACCTGCTCGAAGAGCATGGAAAGCTGCGCGAGTACTTTGCTCAAGCGAAAAGTGGAACGATGGACCGCGATCGTCTTGCAGACTTCACCACGATGCTCTCGACACACATACGAAAAGAGGAGCGGCAGTTGTTTGAAGAGCTTCAGAAGTTGATGTCGGGACAGGAACTAGCGGCACTCGGCAACGCGTTAGTACAACAGGAACACGGGACCGCATCATGCCGTCTCAGAGAAAATACTTAAAAACCTCCATAAGGATTTCTGATTCCCCTGCTTCGTCTCCTATTCCTTCGGATTTGCCGCGTAGCGGCGCAGCAGTGTGATCGAAAACACCAGAATCAGAATCAGCAGTCCCAGAAGCCCCAGTTCCAGCATGGCGGCGTGAAAGACGCTGAAATCCTCCGCCGACCAGGAACTGCCTTTGGTGATGGTGGAGACTTCAAGTGTGATGACCAGAATTCGCCGGATCGATGCGATGAGACCGACAACCAGAAACGGCTCCGTCACCAGGACGTGCGACCGGATGGAAATGCTCACCGTGTGCAGGATTTCGACGAGCATCAGGACAATCAGTAGATGATCGAGCACCTGAAACGTTTGCGAGGCGATCGTCCAGCGATGGATGCCTTCCCAGAGCGAGTAGGCACCGTCGCCCAGTGCGGCCAGCGCGGTGACCGTCAGGAGGAGCGCAAGAATTCCGTAGATGCCAACTTCCGCTTTGCGTGCGTAGTCATCGAAGTGGTAGCGATACTTTTCCTCGGCCATGGCGCAACATAGTATCAACGCCGCGATATCGCGACAAACGAAAATAGGCCAATTGGTTCTGGAGGGTCAGATTGACCGAGCGATCAGGCAGCCCAGTCTTCATCGGCCGCACTTATGGGAAGCGGGAGACGATCGGAGACCTCGGCAAGCGCGGACAACTTGCCTGCTATCTCTGGAACCAAGAGGTCGGCACTAAAGCGCCAGCGCCAGTTGCCTTCCTCCAGGCTGGGAACATTCATTCGCGCCTCGCTGCCGAGCCCAAGAACGTCCTGTAACGGAACGATGCAGAGGCTGGCAACCGAACCAAAGGCGGCTCGAATCATGCCCCAGTGGATCCCGTCGTCACACCGGCCCAGGTACGCTTCGACGTGTCGCCGCTCCTGCTCATTGGCTGCTGACGCCCACCAGCCACGCAAAGTATCGTTGTCGTGCGTGCCGGTGTAGACGACCTTCTCACTGGTAAACGTGTGCGGCAGATGAATGTGGGCTCCGGTGTCCCCGAAACCAAACTGGAGCACGGCCATGCCGGGGATCTTCAGACGATCGCGCATCTCGTGCACGTCGGGAGTGATGTAGCCGAGGTCCTCTGCAAAGAACGGTAGTCCTCCGAGGGCTTCCCGCACCTTCACAAAAAGATCGTCCTTCGGTCCATCCACCCAGTGGCCGTTGATGGCCGTCGGCTCGTGAGCAGGAATCTCCCAGAACTGGGAAAAGCCACGGAAATGATCGAGCCGGATGTAATCGAAGGAGCGAGTGGCCCAACGCAGGCGGTCAATCCACCAGGCGTAGCCTCTCTCCTTCATCACGTCCCAACGATAGAGGGGATGCCCCCAGCGCTGGCCCTCCTTGCTGAAGAAGTCAGGAGGGACGCCCGCGACGACCTCCGGCTCCAGTTCAGGGGTCAGACGAAATAGCTCTGGGTGCGTCCAGACGTCGGCGCTGTCGAAATTCACGAAGATGGCAATGTCTCCAGCAACACGGATGGAGCGCTTCGCGCAATAGGAACGCAGCGCTTGCCATTGTTCAAAGAAGAAGAACTGAACGGTGCTGCGAATGTCGAGCTCATCACGCAACTCGGTGCGCGCCTTCTCCAGGGCTGCGGGATCCCGATGAGCCAGCTCGCGGGGCCAGTGATTCCAGCTCTCAAGCTCGTAACGGGCGCGCAAGGCGTCAAAGAGGGCAAAGTCGTCGAGCCACCACTGGTTGTCCCGCCTGAAGGCCTTATAGCGGGCTCGCGCTCCGACCGGTGAGGTGCGAAGGAAATTCTTCGCGGCCTCGAAGAGCAGCGGCAACTTCTGGTGGAAGACCTGTGAATAATTGACGGGTGCAGCGGCGGAGGGTAGGGCATCGATCTGGGTGCGGTTAATCCAGCCGCGATCGGCCAGCCGCTCCAAGCTGATCAACAAGGGATTGCCGGCAAAGGCAGAGGTCGAAGAGTACGGCGAGTCGCCTAACCCGAGCGGCCCCAGTGGCAGGACCTGCCATACACCTTGGCGCGCAGACGCAAGGAAATCTGCGAACGCATACGCCGACGGACCAAAATCGCCGACTCCGCCGCGGGAGGGCAGCGACGTTGGGTGGAGCAAAATTCCGCTGGCGCGTGCAAAGGGCATCAGAAAAACAGCTCTCAGCTCTCGGTATTCAGCCCCAGACTTAAGACAACCGGCTGAGAGCTAAAAGCCGAGAACTGAGAGCTGTTTTGAAACCAGAAATCTTGATCTGCCGGGCTAGGAGCCTTCTTCCGCGCCCTGGTGCGTCAGATTCTTCATTTCCTGCTGGTTGACCTTGATGCGGTTGGACTTTTCCATGTCCTTACGCAGGTTGGAAACAAACAACTGGAACAACTCGTTCTGTTTGGCCTCAAGTAACGATTGCCGGATCTCGTCTTTCTTCGCCGCGAATTCCTGATCACTCGGCGCCTGCTTGTCGAGAACCTGCGCCACCACGCCGCTGCTGCCGGCGGTGATCGGGCCGCTGATTTCGCCAGGCTTGAGAGAAAAGATAACGCCGGCCGGGCCTGACATGGACCCGATATCGGGCACTTGCCCGTCGGGTGCAACCATGTCGCTGCTCTTGACCGTTGCGCCCAGCTCTTTCGCAACTTTCTTCAAGTCATGCGCCGCTTTGGCGCGGTCGGCAAGTTCCTGCGTCTTTTGTTGGAGCAGGAAGCTGGCACGCTGGTTCTTGAACTCGGTCTCAACGCGCGGCCGAATTTCTTCAAATGTCGGGGTCGCCGGAGGACGTACCGCCAGAAGTTGGAAAACTACATAGCCTTGCGGAACCTGCGTGACATCGGGGGGCGCTTTATCGGCCTCATTGAAGACAGCATCCATGAATAAGGGACTGGCACCCAGACCAGGCAGAGAGTCCCCATGACTGATGAAGTCAGTGGTTACTACCTGCTGTCCCTTGGCTGCGGCAGCCTTGTCAAACCCGTCGGTGCGCGCGGCACTCAATAGATTGTTCGCGGCCGCTTCCGTGGCGCGCGAGACCTTCTGCTGCTTTACTTTTTCCTGGATCTCGCCCTTCACCTCCGCGAGCAACTTCAGGTGAGCATCCTGCTTGTCTTCCAGATTGATGATGTGGAAGCCGTAACTACTCTTGATCAAATCGCTGGTCTGACCTTTTCCGAGAGAGAAGGCGGCTTTTTCAAACTCCGGCACGGTACGTCCGCGGCCGATCCAGCCCAATTCTCCGCCGGCCTTGGCGCTGCCCGGGTCGTCCGAATACTTCTCGGCCAGTTTCGCAAAGTCCCCGCCAGCCTTGAGTTCTTTCAGGACGCCTTCTGCCTTCGCACGCGCATCCGCGACGGCCTTTTCATCTTCCTTCTGGCCAGGAGCCGGCAGCGGAGTCTTAATCAGAATGTGCCGCACTTTGACCTGCTCCGGCACGCGATATTCGTCGCGGTGCTGGTCATAGTAGGCCTGGAGATCCTGATCGGTGACCGGAGTGGCGGCTGCAACCTTGGCGGAATCCACGACGACGTACTTGATCTGCCGCTTTTCCGGAATCGAGTTGTTGTATGTCGCCTTGTTGCGTTCGTAAAACGCCTTGAGCTCTTCGTCTGTCGGGTGAAGACCCTTAAGAATGTCCGCTTGCGTAATCAGCGCGTAGTCGAATTTCACTTTCGTGTTGCGCCGTTGGAACTCGTCGCGAACATCACCGTCGGAAACGAACGCGCTATCCGAAACCAAAGCCTGCAGCTTGCGGATGAGAATGTAGTCTTTCTCGAGACCTTCGAATTGCTGAACGCTCATCCCATAGCGCTGGACGAAGTTTTCGTATTCCTCTTGGCCGATGAACTTGCCGTCAGGAAAGAAAGTGGGAGCCATCGGACCGTGCTGCAAGTCGTCGCGCAGTTCCTCATCGCTGACCCGCAAGCCCAAACGCCGCGCCTCGGCTACGAGGGCCTTCTCGTTGATCAGTTCCTGGGCCGCCTGGGCTGTGAAATAGGGCATCAGCATCGCCGCCTGAGCGCCACCGCGCGGAAACTGTTGCTGGATCTTGTTGCGCGCCTCGCGTTGGACGTCGAGCACGGTCACTTTTTCATCGCCGACAGTGGCGAGAACACCCGCCGTCGGACCACCCAGACCCATGTCGGAACCGAAACCAGGGATAAGAGTGATCACCATGCTGCCGCAGAAGATGACCAGCAGGCCGCCGAGCACGATCTTAAGGGTAGGCCCGGCGTTTTGAAGAGTTCGAATCATAGTTAAATTGCTCCGTCAGATTAGTCCACGCTGGAAGCTGGAATCCATGATTATAAACTAGGCATCGCGAACAGACGCCCAGCGGCCCGATTGATTTCGCCGCATCTGAGGCGCCATGCCTTCGTCTTACAAAAATGGCGTATTGAATCGAATTAATAAAAGTGTTATCAACGTAGGCGTCAAATCGAAGCGGAGGCGTTGTCTCGCTGCCGCTGATTCATTGAGGACTATTTCATGAGGATTTTCAGGCTCTTGTTAGCGGTGTTGCTCGTTTCGGTAGTAGCCGCGCAGACCAGCAAGTTCGCACCGGCACCCCTGAAATTGCGGGAGGGCTGGGCACTGCAATCCTCGGCCAAGGTGACGGGAACGGGTGAAGCGATATCGAGCCCCTCGTATCGGCCCACCGACTGGATGCCTGCCGAAGTACCAACAACGGTCGTGGCGGCGCAAATCAAGAAAGGCCGGCTGCCGGATCCATTCTTCGGCATGAATCTGCGGCAATACCCTGGCGTGAGCTATCCCATCGGCTTTAACTTCTCCAATGTCCCCATGCCGGCGGACAGTCCCTACGCCGTTTCCTGGTGGTACCGCAAGGAATTCACTTTGCCGCGCGAGTATGCGGGTAAGACGGTGTGGCTCAACTTTCGTGCCATCAACTACCGAGCCAACATCTTTCTGAACGGAAAACAGATTGCGGACTCGCACGACGTTGCGGGCGCATGGCGCACTTATGAATTCAACGTCACAGCCTCGATGAAGCCGGGACCAAACGTGTTGGCCCTGCAAGTATGGGCGCCGACTGAGAACAATCTCGCGATCACCTTCGTGGACTGGAATCCCTCGCCGCCCGATAAAAACATGGGCCTGTTTCGCGAGGTTTATCTGACCACGAGCGGACCGGTCGCGCTGCGCCATCCAGCCGTGGTATCGAAGGTGGACTCTCCAGCGAACGACGCCGCGCATTTAACCGTGACGGCGCAGGTCAAAAATGCCAGTGATCATGCGGTGAAAGGCGCGCTCAAAGGAAAAATCGAAAACATCGATTTCTCCCAAACTGTAGAACTAGCCGCAGGCGAGACGAAGGATGTCACGTTCCTCCCGGATCAGTACCCGCAGTTAAATCTCAGCCACCCGCGCCTGTGGTGGCCGGCGCAGATGGGGACTCCAAATCTTTATTCCGCTGATCTGACGTTCGACATCGACGGCAAGCCCTCGGACTCTGCGCACACGAACTTCGGCATCCGCGAGATCACGTCCGAGGTTTCTGAAAATGCGCCGAACCGCTTTAAGCGTCTCTTCAAAGTGAACGGTAAGAACCTGCTGATTCGTGGCGGTGGCTGGACTCCCGACATGATGATGCGCGAAGATTCGCAGCGCTTAGCCGACGAATTCCGCTACGTGAAAGACATGGGACTGAATACGGTTCGGCTGGAAGGCAAGCTCCAGACGGAAGAGTTCTACGACATCGCCGACAAAGAAGGAATTCTCGTGATGGCCGGGTGGTGCTGCTGTGATTTCTGGGAGCACTGGGGAACATGGAAAGATGAGGATTTTGAAATCGCGAAGGCGTCCTTGCGCGACCAGATGTACCGCATCCGGAGCCATCCCAGCCTAGTGATGTGGCTGAATGGAAGCGACAACCCGCCACCGCCGGACGTGGAAGAGATGTACTTGAAGATCGAAAAAGATCTGCTCTGGCCGAATCCGATCGTTTCCTCGGCGACCGCAAAACCAACCACGGTCACGGGGGAAAGCGGCGGCAAAATGTCAGGTCCGTATGAATATGTTGCCCCTTCCTACTGGATGACGGACACGACGCACCGTGCCGCAGAACAAGCGTGTAATGCGGGAGGCTGCGGCGGCGCGTACGGCTTCAATACGGAAACCAGCATGGGACCGGCCATTCCGACGATTGAAAGCGTTCGCCGCATGGTCCCGAAAGATCATCTGTGGCCAGTGGATGAATTCTGGAACTTCCACGCGGGCGGCGGAGCGTTTAAGACGACGCAAGTATTCACCGACGCCCTGAACGCGCGCTATGGAAAGGCGACGAGCGCCGAGGACTTCACCTTCAAGGCGCAGCTCATGACCTATGAGGGCGTGCGCGCCATGTACGAGGCCTACAGCCGGAACAAGTACACATCCACGGGTGTGATCCAGTGGATGCTGAACAACGCATGGCCGTCGATGATCTGGCACCTGTATGACTACTATCTAGAACCAGGTGGCGGGTACTTCGGCGCCAAGAAAGCCATGCAGACGCTGGATCCCGTCTACGGATACGACGATCACTCGGTGTGGCTGGTCAGCAGCCAGTATGTGGATACGAAGGGACTGAAGCTGACCGCGCGGCTGTTCAATCAAGATGCCACGCCACAGTTCTCCAAGGACGTGGTGCTGGACGCTGCAGCGGACAGCACAGCGAAGGTTCTGGAGTTGCCGCAACTCGAAGGTCTGTCTCCTGCTTATTTTCTTGACCTGCGCGTCACGGATGCCACGGGCAAGCTAGTCGGTTCGAATTTCTACTGGCTCTCCACCAAGCCCGAGACGCTGGACTGGGCAAAATCAAACTGGTACACGACCCCGACGGAATCCTACGCGGACTACACGTCGCTGGTGCAATTACCCAAAGTGAAACTGAATGTATCCAGCACCACCGAGCGCAAGGGACAGGAATCGGTGACGCGAGTGACTCTCGAAAATCCAAGCAAGAACTGGGCCTTCTTTGTCCGGCTGAAAGTCAGCAAGGGCAAAGGTGGAGACGAAATCCTGCCCGTAGTCTGGCAAGACAATTATGTGTCGCTGCTTCCAGGAGAGAAACGCGAAATCACCGCGAGCTATCGAGCGAGCGAACTTGGAACCGCCAAGGCAGTTGTTGAGGTGAGCGGCTGGAACGTGGAATGAAAAGATAGATTCAGAAGTTAGACGTCAGAATGCAGAAGTAAAACTTAGTAGTTCTCCGGTTGTTGCGTCTGCATTCTGACTTCTGCTTTCCAGCTTCGGGCTATCTATTCTTCGCTGGGCACATCGAAGTTCACGAGATCGCTCTGAAACCCCCTGGTTTTCCACGCGCCATAAGCGATGCCAGCGATCATCCAGATAGAGCCTGCGATCAGCGCCAGGTTCGACAAATGAATCCAGATGAACAGGCAGATGAAGAAGCCCAGCAGCGGCGGGATCAGTTGTCCCAGGGTGCGATCGGCGCCCCGCACGTAATAGTGCGTGAGGGACGCCAGATTCACGCCCATAAACGCGATCAGGGCGCCGAAATTGAGCAACTCTGCGCCGATGTCGTATGTCAGCAAGAACGCTCCGATGAGCGCAATCACGCCGACGAAGATCACGTTGTTGGCGGGGATTCGCGTCTTTGGATGGATAGCTCCGAAAAACTTCTTCGGGATTGCGTTGCTGCGTCCCATGCCATAGAGCAGTCGCGCCGCGCCGAGTTGCGATCCCATTCCTGAACCGACGGTGGCAATCAGCAAGGTAATGCTGATGGCCTTCGTAAGCACAACGCCACCGGCGATCGCTGCCACATGGCTGAAGGCGTTCTCGACTTCGCTGGCGGGAAAGAAATATTGCGGTGTAAGCAACTGGGCGCCGTAAACTTCGGCAGCCGCTACAAATCCCGTGATCACGCAGACCAATACCGTCGCCAGGAAAATGTTCCGCTTCGGATTGTCCACTTCTTCCGACAATGTCGAGATGCCATCAAAACCAATGTAGGTCAGCACGGCAACTGACGTGCCGTGAAATACACGATTCAGCGTGAAAGTTTGCGGGTTATAGAACGGCCGGAGAAAGTAAGCTTCCGGATATTGCGGCAGGTGGAAGATGTAGCGGATCGTGTACCAGAAAAAGGCCAGGATGACGGCGCCCATGATGGCGCAGAGGGTTTGATTGATGCGCGCCGAAGTCTTGACGCCGCGCAGGTTCAGCACGGTAAACAACGTCGCAAAAATAATCGGCCAGAACAGGCCAGGGTACGGAATTTGTAGGCGCGTCCCGCTCAAAAGGTCAGCCATGGCCTTGGCGCACCAGATCGTGCAGATCAACGGATTGAGGATGTAATCCATCGTCATGCTCCATCCGGTGACATAGCCAAGTCCAGGGTGCAACTCGCGGCCGACGTAGGTGTAAGCGGATCCAGCGCTGGGATATACGCGAGCCATGCGGCCATAGCTCATGGCCGTGAATACCATGGCGACCATCGCAATCAGGATGGACGTGACGACGTGGCCTCCTCCGGCGTTGCTGAAAACGCCGTAGGCCGGCATGGGGGCTGTCGGTTGAATGACGATGATGCCGTAGAGGATCAGATCCCAGAGCGTGAGCGTCCGCTTGAGACGCGGAGCCTCAAACGATGGAGTAGCCGGAGAACTCATTCATGACCTCGAACCGAACGTCATTATCCAACATGCGGGCAAATTGCAGCCCAACCAAGAGCATTAAAACGGCCCATAGTCGCGGAGCCGCAAAGAAAATTCTTCCGGATTGTATATGGACGCAGTATTCTTTTGAAAGCGAAAACGCTGCTATTAAAACGATTCAAATAGCATTTCTGAAGCGGAGGCACGAACTATGACATCCGCCAAAAACCTGGTCCTGCCCATACTCTGGTTATGTCTGAGCCAGGGGCTTCTGGGCCAAGGCCCGGCCGGGCAAAAACCCACAAAGACATTGCAAGAGCAGCTTGGCTACCCGGCGGATGCACGACTGCTGTTGATTCATGCGGACGATTTGGGCATGAACCACTCCGTGAACCGCGCCACGTTCGAGGCGCTGGAGAAAGGGTGGATTACGTCCGCAAGCATTCTCGTCCCCTGCCCGTGGTTTCCCGAAGTCGCGCGCTGGGCGCAACAGCATCCCGACGCGGACCTCGGCATCCACTTGGCGTTGACTAGCGAGTGGACGGATTTTCGCTGGGGTCCGCTGAGTGGCACGAGCCGGGTTCCGAGTCTGCTGGACGAGCACGGATATTTCCCCCTGGACACCGACGTCGTCGATAAAAATGCCAAGATGCCCGACGTCGAGTACGAACTGCGAGCGCAAATCGACCGGGCGCGCAGCGGGGGAGTCCCCTTGTCACACTTCGACATGCACATGGCGGGGATGGTCTCTTCGGCAGACCTTTTCGGCGTGTACGTGAAATTGCAGGAATCGTACAAGCTGCCCATTCTGCTGGAGCGCAACGGAACACATGGTCCACCTGTCGGTGCGCCGGTTTCTAACTACAACGCGTCGATCGACCGCGTCATCACTATGGAACCCGGCGTCGCTCCGAAAGATTGGTTCGACTGGTACAAGAAGCAACTCACGCCACTTCCGCCGGGCGTGTATCAACTCGTTGTGCACCTCGCCTACGATGACGAAGAAATGCGCGGCGCGACCTGGGACCATCCTGATTGGGGCGCCGCGTGGCGTCAGCGCGATCTGGACATGGTGAAGAGCGCAGAGTTCCAGCAATTCCTGAAAGGTCAGGGATTTGTGTTGGTGACATGGAAGAAGCTGGGGCAGGCATTGGTGGATCATGGAGCGGTCGCTAGGCACTAGAACTGATCAGAACGAAAGCGAACCGGGCGCTGGCAGCGCACCCGTTTCTTTAATTCCCTGCCCCTCGACAACGGCATAAATCTTGTCAGCTGCCACTTCTCTGAAGATCTCTGTCTTTCCGGTGGGCCAGCGCACCTCGACCGAATCTATTTTTGTCGCGCTGCCCAAGCCAAAGTGCAGCCGGAGATCGTTCTGGGACAAGTAACTTCCTCCTGCTCGAACTTCGTCGAGTTGCGTCATCCCTCCGGCATGTATTGTGACGCGAGCCCCGATGGCGGCACGGTTGCTCTTCGTCCCCTCCAACTCAAAAAGCACACGATGGCTAGCCGTATTGTTTGTATTCAGCAGAAGGGTGGGCGGTGCGCCAATATTGAGGATTACGATATCGACATTGCCATTATTGGCGATGTCGCCGAAAGCCGCGCCGCGCCGCGCTTTCAACGGCATATCTGCGAGGCCTGCCGGTTTCGATACTTCTTCAAATGTTCCGTTGTGGAGATTGCGGTGCAGCAGCATCGGCTCCGCATAGGCGGCACTCCCCTTCACCGCATCCATTTGCGGATAAACGTGGCCGTTGTCTACGAACAGGTCGAGCCAGCCATCGTTGTCCATATCGAAAAAGGTTGTGCCCCATCCCACCAGCGGCAGGCTCGGCTGTCCGAGGCGCGAGGACATGGCGACATCCTCAAATCCATGCGTCCCCAGGTTGTGATATAGCGTGTTGGGCTGGTCAGCGAATTCGGTGACGAACATGGAGAGCCGTCCGCTGTGGTCATAATCGCCCCACGTCACTCCCATTGATCCGAGGGCCTGACCTTCGCTGTTCATCGCGATCCCGGCCACCATCGCGTCATCACTGAATGTACCGTTATGGTTGTTGTGGTAAAGATGGTTGGGAGTGGCGTCATCGGCAACAAACAAATCAGGCCACCCATCATTGTCGTAATCGCCCCAGGTAACGCCGAGCCCGTAATACTTGTCGGGATCCTCCACGCCCGCCTTCTTCGACACTTCTTCAAACGTGCCGTCGCCGCGATTGTGGTAGAGGAGGTCGGTTTCACCCTCCATGCCCCACGGTCCGCACTGCACCGGCGCTCCTTTAAAGTGACAGAACTTGGTCGATCCAAACTCGGGCAAGTTGTTCATGTCTACATGCACGTACCGCGATACGAACAGATCGACATACCCGTCGCGATCGTAATCCGCCCACGCCGCTCCCGTCGAAAATCCGCCGCCCCGCACACCGGCCTTCTCTGTCACATCTTCAAACGTGCAATTGCCCTTATTGCGATAGAGCGCGTTGCCGTTATAGCCGGTGACAAAGAGGTCGAGATTGCCGTCATTGTCGAAATCGGCCACGGCGACGCCCATGCCCCATCCTTTGCGCGTCAGGCCAGCCTTCTCCGTGATGTCGGTAAACTTCAAGTTGGCGTCCTGATGCCAGAGCGTGACCAGCGGATCGCCTCCGCGCTGCCGATAGCGATCGACCGTCGAACCATTCACCATCACGATGTCGAGCTTACCGTCGTTATCGCAGTCGAACAGACCGATGCCGCCGCTCATCGATTCGATGACGTAATACTTCTGCGCAGAGGAGATGTGGGAAGCGGTTAGTCCGGCTTGCGCGGAGATGTCACGAAAGACCGGGACGGGACCGAGAGCGACCGCCGGAGTTGCTGGCTTTTTTTCGGCCTGCGCCGGGTGAATTTTGGCGGGCGGTCCCATCGGACCTGTCTGATCATTCTGCGCGGAGAGCACTCCGGCCAGAAGGACGATCAGAATGGCGGTACGCGCGGCCGGCATGCAGTGTGATTGTAGCGCGAGCCGTAGCGGTCAGCCGATTCTTGTGAACCTCGCAGGCATCACCGCTGATCCGGATATTGGAACGCGTAGCCGCTTGCCTCATTCCCAGACATGAAGCGCGTGTTGTACTCGAGCAGGTAGTTCACGTGCTCGGCATCCGACGGGAAAGACTGCGCCGGATACGGATACGATTTCATGTCGAGGAACGGCAGCGGTTCGACGCTGTCTCCGCGATACGCGTAGAAATCCATGTCTTTCTCGTAGCCGTTGGCGATAAAGAAATAATCACGCACCCAGCCGCGAGGCAATGCAGGCAGTTTTGCGGGATCGAAGTCGAGAGCGACTTCGTCGCCCGATCCAAATACGGCAAATTTGTTGTCAACGGCATTCAGCAGAGGACGCACGTCACCATAGCGCGTGTAGGCTCCAGCCGGACGCGTGTAGGGACCTGTGGCGCTTGTCTTCTCATAGATGTACTTCACGTTCCCCGGCGGCTGGTTCTCAATCTTCAGCGGGAATCCGTGGAAGGATAAATCGGCGCGTGACATAGGAACACGCCTCAGACGGACGTTTTGATTCTGCGCGGTGCGGCTGATCAGAATGTCGTCCCAGTAGATCTGCAGGTTTGTGGTTAGACGTATGCGCCGCGTGCCGACGGGAAGCTTCCCAGACAAGTCAGCGGTCATGGTGCGCGGTCCGCCTGCCGGGAACCCGAGATCATCAAGCACGCGAATCCAGTTCCCTTTGTCGTTCTGCGCTTCCACGTATGGAGCAAAGGGCGTCAGATGCGCTTGGTCAGCAGCGTACATGCTGGTGGCGGTGAAATATTCGATCTAGCCATGCATCAGCA